>Ga0137796_10000579_pt1 | contig 22348 bp, 26 predicted proteins | sample OV2TP3_FD_97704 | JGI IMG/M metagenome (GOLD analysis project Ga0137796, IMG submission 97704) | reverse complement strand
AGTGCTGAGTGCTGAGTGCTGAGTAAAAGCAAAGGACAGGGTTTTGACCTTTACTCAGGACTCAGGACTCAGGACTCAGGACTCAGGACTCAGGACTCGGAACTCAGGACTCAGAACTGTTTTTGGGAAAGGGGCCGTGAAGATCTCCATCATCGGCGCCGGGAACGTGGGGGCCACGACCGCCCAGCGCATCGCGGAGAGGGAGCTGGCCGAAGAGGTCGCGCTTATCGACGTGGTCGAGGGCATCCCTCAGGGGAAGGGCCTCGACCTGGCCCAGACAGGCCCCGTGGAGGGGTTTGACACCCGCGTGACAGGCGCCAACGACCTCGGCGCGGCGGCCCGGTCGGCCCTCGTCATCGTCACCGCAGGCATCGCCCGCAAGCCGGGCATGAGCCGGGACGACCTCCAGGCCACCAACGCCAGCATCGTCCGGTCGATCTGCGCAGAGACCGCCCGCATCGCCCCGGACGCGATCTTCCTCATCGTCACGAACCCCCTGGACGCGATGTGCGCCGTGGCATTGAAGGCCACCGGCCTCGACCCGCGGAGGGTGGTGGGAATGGCGGGGATTCTGGACACCGCCCGATTCCGCACATTCATCGCGATGGAGCTGAAGGTCTCCGTCTCGGACGTGACGGCCCTCGTCCTGGGCGGTCACGGGGATGTCATGGTCCCCCTGCCCCGCTGTTCCTCCGTGGGCGGCATCCCCCTGACGGAGCTGCTCCCCCAGGAGAAGATCGACCGGATCGTCCAGCGGACGCGCGACGGCGGCGCGGAGATCGTGGGACACCTCAAGACCGGGAGCGCCTATTATGCCCCGTCCGCCGCCGTGACGGAGATGGCCGAGGCCATCCTCCGCAACAGGCGGCGCGTACTCCCCTGTTCTGCCTACCTGACGGGACAGTACGGGCTCCAGGGCCTGTTTCTGGGGGTCCCGGTGAAACTCGGAGCAGGAGGCGTCCAGGACATCTACGAGATCGGCCTTCAGCCCGATGAACGGGCGGCCCTCCATCGCTCGGCGGACGCGGTCCGCGCCAGCCTCGCCAGGCTGGCGCTGTAAAACCCTCACCCATCCCCAACCTCAAAGGCGGAGGGCGAAGGGCGAAGGGCAGAAATGTCTTCTCTTTCGCCTTCCGCCTTCCGCCTTTCTTTTTTTACCGATATGCCCGACCTCAAAGTGCTCATCGTGGACGACGAGCCCAGCCTTCTGGAGAGCATCCGCATCGGCCTGGACCTGAAAGGCTACGCCGTCTCCATGGCCTCGTCCGGCGAGGAGGCCGTCCGGCAATGCCAGGAGACGCCTTTCGACGTCGTGCTCCTGGACATGAAGATGCCCCGGATGGGCGGCCTCGACGTCCTGAAGCGCATCAAGGAGACCTCTCCGCGCCTGATCGTCATGATGCTCACCGCGCACGGCAGCATCGAGGACGCCGTCGAGGCCGTGCGCCTGGGGGCTTACGATTTTCTGCTGAAGCCCTCGTCGCCGAACGCCATCGACCTTCGCATCCAGAAGGCCGTCGAACACCGGGACCTCTCTGCCGAAAACCTCCTGCTCCGTTCGCAGCTCCGGGAAAAATACAGGTTCGACGAGATCGTCGGGAACAGCCCGGCCATGCAGGAGGTCTACGCCCTGATGGAGCGGGTCTGCGGAACCGAGAGCACCGTGCTGATCACCGGCGAGACCGGGACCGGCAAGGAACTCGTCGCGCGGGCCCTCCACTACAACGGCCCCCGCTCGGACAAGCGGTTCTACGCCCTCCACTGCGCGGCGATCCCGGAGGAGTTGCTGGAGAGCGAGCTGTTCGGGCACGAGAAAGGGGCCTTCACCAGTGCGTTCTCTCAAAAGATCGGGGTGTTCGAGGCCGCCAGAGAGGGGACGCTCTTCCTGGACGAGATCGGGGAGATGAGCCAGGCCGCCCAGGTCCGGCTGCTGCGGGTGCTTCAGGAGAGGGAGTTTTTTCGAGTGGGGTCTACGACCCCCATCAAGGCGGACGTGCGGCTGATCACCGCGACCAACCGACATCTCCGCCGGGAGGTTCAGGAGGGGAAGTTCCGGCAGGACCTCTACTACCGCCTCAACGTGTTCGAGATTCACGTCCCCCCCCTTCGGGAGCGGCGGGACGACATCCCCCTCCTGATCCATCACTTCCTGCGCAAATACCGCCATCTGCCGACGCGCGAGACCGCGCGAATCTCCGACGAGGCGATGCGCATCCTCGAACGCCACTCCTGGCCCGGCAACATCCGGGAGCTGGAAAACGCCCTCCAGCGGGCCTTGTCCCTCTGCCAGAACGGGGAGATCACCCCCAGAGACCTGCCCTCCTCCGTCCGGGAGACAGACCTCAGCGCCTCGGAGACAGACGACCTGATCACCTTTCCCGGCCCCCTTCGAGAGGCCCGGCAGGCCTTCGAGAGGAGATTCATCGAACACCTCCTCAGGCAGACGCAGGGAAACATCTCGATGGCCTCCCGAAAGGCCGGCATCGCTTATCAGAACTTCCATCAGAAGCTCAAGAAGTATCGCATCGACGCGAAAAAATTCGCCTCCGGATGAGCCCCCATGGCCGACGAGGATGCCCAGCAAGCGCCGCCCGAACCGAAGGCCGGCCTCCCCCTCCCCCTGATCATCGGGGTGGGCGCGGTCCTCCTGCTGGCCGCCTTCTACTTCTTCTTCCTCCGCTCCGAACCGGTCGAGGATGAGGAGACCGCCCAGGTGGAACACAAAGAGGAGGAGGCCGAGATGATCTACGAAGGCGTCGAGCAGCTCGTCATCAACCCGAAAGACGCCCAGTTCAGCAAGTATCTGACGATCAAGATAGACCTCCGCGTGGCCAGCGAGGAGATCCTGGACGCCCTCAAGGAGAAGCCCCTCTACAGGACCCAGATCGCCGACGCCCTCGTCGAACTCCTCAGCAACAGGACCGTCGAAGACCTCGAAGGCCCCACCGCCAAAGACGACCTCAAGAAAGAGATCCTCCAGCGCCTCAACGCCCTGCTCGGCCCCGCCCTCCTGAAGGGGAAGGAGACCGTCACCCCGGCCTTCCTGGACCTCTACTACGTCAACTACCTTATTCAATAAAATAGCGCGCCTCTCGTCCTGATCGGCGCGCTCGATGAGATCGGAGCGATACGCTGTGTCAATTCGTCTCGTCTCCTGTCCTCAGTATCGACCCCTCTTCAAAATCCCTTTGTGATCCCCGTCACACATCCAGAAAATAACGATGAAGTCAGAACGATGAACGATGAACAAAGACAACGATGAAGTCAGAACGATGAACGATGAACGAAAAACAAAACGATTTATGCTTTTACTTCAGCGTTCATCGTTCCGCGTTCCGCGTTGCCTTTTCCGTTCCGCGTTCCGCGTTCTGCGTTGCCTTTTCATCGTTCTGCATTCTGACTTCCGCCTTCAGTACGTCGCCCTCCCCCCGCTGATGTCGTAGCACTGTCCCGTGACGAACGCAGCCTCGTCCGAGGCCAGGAAGTTGACCACGTTGGCCACCTCCTCCGGCCTCCCGAACCGGCCCATCGGCACCCGGCTCTTCATGTACTCGACGGTCTCCTGCGAGACCTGTTTCAGGATGTCCGTCTCGATCACCGCCGGGGCCACGCAGTTGACATGAATGCCGAAGGTCGCCACCTCCTTCGCCAGACACTTTGTCAGACATATAATCCCTGCCTTAGAGGTGGAATAGGGGATCATGTTCGGGTTCCCTTCCTTCCCCGCGACCGACGCGATGGACACGATCTTCCCATAGCGCCGCTGGATCATGTGCGGGATCACCGCCCGGCAGCAGAGGAAGACCCCTTTCAGGTTCACGTCCATCACGCTGTCCCAGTCCTGGTCCGTGACCTCCTGGATCGGGGCCGTGCGCCCCCCGATGCCCGCGTTGTTGACCAGGATGTCGGCGCGCCCGAACGTGCCCAGCACCTTCCTGACCATCCCCTCCGTGTCCGCGCCGCTGGACACGTCCACCCGCACGGACAGGGCCTGCCGGCCCAGGGCGCAGACCTCGCCCGCCACCTTCTCTGCCCCCGCGAAGTTCAGGTCCGCGACCGCCACGTGCGCCCCGGACTGCGCCAGCCGCAGCGCAATCGCCCGCCCGATCCCCTGCCCGGCCCCGGTCACAATCGCGATCTTATCGTCCAAACGTAGCATGAGAGATAGCTCCTTTCGATTCCGTTTGACAAACCCGCCGGGATCGGGTATCATTCAAAGAGGCGTCTGAGCGATTTCCGGCCTGAAGGAGGGGACAAGGATGAGCGTGTGCATCTCGGTCGACTACTACACCGACCCGATGTGCTCCTGGTCATGGGCGCTTCAGCCGGTCCTGGAGCGCATCTGGCGGGACTACAGGGATCGCGTCCGAATCCGGTACAGGATGTTGCCCATTTATGAGGACATCAGCCGGCATACCGACCCGAGGCACGGCGCCTGGGGGAGCGTCAGGGACCTGGCCGATCACTGGCGGGAGGTCGCGCGGCAGACCGGGGCCTGGATCGACCCCGGCCTCTGGCTGGAGGACCCCCCCGCGACCTGCTGGACCGCCTGTCGGGCCTACCACGCCGCGGCCCGGCAGGGCGAGGTCGTGGGAGAGCGGTTCCTGCTGATGATGCGGGAGGCGCTCCTGAAGCGCCGGATAAACATCGCCCGGACGGACAGGCTGGCCGAGCTGACGCGAGAGGCGGCCGGTCGGATGTGTCTCGACCCGGACCGCCTCCTCAGAGATGTGGAAGACCCCTGGACGCGGGAGGCCGTCTCGGAGGACCGCCGCGCGGCGGCCGAGGAGGGCATTCACGAGCGCCCCACCCTCGTCTTCGAGGGGGGGCACCGCCTTGTCTTCGGCCCTTACCGGCTGTTTGCGGGCGTGATCGACGTGCTCCTCGAAGAAAAGGCCCAGAACCGGATCACCAGATGAACATCACCGTCAACGGCGAAGAGCGCGCCTTCCCCGAAGGCGTCAGCGTCGCGGAGCTTCTGAAGGCCCTGAACATCCCGAAGGTCGGGGTGGCCGTCGCCGTCAACTTCGAGGTGGTCCAGAGGCAGGCCCTGGAGGCGACGCGCATTCGGGAGGGGGACAGGGTCGAGATCATTCGCGCCGTGCAGGGCGGATGAAACAGCGTGAAAGGAGTCGATGAAATCATGGCCGATGAACTCATCCTGGGAGGAAAGACCTTCACCTCCCGGCTGATCGTGGGGACCGGAAAGGGCGTCCCGTTCCCCCTGGTCGGAAAAGCCATCGAGGCGAGCGGGGCGCAGATCGTGACCGTGGCCGTGAGGCGGGTGGACCTCAACGACACCTCCGAGGATTCGCTCCTGCGCCACGTCAGCCCCAGGCGCTACGCCTTCCTGCCCAACACGGCGGGATGCTACACGGCGAAGGATGCCGTGCTGACCTGCGAGCTGGCGCGGGAGGCGCTCGACACGAGCTTCGTCAAGCTGGAGGTGATCGGAGACCCGAAGACCCTGTTCCCCGACACCGCCGAACTCGTCGTGGCCGCGAAAGAGCTGGTGGCCAAGGGATTCACCGTCCTCCCCTACTCGAACGACGACCCGGTGGTGGCCAAAAAACTGGAGGACGCCGGCTGCGCGGCTGTGATGCCCCTGGGCGCCCCCATCGGGTCCGGCCTGGGCATCCGAAACCCCTATAACATCCAGATCATCATGGAGACGGTGAAAATCCCGGTGATCGTGGATGCGGGCGTGGGCACCGCCTCGGACGCGGCGATCGCCCTGGAGCTGGGGTGCGATGCCGTCCTGATGAACACCGGCATCTTCGGCGCCAGAGACCCGGTGAAAATGGCCACGGCCATGCGACACGCCGTGGAGGCGGGGCGACTGGCCTACCAGGCCGGCCGCATCCCGAAAAAACTCTACGCCACCGCGTCGAGCCCGCTGGAGGGCACGATAGAACGCGCCGCGTAAGTTATCGCCTTTTCCCGAACTGCTCTGCGAACAGGAAAAAATCGTCGAAGTTCACGCGCCCGTCCCGGCTCAGGTCGAACCTCGCCTCCTGCGACCCGAAGGCCGCGGCGAACAGAAAGAAATCGTCGAAATCCACCCCGCCGTCGCCGTTGAAGTCTGCGGGGAGCGGTTGCGTAGGGGCGCGATTCATCGCGCCCTTCTGAATGAACCCCGACGTCAGCCGGAGCCTCCCCGTCGAGAGGCCGGTCTGAACACCTGAGCCAAGCGAGGTGGAGCGCAGACGCAGACGGCCCGGCCCGGCCATCGCCCCCCCGCCCGCATCCAGCAGGGCGCGGGTGATGCGAATCTTCGGGGCGACCTGCGCGTCAGCGCCGGCGAACAGCAGGATCAACAGCCCTGCATACAGCTTCGGGAGTCTCATAGTGCGCCCTCACAGGTTTGTCTCACCCCTATATCATACCCATTTATATCCCCCCTCTGCAACAGAAAAATAGGCCGTTTGACAACCTTCCTTATTCCCTTGACACCCTGTACCCCCTTTGGTATATTTTTCCCAAGCTTGAACCTTGACCACTGACCACTGACCACTGACCACTGACCACTGACCACTGACCACTGACCACTGACCACTGACCACTGATCCCTTTCGCCTCGAACTCCAGGCCCGCGACCCGGACACCGGGGCGCGCGCCGGGATATTCCACACCCCGCACGGGGAGGTGCCGACGCCCGTCTTCATGCCTGTGGGCACGCAGGGGACGGTCAAGGCCCTCTGCCAGCAGGACCTCCGGAGCGCCGACGTCCGGGTCATCCTCGGCAACACCTACCACCTCTACCTCAGACCGGGGGAGCGCCTCATTGCGGAGGCGGGGGGACTTCACCGGTTCACCGGCTGGGACCGGGCCATCCTGACCGACAGCGGAGGGTTTCAGGTCCACAGCCTCGCCGCCTTCAGCAAGATCACCGAGGAGGGGGTGGTCTTCCGCTCTCACATCGACGGGTCGAGCCACCTGTTCACGCCCGAAAAGGTCATCGAGATAGAGCACGCCCTCGGCGCGGACATCATCATGGCCTTCGACGAATGCACCGCGCCCCCCTGCCCCTTCGACTACGCAAAGCAGGCCGGGGATCGAACCCTGAGATGGCTGCGGCGGTGCGTGGAGCGCCACGACGGCCTGGGCCGCCGGAGCGCCAGCGGGAGCGCCCAGGCCCTGTTCGGGATCGTGCAGGGGAGCATCTACCCTGAACTGCGCGCGGCTTACGCGGACGCGACCGTCCGGTTCGACCTGCCCGGCTACGCCGTGGGTGGGACCGGCCTCGGAGAGCGCAAGGAGGACACCTGGGCCGCCGTGGAGGTCGTGACCTCCCGCCTGCCGGAGGACAGGCCGCGATACCTGATGGGCATCGGCCTGCCGGAGGACCTGGCCGACGGCGTGGCGCGCGGCATAGACATGTTCGACTGCGTGGTCCCCACGCGAAACGCCCGGAACGGGACGGTCTTCACCCGGCGCGGCCGGATGAACTTTAAGAGCGCCGCCTGGGCGAGGGACTTTTCGCCCATCGACCCCGACTGCCGCTGCTACACCTGCCAGCACTACAGCCGGGCCTATCTCCGGCACCTCTACCACGCCGGGGAGATCACGGGACTGCGCCTGGCGACCATTCATAGCGTCCACTTTTTTATGGACCTGATGCGAGACATGAGGTCCGCCATCCTCGCCGGACGCTTCGGCGCGTGGCGCACAGAATTTTTGAGTACTTATCGCTCAGACCCCTCCCCCCAACCCCCTCCCCGACGCGGGGAGGGGGAGTAACCTTGTCAAAACGACAAGGGGCGCGCCGTCCCGATTTTCAAACCCCTCCCCCCTAACCCCCTCCCCCGGAGGGAGAGGGGGAGCAGCCTTGGCAGAACGACAAGCGGCGCGACGCCAGAAACCCTCACCGCAGGCGTTCAGCAGAAGCAACCCACATGCCGGGGGCACAAATTTTGGCGCGACCACTGAACGTCAAGGTTGCGTCGCGCCAAGCCCCTCGCGGCGTCTGAGCGAGCGTGCTTCTTTTGTCCAACTTTTCTTGCACGAGCAAGAAAAGTTGGAAAACACCTTTCATCGGAGGACTCTTGCTCGATCACCTTATCACCACCGCCCACGCCATGGGCGGCAACGGAGGAGGCGCCCCTCCCGGCGGCCCCTCCGGCCTGCTCGCCTCTTTCCTCCCGTTCTTCCTGATCATCCTGATCATGTATTTTCTGATCATCCGGCCCCAGGTCAGACGCCAGCGCGAACAGAAGACGATGCTCGACACCCTGCAGAAAGGGGACCGGATCGTTACGACAGGCGGCATCCACGGGACCGTGGCCGGGTTCAAGGAGAAGGAGGGAATCGTCATCCTGAAGGTCGCGGACAACATCAAGATCGAACTGTCAAAAGGGGCCGTGTCGCGGGTGGTGAAGGCCGGCGATAACAGGGCGGACAACGAGACCCCCGTCAAAACAGGCGAGTAAAAGGTGCGCCTGGTCTTTATGGGGACGCCCGACTTCGCGGTCCCGTCGTTGCATCGGCTGGCCCAGAGCGAACACCCCATCGTCGCCGTGGTGACCAGGCCCGATGCCCCGCAGGGTAGGGGCAGGGCCCTCGCCCCCCCTCCGGTCAAGCTCGCAGCCGAGGCGCTTGGAATACCGGCCCTCCAGCCGGAGGCATTATCTGACCCCCGTTTTCTGGACGCCCTGAGGGCGTGCGACGCCGACCTGTTCGTCGTGGTGGCCTTCCCGATCCTGCCCGCAGAGGTCTTAAAAATCCCCCGGCAGGGGTCCATCAACCTGCACGCCTCCCTCCTCCCCAGATACCGGGGGGCCGCCCCGATCCAGCGGGCAGTCATGGCCGGGGAGACGGAGACCGGCCTGACAACCTTCCTCCTGACCCCGAAGATGGACGCCGGGGACACCCTGATGCAGCGGCGGGTGGAGATCGGGCCGGAGGAGACCGCCGGGGAACTGGCCGACCGGATGAAGCGCATCGGAGCGGACCTGCTCGCAGAGACCGCCGACGGACTCGCCTCCGGTTCCCTCGCGCCGGTCCCGCAGCCCTCCGGAGGCGCGACAAAGGCCCCCAAACTGACCCGGGAGGACGGCCGCATCGACTGGTCGCGGGAGGCCGGAACCATCCACAACCTGATCCGAGGAACCAACCCCGAGCCGGGGGCGTTTACGACATGGCGGGGGAGGCTCCTCAAGGTCCATCGCGCCGCCGTCGCCCCCCCTGCCCCCTCCGGACAGAGGGGTGAAATCGTGTCAGCGGACGCCGCCTACGGCGTGACCGTGGCAACGGCGGAGGGTGGACTCCGGCTGACCGAGGTGCAGCTCCCCGGCAAGAGGCGCATGATCGGCGCAGAGTGGGTGCGGGGATACCGCATACAGATCGGAGAAATGTTGGGGGTGTAGAAAAAGAAGGTTGGGGGTGCAGAAAAAGGAGGTGCCTTCAGTGTTTCCGTTTTTTGATCCGACCATGGTCCTGATCCTGCCTGCCCTGGCCCTGGCGCTCTGGGCGCAGTTCAGGGTCAAAAGTACATTTTCAAAATACAGCGAAGTCCTGTCCCGCCGGGGGATGAGCGGGGCGCAGGTGGCCAATGCCATCCTGGAGCGCAACCACCTCGACGTGAGCGTGGAGCCCATAGAAGGGAGCCTGACGGACCACTACGACCCCCGCGACAGGACCCTGCGCCTGTCCGAGGACGTCTACGGCTCCCGGTCCATCGCGGCCCTCGGCGTGGCCGCCCACGAGGCGGGGCACGCCATCCAGCACGCCCACCACTACCTGCCGCTGCAGCTCCGGAGCAACCTCGTGCCGGTCGCCAACTTCGGCTCAACCCTGGCCATGCCCCTCTTCCTGGCCGGCCTGATTTTCCAACAGCAGGGGGCCTCCTTCCTGATGGACATCGGAATTCTCCTGTTTACCTTTGCCGTCGTGTTCGGGCTCGTGACCCTGCCGGTGGAGTTCAACGCCAGCAGCCGGGCCATTCAGGTCCTGTCACAGCACGGCTATCTCGCGCCCGACGAGATCGACTCGGCGCGCAAGGTCCTGAACGCGGCCGCCTGGACCTACGTGGCGTCCGCGACCATGGCCGTCCTCCAGCTCGTGCGCCTGCTCATCCTGCGGGGCCAGCGGGAGGATTAAAAACTCAGCTTTCAGCTTTCAGCTTTCAGCTTTCAGCAAAACATAAAATGCTTTTGGGTTTGCTGACGGCTGACGGCTGATCGCTGACAGCTTTTGGGGGAGGGGTGTGTGATGTACGACGTGGTGACGTTCGGGGAGGCGATGGTCCGGCTCTCGTCGCCCAACTACACGCGGTTGGAGCAGACGACGACGCTGGACGTGAACGTGGGCGGCGGGGAATACAACGTGGCCGCGGCCTGTGCAAACCTGGGACTGAAGACAGCGTGGGTGTCGCGCCTGGTCGACAACTGGACCGGCCGGCTCATCCGGAACAAGGGCCGGGAGCTGGGCATCGACACCTCCCGCATCGTCTATGTGAAATTCGACGGCGTGGGAAGGGAGCGAAACGGGTTCTACCACCTGGAGATCGGCGTCGGGCCGCGCGCCAGCGCCGTGACCTACGACCGGGCCTACTCGGCCATCTCCAACGTGAAGCCGGGGGAGGTCCCGTGGAAGGCCATCTTCGACGGGACAAAGTGGTTCCACGTCAGCGGCATCACCCCCGCCCTGTCCGACTCGGCGGCAGCCGTGACCCTGGAGGCCCTCAAGGCCGCCAATGCCGCCGGCGCCACGACGAGCTACGACCTCAACTTCCGGTCCGCCCTCTGGTCCCCCCAGAAGGCCCAGGAGACGACCAAGCAGTTCATGCCTCACGTCTCCGTCCTCATCGGCAACGAGGAGGACTTCGAGAAGGTCCTCGGCCTGAAGGCCGCCGGCGCCACAGAGCATTTCGACGAACTCGACCCCGAAAGCTACAAGGACGTGGCCCGCAGGGCCGTGTCCCTCTACCCCAACATCCAGAGGGTGGGGACGACCCTCCGGGTGGCCACGAGCGGCCTGCTGAACGACTGGCGGACCCTGCTGTTCGACGGGAAGGAGTTCTACCTGTCGCGGGTCTACAAGGACCTGGAGATCGTGGACCGCGTGGGCGGCGGCGACAGCTTCTCCGCCGGACTGATCTATTCCCTCCTGAAGGGCAAGGCCCCCCAGGAGGCGGTGGACTTCGCCGGGGCCTTCTCCGCCCTGGCCCACACGTTCCCCGGAGATGTGAACTGGGCCACGGCCTCCGAGGCCGAAAAGATCATCAAGGGCGGCAGCGTTCGGATCAGCCGATGATAAAGACAGTGATCAGTGGTCAGTGATCAGACCTCACCCTCCCCCTGCCTTGGCGAAAGGCCCTTATTGCCCCCTCCCTCTCCGTGTACGGAGAGGGAGGGGGTATGGGGGTGGGTGAGGTCTCATCACTCATCACTTTTTACGGGAGGTGTGCCATGAGCGGGGTGCTGGATCGGATCATCGACTGTGGCGTGGTGGCGGTGCTGCGGGCGGACTCCTCGGCGGAGCTGCTGAACGTGGCGAGCGCCCTGCGCGAGGGCGGAGTGGTGGCCATCGAGGTGACGATGACCACGCCGGGGGCGCTCAAGGTCATCGAGGAGGCCGCGGCCAGGATGAAGGACTCGATCATCGGCGTCGGAACCGTGCTCGACCCGGAGACCGCACGAGCCGCGATCCTGGCCGGGGCGGAGTACATCGTCAGCCCCACGCTCCACCCCGGCGTCATCGAGATGGCCAGGCGTTACAGCAAGATCGTGATGCCCGGCGCGTTCACGCCCACGGAGATCCTGACCGCCTGGCAGGCCGGGGCCGACGTGGTCAAGGTCTTCCCGGCCTCCGTGGGAGGGCCCGCCTACTTCAAGGACGTGAAAGGCCCCCTGCCCCAGGTCCGGCTGATGCCCACGGGCGGCGTCGACCTGACCACGACCGGCGCGTTCATCAAGGCCGGCGCCTGCGCCGTCGGCGCGGGGAGCGCCATGGTCGACAAGAAGGCCGTGACCGCCGGCAAATTCGACCTGATCACCGAGACCGCGCGGAAGTTCGTGGAGGAGGTCCGAAAAGCCCGGACCTAACCCCCTCACCCCCTTCCCTAAAGGGAAGGGGGAACAGCTTTGTCAAAACGACGAAGGGCGCGCCGTCCCGGCTTTCAAGCAGAGGGCTGGTGCAGGCACGATGGGGTACGAGCGCTGCAAAGCAGCGCGGGGGTGGGGAGGATGGGGCTCGGACTACCACAGGACCGGGATTACACAGCCTGAACGGAGTACGGCGCGCCAAGCCCCTCGCGGCGTCTGAGCGAGCGTGCTTCTTTTGTCCAACTTTTCTTGCCACCCCGCCTGTTGCTGCGCTCGCTCGCAACCCGCCCCGCTGAGCAAGAAAAGTTGGAAAGCCGCTCAGATCGTCGAAACGAAGGGAGTGATGGACTTCACAGATTACTCTACAAAACATGCACCGAGCCATCCTCTTCCTATTTCTTCTATCCATCCTGATGATCGGCGCCCCTCTTTCCGCCAGCGCCCAGATCGGAGGCTTCCTCCAGACGGCGACCCCGGCGGAGAGCATCCGCGTGGAGATCCTGCAGGTCGATGATTTTTTGACCTCCGACTCCCTCTTCGCGGTCGCTCACAGGCCCATCGAGACCGGCTGGAAGGCCACCGTGCAGGGGACGATCTCCTACCGGGACTACCAGGTGTTCGTCCTGGTCCACGCCCTCCTGTCCGACACCTGGATCGTGCAGAGTACGGTCGCCCGCCCCAGCAAGACAGGGACCTGGCGGACCACCTGCTACCTCGGCGCCGAGCGAAAGGGGCAGGACGAGGACTACGAAATCATCGCGGTCGCCTACCTCAAGCGGGATCAGTTCCGGACCGGCCAGCGCATCCCCGCCAACCAGTTTCCGCCCCCGGACATCCCCCAGTCCGATACCATCCTCATCCGTCGTGTCCGCTCCCCCAGCCCTTAAAAACAGTCGCGAGTCACGAGCTTGCCCTGAGCAAAGTCGATGGGTCCTGAGTCACCCGCATCTCCCACCCCATACATCGCTCACGCGCCGCGTTGGGATGATCGCCTTTCGCCTTTCATCTTTCACCTTCCGCCTTCTGCTCCTCTCCGCGCTCTCCGCGCTCTCTGCGGTGAATGCCTTTGCCTTAGAAGCCCCGGACAGCGCGACCGTCGCCGCCGACACGGCCGCCTCTCCGCGTCCTCGACCCGTATCCCCGCGCGGTGCGGCCCTCCGGTCCATAGCCTTGCCCGGCTGGGGGCAGTTCTGTAACGGCAGACCGATCAAAGGCGGCATCATGACCGCCGCCTACACGGCCTCCCTCGCCGGCATCGTCGTCCGGCAGCGGCAGCTCGACCGCGAGGCCCGGCAGCCGGGCTTCGACCCGTCGCAGCCCCGGCGAAACGCCTTCATCTTCACGACCATCGGCCTCATGTTCTACAGCGCCGTGGACGCCTACGTGGATGCCCACCTCGGCAAAGACGGTCAGGCCGCCATAGCCCTCAGCCTGACCCCAAATGGCGGCGTGGCCGTGCGCCTGCCCTTTCGGATGGGGAAGTAGAGAATGAGATTGAGAACCGTTGTGACCATTCAATTTGCGTTTTGCATTTTGCATTTTGCATTTTGCAATTCCTCTGCTTTTGCCGCTCCCACCCATCCGTTGCCTCCATCCGTTACGGGGACAGGGCGGCATCCGTTGCCCACCCTGGCCCGCCTCTCCTTCTATGTCCCGCCGCAACGGATGGCCGAGTTTGAGGCGGCCTATCTGGAAAAGGCCCTTCCCATTCTCCAGAGACACGGCCTGACGCCGTCCTCCGAGCGGGGTCGGGCGACGCCGGACAGCGTGTTCAGCCGTCTGTTCGAGGTGAGGACGCCGGCCGAAGTGGCGAAGAAGCGGAAGGCGCTGGACGGCGACCCGGCGTGGAAGGCCGTCCTTCAGCATCTCGGAAGGGCGTTCGGGTCGGGGCCGTCCGCCAGTCCCCTTTCGTATGCGTTCGTCCTTTATTCCGCGCCTGCCGGACCTGGCAAGGTCGTGCAGGCGGGACCTGGCAAAGCCGTTCCCGCCGGACGCGGCACGGGGCTCTGGCGCACCTACGACGCAGGGGATGGGCTGGTACAGGGCATCGTGCAGACGGTCTTTCAAGATCGGGAGGGGAACCTCTGGTTCGGGACGCGAGGCGGGGTGAGCCGGTATGACGGAAAGACGTTCCTGAGCTTCACCACGAAAGATGGGCTGGTGGACAACCGGGTGAATGCGATCTTTCAAGATCGGGAGGGGAACCTCTGGTTCGGCACGTGGGGGGGCGTGAGCCGGTACGACCCGAAAACAGGAGACAGGAGGGCCTGGACGACGTTCACCACCAGAGATGGTCTGGCGAACAACTGGGTCTGGTCGATCCTTCAGGATCGGGAGGGGGTTCTCTGGTTTGGCACCAATGGGGGGATGAGCAGGTACGATGGCCGGCGGTTTACCGCCCTCACGACACGAGAGGGCCTGGCGGGCAGTGAGGTGCGTCAGATCCTCCAGGACCGGGAAGGCCGTCTCTGGTTTGGCACCAACGGTGGGGTGAGCCGGTACGACCCCTCTGCAGGCCCAGGGAGGCGATGGACGACCTTTACCTCGCGCGACGGCCTGCCGAGCAACCACATATTTTCGATGTGTCAGGATCGGGAAGGCAGCCTCTGGGTCGGCACGATAGACGGCCTGAGCCGGTATGACGGGAGGACGTTCATCATCGTCCGGGAATCTCTGCCGGATAACGCGATCCTGTCGATTTTGGAGGACCAGGAGGGGCACATGTGGTTTGGCACGTGGGGGGGCGTGAGCCGGTATGACGGGAAGACGTTCGTCACCTTCACGGAGCAGGACGGCCTGGCCTACAACGTGATCCAATCGGTCTTCGAGGATCGGGAGGGGCGCATCTGGTTTGGCACGTGGGGGGGCGTGAGCCGGTATGACGGGAAGACATTCGTCACCTTCACGGAGCAGGACGGCCTGGGGACCAGCAGGGTGCGGTCGGTCTTTCAGGACCGGGAGGGGCGTCTCTGGTTAGGCACCGAAGGGGGGGTGAGCCGGTATGACGGGAAGACGTTTGTCACCTTCACCGCAGAAGATGGTCTGGCGCACGACGTGGTGTATTCGATCCTTCAGGACCGGGAGGGGCATCTCTGGTTCGGCACGGTCGGGGGTGGCGTGACCCGATATGATGGGAAGACGTTTACAACCTTCAACACCTTCGACGGCCTGGGGAACAACGTGGTGGTCTGGATCTTTCAGGACCGGGAGGGGTATCTCTGGTTCGGCACGGAAGGGGGGGCGAGCCGGTATGATCCTTCGACTCCGGGCTCCGCCCTTCGCTCAGGACAGGGCAGGGAGGGGAGACGATCCGGTGAATCGACAGGGATGGGAGGGGGAGAACGATCCGGTGAATCGTCCGGGGGGGGGACCTTCACCACGTTGACGACGCAGGACGGCCTGGCGAGCAACCGGGTGTATGCCATTTTTCAGGACCGGGACGGAAATCTCTGGTTCGGCACGTGGGGGAGCGGGGTCACGCGCTACGATGGGAAGGCATTTATTAGCTTCACCGCCCAGGACGGCCTGGGGGACGACTGGGTGGCCTCCATTCTTCAGGACCGGGAGGGGCATCTCTGGTTCGGCGGCGGAGGGGGGGCGAGCTGCTACGATGGAAAGACGTTCCAGACGATCCGCCAGCAGGACGGCCTGGGGAGCAGCGCGGTGAGGACACTCCTGGAGGACCGGGAGGGACAGCTCTGGATCGGCACCACGAAGGGCGTGACACGCTATCGCCGGCCTGCGCCTGCGCCCCCTCCTGTCGTCATCGACGGGGTGGTGGCCGACCGCCGGTATCCGGGAGATGGCCGCGTCTCCATCCCCTCTGACATCGAGATGGTCGCCTTTCACTTTCACGGCGTCAGTTTCAAGACCCGGCCGGAGTTGATGGTCTACCGCTACCGCCTGAAGGGGTATGACCGGGACTGGAGGACCACGCACGAGCGCCAGGTGGAGTACCAGAACCTCGCGCGAGGGGAGTATGTCTTTGAGGTGCAGGCCGTGGACCGGGACCTGGTCTACTCGGAGAGGCCGGCGACCGTGACGCTGCGGGTGCATCCGCCCTACACGCTGATCGGGTTGTGGGCGATGCTGGGTGTCGCCGTGGCGCTGGTCGGTTATCAGACCGTCCGGGTGATCCGGCGGGACCGGCGGCTTCAGAAGTCCAACGAGGACCTGAAGGAGGCCCGGCAGCAGGCCGACCGGGCCAGCCAGGCCAAGAGCGTCTTCCTGTCCCACATGAGCCACGACATCCGCACGCCCATGGGCGTCATCCTGGGGTATGCGCAAATCCTGAAGGCCGATCAGACGCTCACCCCCGGCCCCTCTCCCATCCTTCGACTACGCGGCGCAAAAGCGCCGCTCCGCTCAGGGCAGGCGGGAGAGGGGAGGTCCTTCACCTGATCTTTTTCTCAGGAGGGGGAGAGGGGGAGCAGATTCAGAAGGCCCGGCGGTCTTCCCGCCGGGCCTTTTTTACGGAACGCTGACCCAAATCACGCCCGAAGGCCGGGAGAAACCGCTTGACAGGGCAGACCCATTCCCGTACTTTGAAAGCATTCACCCCCAAATAGCTCTTTCCGAGGGGCGCGAATGCCGCTCAACCTTTACCCGGACATCTATGCGTCCGGCTCAGTACCCCAGGGCTGGACACCCGTCCGGGGTGGCGCCCTCAAGTACCCGGTACGGAATCACGCCGTGCTTCGTGAGTTACGGCGCTTACGCACCGGCAGGTGGAAAAAGGTCATCAGGCAGGGCAATTCCGGCGAAGTTCACTACTTTGAACACGAATCCGGTAGCGTTGCCGGTGTTAAATTCTTTTCAGGGCGATAGCACTATGAAACAGCGCCATCCATTCCGCATGGTCCTCTCGGGTGCGAGCGGAGGCCCAACACAGCAACTGGAGCACTTTGCGCTTTTGAACCTGGGCCTCGTGCAGTCATTGGCCAGTGGGGTCTTAAGCCCTACAGAAGCCATTCAACGCTTCTACCACGCGGACAACTGCCTCTATGTCCGAAAACATCTCCGGAACCGGGAGGCCAATGCAATCATGAGTCACGGGGTGCAATTGCCGGACCTTTTTGACGCATTATCAGCGGAGGAGGCACAGCGCGAGTTCTTTCACGAACTTGAGACGATGCGCTCTCTATGTTTGAAAATCCTGGAGAGGACGCGATCCCCAGGCGTTTTAGCGGATGCGATAGCATAGAGTTTGGCGTATGTGGAGGTTTTGAAGGTTCGGCGGGAAGACCGCCGGGCCTTTTTTGTCCTGGACCGGGAGGCCCTGACGATAGGGATTTCCGCCCTGGAGGGCGGGAATTCATTCCCGCCCTCCCGCCAGGAAGTCCGCCTGCGGCGGACTGAGGGGACCTCTTAGCCCGGCGCAGCCGGGCTTCTTCTTCGGAGCGAGGAAATTCATTTCCTCGCGGAAGGTCGGCGGGAAGCCGCCTGGCCTTTTTTACGGAACACCGCCCCAAATCACGCCCGAAGGCCGGGAGAAACCGCTTGACAGCGCAGGCCCATTCCGGTAATTTGAACCTGAAGTCTACTCTCAGATTGTGCCTGGGCGCTTTTTTTCTTTTAGGAGGCGTTCGATGGCAGTTTTAGGACCCCGCTACAGCAAGGAAGAATTCGCACGGCGCGGACAGGCCATTTACGAGCGCACTGTTCGCCCCCACCTCCAGGCAAGCGATGAGGGGAAGTTCGTGGCTATCGACATTGAGTCGGGGGCGTATGAAGTGGACCGGGACGACTACACGGCCACTGAACGCTTGCTGGTCCGCTGCCCTGATGCGCAGACCTGGCTCGTTCGGGCAGGAGATCGTGCGGCCTACCGGATCGGGTGGCGCCCTGGGGATAAGGCTTCGTGATCACCGGCCTTGTAAACGCACGATACGAAGCGATGATCCGGGCGCTGGTGCGGGACGCTGCCGGGCAGGCGCATGAGATTGAGGCGATCATCGACACCGGGTTCAATGGATCGCTTACGCTACCGCCTGCTCTCATCGCTGCGCTGGCGCTTCCGTGGCGGACACGCGGCAGCGCGATCCTGGCCAATGGGACTGAAGATGAGTTTGACATTTATGCGGCGACCCTTATCTGGGACGGGATACCCCGACCCATTTTGATCGAATCTGTGGACACGGCTCCACTCGTGGGTATGGCTTTGCTGTACGGATACGATGTGCGTATTCAAGCGATAGACGGCGGCCTTGTGACCCTTGAAGCCCTGCCGAAGATGGATCAAAGCAGACCCGCCTGACCTTCCAAAGTTTCGCTCATTGCAGGGATCTGTCCAGAGGCCCGACGGGAGATCGCCGGGCCTTATCTTTTGACCGTCCATCCCCGCCCTTGACAGGCCATTCCCCTATTCATATATTGGCCGCAAAGAGTATCGGCCTATCGCTTCAGAAATATCATTTTGAGGTCAAGTGCGATGATCAGGCCCTGTCTTCAATTTCTCTGCGCCCTCTGTGCGCTCTGCGGTGAGATGCTTTTCGCCCCCGCGGCGGAGGGGAAGACCGTGACGATCCTCTTCACCGGCGAGACGCACGCCACGCTCGGCCCGTGCGACTGCCCTGTGGAGCCGATGGGCGGTCTGTCGCGGCGGGCGGCGATGGTGAAGCGGGTCCGACGCGATCACCCGGACGCTTTGCTGGTGGACGCGGGCGGGGCCTTCGCGGGCGGGTTCTACGACGAGTACGCGCAGGGGGAGGCCCTCGACCGGGAGCGGACGGAGGTCACGGTGCGGGCGATGGGGCGGATGGGCTACGACGCGGTCTGCGTCGGGGACGAGGAGCTGGCCTTCGGCCCGGCGCTCCTGAAGCAGCAGGCCCGGACGGTCCCGTTCCTCTCGGCCAACCTGGTGGACGCCCGCACGGGCGCGCCCCTGATGCCGGCGCACCGGATCAGGGAGGTCGGAGGCGTGAGGGTGGGGCTGATCGGGTTGACCACGCCGGAGGTCCACGAGGGGGACTTTCGGGAGGCCGCGGAGGGGTTGAAGGCCCTCGACCCCATCCAGGCCGCGGCCCAGGCCGTGAAAAGACTGAGGCCGCAGGTGGACCTGCTCGTCGTGCTGTCTCACCTGGGGGAGTCGGGGTCCGCGCTGGTCGCGCAGAAGGTTCCGGGCATAGACCTGCTGATCAACGGCCACCGCCGGAGCAGCGGGGATACGGAGGTCCAGGTCGGTCAGACCCTGATGGTGCAGTTCTCCTACCAGGGCCGGCATCTCGGCCGGGTGGACGTGGTCCTGGGAGAGGACGGGAAAGTCAAGGTCAGGCGGACCTCGCTGATCGACCTGGGGCGGGAGGCCCCGGACGACCCGGAGATCGCCGCAGAGGTGGAGGCGTTCGAGCGCCGCGCGGCGGCCCTGACGCGGGTGAGGCTGGACCTCTACGGGATGGGGGAGTGCCCCTACTGCTCCGAGGCGGAGCAGGAGATTCACGAGGTGGTGAAGGCCCTGGGCGACCGGCTGGACGCCCGTTTCTACTACGTCGTGGGGGAGGATGCCCAGGGGAAGCTGGTCAGCCTGCACGGGCCCGACGAGGTGATGGAGGACCTCCGGCAGATCGCGGTCCAGCGGCTGGCGCCGGGCAGGTTCTGGGCCTATCTCCTGAGCCGGGGCGGGGGGCGGATGCGGTGGGACCAGGCCGCAATCGCCGCCGGGGTGGACACCGCCGCCGTGTCGCGCTACGTGGCCTCGGGAAAGGCCTTGCGGGAACTCCGGTCGCACCTCTACCGCACGGGACGGCTGCGGATCGACCGGTCCCCCACCCTGTTCATCAACAACCGGCCCTACCCGGGGCGCGTGGAGCGGCAGGCCCTGCTGCGGGCGATCTGCGGCAGGTTCTCGCCCAAAGGCATGCCCCCGGCGTGCGCCAGCCTCCCGGAGTGCGGGTCGGACGCGGACTGCGTCAGGCCGGGGTTCCTGGGTACGTGCCAGGACGCGGGGACGCCTTCCGCCCGGTGCGTCTACCGGAAGGACGTGGCCGTGGGGCTGACGGTGGTCTACGACGCCGCGAGCCTCTTCTCCCGCGAGGAGGAGGCCCTGGCACTCCTGAGGACGACCTTTCCCGGCGTGGAGGTGGAGCGCGTGGAGGCGTCCACGCAGCGGGGCAGGACCCTGATCGCTACCCACGACATCCGGCTGCTGCCCGCCTACCTCTTCGACGCCCGCGTGGCCGATGCCTTCCACTTCGAGCGGACCTCCAAGATGTTCCGCCGCTCCGGGGCCGACTACCTGTTCGACGGCGAGCGGGCCGGCTCCCCGGTCCGCGTGGGCAGGCCGCTCCGGGCCGGGGCGCTCGACATCTTCCTGTCGCCCACCTCCCCGCACGCCTGCGCCATCGCGCGGGAGGCGCTGGATCTGCTCGACCGGATGCCGAAGCGGCCAGAGGTCTCCTTCCACTACATGGTGCGCTCTGAGGAGAGCGCGGACGCGCCGGGGGGCCGGTTCGACCTGGAGGAGAGCGCGCGGCAGGCGGTCGTCCGGGCGCTGTATCCTGACCGCTACCTCGACTACTTCAGGGCCAGGTGCGCGGAGGCCGGGAGCTCCTACTGGGAGGCGGGGGCCCAAAAGCTGGGCATCGACCCGGCGAGGGTCCGGGAGGCCGCGCAGGGGGAGCTGGGGATGAAGCTGGTCGCGGAAGAGGCCCAACTGGTCAAAGGGCTGGAGCTGAAGGGGGACATCGCCTTCGTGTTCAACAATCGGGAGGTCGTGGCCCCGTCCGGGAAGGAGCAGTTCCGGCAGGCCCTGGCGAGGCTGATGGGGACCGAGCCGTAAACAGGGGATCATCCACGAAAACCAGGAACATCTTCGCTGATGCCTTCAGGAAACAATTACCATGATACAAGTCAAAGTCCAAAAGCTTCGCCCCCATGCTGTCGCCCCCGATTACGCCCATCCGGGGGACGCCGGCGTGGACCTCTTCGCCGCCGAGGACCACACCCTCAGACCCGGCGAGCGCGTCCTGGCCCCCACCGGCATCGCCGTGGCCATCCCCGACGGCTACGAGGGGCAGGTCCGACCCAAGAGCGGCCTGGCCCTCAGGCACGGCCTGAGCATCGTCAACACCCCCGGCACCGTGGACGCGGGATACCGGGGGGAGATCGGCCTTGCTATGTAACCAATAATTGATTATGTTTCGGTATGTACAGGGTCCACATCCAGAAAAAGACGCTCAGGGATTTGCGGAAGATGCCTGAGCCGATCCAGATGAAGATGGCCAATCTGGTCGAAGATCTGCGGGATAAGGGGCCCATCAGAAAGGACTGGCCCAATTTCTCCAGACTGGGGCCGGACACCTATCACTGTCATCTGTCCCATCACTGGGTCGCCTGCTGGCGCTGGCAGAAAAGCTCCGTGACAATCGAGGTGTACTATGCAGGCAGTCGTGAAAACGCCCCATATTGAAATCACCCTCAAAGGGGAGATTTCCGAAAGGCTCCTCTCTGTGCTGGAGGAGGAGTATGGCGACAGCGTTCAGATCCTGGACGATGACGACGAGGAGACCGTCGATATCTTCAAGACCGATTGGTATCGGAAGGTAAAATCCAGGATGGCGCCTGGCGACAATTTGAGGATTTACCGGGAGAACGCCGGCCTGACCCAGGCGAAACTGGGCGAAAAGCTGGGCGGAGTTCCTCGTCAACATGTTTCAAATATGGAGCGGGGTATCCGGTCCATCAGCCTTAAAACGGCTAAAAAACTGGCTCAGATCTTTGACGTTTCCTCTGACAAGTTCATCTGAGATAAAAACAAAAATCGCCCCACTTCTATGACGATTCAAGTGCGAGTCCAGAAACTCCGCCCCCACGCGATTGTCCCCGACTACGCCCACCCCGGCGACGCCGGCGTGGACCTCTTCGCCGCCGAGGACCACATCCTCAAACCTGGCGAACGCGCCCTGGTCCCCACCGGCATCGCCGTGGCCATCCCGGACGGCTACGAGGGGCAGGTCCGGCCCAAGAGCGGCCTGGCCCTCAGGCACGGCCTGAGCATCGTCAACACCCCCGGCACCGTGGACGCGGGCTACCGGGGCGAGGTCGGCGTCATTCTGATCAACCTTGGCCAGGAGACCGTCCAGGTCCGCCGGGGCCAGAAGATCGCCCAGATGGTCTTCACGAAGGTCGAGCGCGCTAAACTGGAGGTCGTGGACCGGCTAGATGAAACAAGCCGTGGCTCGGGTGGGTTTGGAAGTACAGGAATATAACGATGAAGTATGAACGATGAACGATGAACAAAGACAACGATGAAGTATGAACGATGAACGATGAAGTAAAAGCATAAACCTGATTTGCTTTTCGTTCAT
>Ga0137796_10000578_pt1 | contig 22352 bp, 19 predicted proteins | sample OV2TP3_FD_97704 | JGI IMG/M metagenome (GOLD analysis project Ga0137796, IMG submission 97704) | reverse complement strand
ACAGGGCTAAGCGCTGCGCCGGGTCCCCGAGCAGGTTCATCGTCTGGACCGGGTAGTCGATGCCGGGGAGCTCCCGCAGCAGATCGATCTTGGCCAGGTCCAGGATGCGCCCGAACCCCCGCTCCCCCCGCCGGAACGCGTGCAGGAACATCCGGTCGTTCAGCAGGGAGTCGGAGAACACGAACCCCAGCGCGGACGCCGACACGTAGGCGACGGCCCCGCCGTCCGGCTTGTTGACCATCTCCTCGGCCAGGCTCGTCATGGTGGGCTCGGCGTACATCCCGTTGAGGCAGGACATGGCGATGAAGAACGGGAGCCGCTCCCCGTTGACCACCCTTGTGATGTAGGTGTAGGTCTCCTGCTGCGACGTCCCCCGGAAGAAGTAGGCCATCGACGCGATGGACCCGTGCCCGGAGAAGTTGACCAGGACATTCCCGTCGTTCATCAGCTCGATGAACCGCCGCGTGTTCTCGTTCGGCTCCGGGACCCGGTCGTCGCTGTAGAGCCGGATTGCCTCCAGCCCGAACGGCCCCGAGTAGGTCTGGATGAGGTGGTCGTTCGGCCCCCTCAGAAAATCCTCGCGATTGGCCAGGAACAGCCCCCGGTCGCGCCAGCGCCCGGCCGGGGGCGCATCGTAGGCCACGACCTTGCGGACCGCCGTCGCGGCCTCCTCCGGCGTCGAGACCGACAGCCGGCCCACGGACAGGTCCGGGAAGAGATCGTCCCCCACGACCGCCGCGTAGAGAAAATCCGTGGGGGCATTGCCCCGCTGGCGGGACTGGAAGTAGAGCGCCGGGACGTAGGATTTGCGCCCCGTCCTGAGAATGTCCCGGTAGTCATAGGTCTCCCGGCCCACGAGCAGGAGATACGCGGGCGGGCGGGACCAGGCCGTCATGAGGTGACGCAGGTACGCGCGGACGGCCTCCGGCTCGAACTGCCCGAACCCGAACGCCTCATACACGTCCTCCACGTCCACCACCTTCACGCTCAGCCCGGACGCCTGCCGGCGCTGCACGAGCGGGATGAGCGCATCCCGGAAGTCCCCGTGCGTCAGGATCAAGTAATCCGCCCCTGTCCGGTCCCCCCGCAGGTCCATCCCCACCCGGCGTCGGGCCGGCCCCGGCCTCCGAATCTGGTTGGCCCCGGCGACCACGTAGCGCCCGGCCCGGTTCGCCCCCACCTCGAACGTGGCGCGGACGCCCTCCCCCTCGGCCCGGACCTCCACGCCCGCAAGCCGCGCGCCCCGCGCCACGTCGTAGACCACGACCTCCGGCCCCTTCAGCCCGGAGACGCTGATGCGCCGTCCCTCCGCAAAATTCTCCAGATCGAACGTCAGGCCCTCGTCCACGGCCCGAAACAGCCGGTCGTAGGTCACGTCGAGGGAGTTGAACAGCACCAGGTCCAGAATCAGGTCCTTTGCCCCCGGCGCGGTCTCGCTCGGAACCTCCACGCTCAGGGCATTGATCCCCTCCCGAAAGGCCGAGAGCGGCATCTCCCGGTTCACGACATACTCCGTCTGTCCCTCCCAGATCGCCTCCCCGAGGGAGGTCGCGCCGTTCAGTCGCAACAGCGCCCGGTGGTCCGGGTCCACGTTTGTCAGGTCGCTCAGCCCGTGCAGCGTCACCCTGAGGGCCACGGGCCGGAGGGAGGCCCGGTCCATCCCGTCCATCGCGAAGTCGAAGGACCTGGAGGCCGGCCCGTCGATGCGCGCCCAGTACCAGTGGTCCCGCAGGTTGTCCGGCGCAAACCCCAGAGGGTCATACAGGCTGTCCCGCTCCACGTGGAACGCCGCCCGGTAGGAGGTCGCCGCCGCGTATCCGTTCCTCGGTGTCGCGTCTACGTCAACCACCCGCTTCCCGGCCTCCCCGTCCTGGGTCAGGTAGAACACGTTCTCCCGCCCCAGGGAGTTCTCGAAGTCCCGGCCCTCGGCCCGCCGGTAGCGCCCGTAGAACTCCACGTAGTCCCCCGCGTTCAGCCTGCTGTCCCCCCCGTCCGAGACCCGGAGCGGGACCTCCTCCCCGTCCAGATACAGCTTGAGTCGCGTCAGGTCCAGCCGGGCCGTGTCCAGGCCCGCCGCTGCGAACCAGCCCAGGTCCATCCGGTAGACCCCGTCCTCCTGGATGGGGAACCGATAATAGGTCCAGGCAGGCCGATACCAGGTCCCGCGCAGGTCCACCTTGCCCAGCCCGGCGCGCGCAGGCGGCCCCACGACCCTCCAGGGCCGCGCGGAGTCGGCGTTGAGCAGCGCGGCCCGGTACACAGGCTCGAACGCCCGGTCCCCCTCCGGGTCCGGGAGACGCACCGGTTTGGGAGCCCCTCGCGGGAGGAACCGCACGGCCACGCGCAGCCGCGAGGCGACCCGCAGCTCCCCCCGGCCCGCGTTGTAGCGCACGGGCCGCAGGGCCAGGACAGCGACCCGTTGATGCCGGAGGTAGGCGACGGACGCGATCTCCGCTGCAACGGATGGATAGGGCATATCGCTCTGATAGGCCCTCTCATCGACCTCCGGTATTCCTGGTCGAAGCCCCGGGTCGCTGAACGGCGCGAGCCGCACGCCCGTCAGCGTCTCCCCCTCCTCCTCCAGGACCGCGACCGACAGGTCCACATTCTCCGGCACGCCCAGCAGGGCGCTCGTCACCGGCACGGCCGGCCGCCCCGGCGCCACGGTCGTCACATAGCCGGGCACGGTCATCCGGCGGAAGGCCTGGCCCTGGACCTGGACCTCGGAGAGGGAGTACGTCTGGACCCCGACCTCCACCACGATGCCGCTGGCGTCGGAGGAGATGAGCCGGGGGGCGTTGAGGTCTGAGGCTTCGTCGGCGAGGGAAAGGTGAGGGAGAATAAAGAGGGTAACGAGAAGGAGGCAGATCGTTTTCACTCAAATACCTCGGACACGGATACGTCGAAACCGGGGATCACGTCTGCGCCGGTGAGCGTATCGCCGATGCGGAGGATGTGCGCCTCGGAAGAAGGGCGATAGGTCGTGATCGTCCGCGTGCCGGGGTTGACGATCCAGACCAGCCGGACGCCTGCCCTCAGATAGTCCTCCACCTTCTGCTCGATCTCCCGGTAGAGATCATTCGGGGAGATGACCTCCACGGCCAGGTCCGGCGCAAAGGGCCAGTAGCCCTCCGGCTCCCCTTCGGGCGGAATCCGGTCCCGGCTCACAAACGAAACGTCCGGGCCGCGCACCGTGTCGGGGTCCCGCTCCAGGATGAACCCCGTCTCCGCGCCGCAGACCACGCCAAGGTGTCTAGGTCGCACGTAGGCATCCAGCAAGGCCCCTATACGAATCGTGAGTTTGCCGTGAAGACCTCCCGCTGGGCTCATTCGGATCACCTCCCCCCTGACCAGTTCGCACGGACCATTTTCTTCCATCAGAAACAGGTCATCGGCAGTCAGCATAGTTTTGAGGCTCATGACGGGAACCTCCTTGCGAGATGTTTCCAGGACCGTTTCGTCTATGCGTCAGAAGATAACATCCTGCCGGACAAAAAACAAGGGCCGACCTTTCGGGCCGGCCCTGCCATGACTTGCAGAACATGACTCTTTACACGTAGTCCAGATTGGGATCGTCCCGGATGTAGGCCATCTGAGCGCCGAGGTAGGGGAGGGAGGGCAGGTTGTGCCAGGCCCGCAGCAGGTGATACGCCGGGGAGGTGAGCAGCCGGCAGGCGTCCACGGCCTCGCGCCATTCGCCCTGCCGGACCTCAGCGACAGTCTGAGGGGCAGGCAGCACGCCAAAGTCCCACGCCGCGCACAGGCGGGCCACGAAGTCCACCCGCGCCGCCAGGCTGTCCAGCGACAGGGGAGGCGCCACATCCGGGTAGAGCGCCCCGTCCAGCCAGTCATTCGGTGAGGGCATTCAGAAACTCCTCCGCAAACCAGCGGCGCACCCGCCCTGCCTCCTCCCGCCTTTCGGGGTCGGCGATCCTGTCCAGGGGCCGGTGCTGGGCGATGCGCGCCAGATGCGTCTCCACGGCCAGCCTCGCCCGCCCTCTATCGGTGTCGCTGCCTGTGAGCTCCTGACGGCGCTCCCAGAGCCCCCAGCACTCCCGGGGCGTCGTCAGTCCCGCCTGACACAGGGCGTAAACGTCACGAAAGTCTCGCGGCGCGCCGCGCTCCACCAGGGCCACCATTTTGCCGGCGACCAGGTCCGGAAAGCTGTCCAGCAGGACATCTCCCCACGGCGCTCGCGTGGGAGGCGAGAGTTGCGCGGAGCGTCGGGCGACCTGAAAGCTGAAGACGACCCTGTCTTCGCGGAGCAGTTCCACGCTGATCACATCCCCCCAGGCGCGTTGCCGGACCTGCCCCAGAGGCCGGAGGGCCTCTTCAACCGCTTCGATGACCCGGCGCTGATCCTCCGACGTGGCCGACGAGACCCACCAGGCATCCACGTCGTGAGTAGGCCGATAGTCCAGATAGTGCAGCAGGCCGAGGCCGCCCCCCACGGAGAAATGGCCCCCCAGCCCGGCGGAGGACAGGGCCAGCAGGACGGCCTGCGCGTGCTCAGGCGCGTGGACAGGCCAGACGGAGGACGGCATCCGGTGATCGTTCATCTTGTCTCCAGAGATTAGAGCGCTGTGCTGCCGAAAGATAACACGCCTTCAGGCAAAAAACAAGGGCCGCCTTGCGCCTGCAAGGAGAATGACGCGCTTCATCCGGTTGCACTGAATATTTGACTTGAATCTCAGCCTGAATTTTGCTATTCATCGCGTTCAGTTGCAGGGCTGTAAACAAGATTGACCTTAAAGAGGAAAGGAGACCTTCATGACCGCGCCCGGCGCGACGATTTCAGCGGAGGAGTTTGTGCTTCCCGGCCGCGAGGCGTTTCTGCGCGGCCTGGACCTGACCCGGCCCGAGCTGACAGCCGTCAGGGCCGCCCTTGAAAGAGGGGACGTCGAGGCGGCGGGCAGGGCCTACGCCGCCCGCTTCCGCGCCCATCCGTTGGCATCCCCGCTGCTGACGGACTGGTCCGCCCTGACCCGGAACCCCCATCTGGACACGTCCCGCGCGGACGGCCTGCTCGCCGGGCACATGTGGGACGGCTACAGCGTCCACGAGGTCCCTCCCACCGGCCTGGACTGGTACGGCTCCCCCCTCTCCTGCCTCACGCGCTTCCCCGTCCTGGGCACGCTCCGGGAGGCCATCTTCCACACCGGCGACGCAAAGTACATCCGCTGGACCGTGGACCACATCCTGAGCTACATGGACGCCTATCCCATTCAGGACTTCGCCGGCCACACCGTCCGGGAGGGCTGGGTCAACCACACGACCGTGGCCAAGCCCTGGTACTGGTGCATGATTCCCGAGCGTCTCACCGAGCTGTCGGAGACGATCAACCTCCTCCGCCGCTATCCGCAGGTCGCCGACGAAGAACTCCTGCGCATCCTGGAGCGGATGGTCCAGGAGGTCGCCTACCTCCGCTTCGAGATCAAGTCCCAGGTGGACGCCCGGCACAACGGCGGCTGCGCCATGATCTACTCGATGGCCCAGGCGCTGACCGTCCTCGACGACGTGGAGAGGACCCCCGCCTGGCGCGCCTACAACGCCGGGCTGGCCGCCCAGTACATCAACGAGGCGTTCTATCCCGACGGCATGTGCATCGAGCTGACCACCGCCTACTCCGCCTCCGTCTCCCAGTTCCAGCAGGGCATGGCCTACGCCCTGCGCGACGAGGAGGCCATCCAGGCCGTCCGGGGCAAGGTGAGGGAGATGGTCACCTGCTTAGTCGCGCTATCCGACCCGACCTGGTGGCTCCCCTCCTTCGGCGACCTCTACGCCCATCAGGTGGGGAGCTACATCGAACCGCCCCTCCCGCGCTGGCTCGACCTCCCCTGGACCGAGACCGTCCGAAAGCAGACCTGTGACGGTCCCCTGCCCCCCTTCACGGAGTGGCCCGTCAGGGGCCAGGCGCAGTGGTGCGGCTACTACACGATGCGCAGCGGCTGGGCGCCGAACGCCCGCTACATGGCCGTTGACGCCGGCCCCTGGGGCACCACCCACCAGCACGGCGACAGACTCAGCTTCGTCCTCACCGCCTGCGGCGCGAAGTTCATCATAGACCCCTCCAGCACCCGCTACGCCTCCAACGAGCCGGACGCCTTCGTCGGTCGCCAGCCCTCCGGCTTCCTGCACAACACGATCACCGTAGACGGCGTGGACGAGTTCATGAGCCACAACCGCGCCCCCAACGGCGACAGGGAGGTGAAGGAGCCGCTGCGCAACCGCTGGGAGACCGGGGACGGCTACACCCTCTTCGTCGGCAGCTACGCCTTCGCGCCCCTCAGGCCTGTCCGCTGGGAGCGCCGCATCCTCTTCGTGGACAAATCCTACTGGCTGCTCCAGGACGTGCTGACAGGAGACCAGCCGGTCGCGCAGGTGGAGCAGAACTTCCAGTTCGAGGCCGACCTCCAGGTCACCTTCCAGGACAACATGACGATGGCCGCCGCCTCCAACGGCGCGCGTCTCGTCCTGCTCCCCCTCTCCGGCGGCCTCGCCCCGCAGTTGACCGTGGGCGACCGGGACCCGCACACGACGTACTGGCCCAACGGGACCCCCACGACGATCCTGTCCACCGAGGACAACCACGACCAGATCCACGGCCGGGGCTGGACCGGGCGCGGCGGTCACAAACTCATCCCGGCCCCGGCGGTGACCTACGTCGGATCGGTCCGCCTGCCCGTCGGCATCACCGTGGCCCTGGTCCCCCTGGGGCCGGGCCAGGGCCTCGACGCCCTGCCGGAGATCTCCTCTCACGTTGCCGGGGACGAGACCACCTGGGTCCTGCCCATGTGGGATGGCCACATGAGATTCGTCACCGGCATCGAGACCTGCGCGGTGGAATGACATCTTCCGGGACCACCGGTCCCGGCTACAAAACCGCCCTGTTCAATGGATTTCTTGTAGGGCGGCATCGGGGATGCCGCCGCATTTGAGATAAACCATGTCCCAACGCAAACATCTGAGCCGTTTGACTCACGTCTGGATCGAACGCCCCATTTTTTACATCACCACCTGTACCCGCACCCGCATCTGCCTGCTCGATCAAGAGACCGTTGCGCCGATCCTGATCGACGAATGGAGAATGGCCCATTCTCGCCACGGCTGGGCAGTGGGCCGCTACGTGGTTATGCCGGATCACGTCCACTTCTTCTGTCGCGCGGATCAAGCGGCCAAATCTTTATCTGATTTCATGCAAAGGTGGAAAGAATGGACCAGCAAGCGGATCGCCCGTGAAGGCGGCGTGGAAGGCATGGAATGGCAGGCCGAATTCTTCGACCACGTCCTGCGTTCTTACAAAAGCTATGTCGAGAAGTGGTTTTACGTGTGGCAGAATCCGGTGCGGGCAGGTCTGGTGCAAAACCCTGAAGATTGGCCCTGGCAGGGAGAATTGGGTGATTTGACGTTGTAGCCAGGATGGCGCTACCTTGTTCGACAGATTCTTTGTAGGGCGGCATCGTTGATGCCGCCGCATCTTCAAAAAAAAGACCCCGAAGATCACCTTCAGGGCCTTTTTCATAAATCCTGAATCTGTTCATCTCCTTACAGAACCGCAGCCGTTCTCATAGCGACCTCTTTCCGAACGCATCCACAAAGAGGAAGAAATCCGAGAACCCTACGCTCCCGTCGCTGTCCAGGTCGAACGCTGGCTCAAACCCCGGCGCGCCGGATCGCTTGCCGAAGGCGTCGGCGAACATGAAGAAGTCCGCAAAGCCCACCCGGCCATCCCGGTCGAAGTCCCCTTTGATCAGGGCCGTCTGCGACCCGGAGGACGAATCCGGCGGGTCCTTGACTTCGCTCGCCCGCGTTGAAAACCTCGTCAGCGCAAAGCTCCGTACCCCACCGATCCAGACCTCCGACCACTTCACCAGCCCCACGCCCGGCGCGAACCACATGTCCGTGAAACCCGCGTCCGCCAGGCCATCCCGGGGGCGCATCCCCAGGTGGACGCACCCTTTGAAGGCCCCATAGGGCGTCGTCACCACCTCCGCCGTATCCGCCACGGTCACGACCGTCCCGTCTAAGATTTCAAACCCGTCCCCCAGCGGCTCGATCTTCCACGTCGCCCCGACCTTCGCGCCGAAGTCATAAAGCAAACGCTTCTTCCCGTCCCGCCACTCCAGCACCTTCCCATCGTCCTGCTTGATGAAGTGCCGCTTCTGGCCCATGTAGTCCATAATATAGATCGGCGGCTGGGACTCCATCACCCCGGCCACGCGGACCACGTGGAAGCTGTCTCCGTAGGCCCACGTCATCCCGATCGCCAGCGGGAAGTAGTCCGGCGGATGCGCGATTGTCGGTTCCGGCGGGCGCACGCCCCCCGTCCGCCCGACCGTGAACTTCACCCTGGCCTCCGTCTCCTCCCTCGCCACGGCCCCCGGCTCGTCCGGCGTCACCGCCATGAACCCCGTCAGCACGTAGGACTCCCCGATCTCAGCGTCCCCCTTCGGCGCTACAAACGCCTCCCGGACCACGACCGAATCGCCCGGCGCGAGGTCCTGCGCCCCCAAAGCCATCGTGAAGGAGCGCCCGTCCGACCACTGCCAGACCTTCCCCTTCGGCCCCTCCAGGATGAAGTCGTAGCGCTGGCCCCCGGACACCAGCCTGAGCGTGTCCTTCGACGTGTTGATCAGCCGGTAGCGGATGAGCACCGAGTCCCCCGGCGCGTAGCCCTCCCGGTCCGTGGCCAGCTCCGCGAGCGTCCGTTCGTGCGCCCAGACATTGGCGTTCGGGAATGCCTCCTCCTGGCGCATCTCCCGCTTCAGGCTCACGTCCACGCGATATTCACCCGGCTTCGCCATGTCCACCTTCATCGTGGCCGTGACATAACCCGGCTTGCTCACGGTCAGGACGTAGACGTCCGGCTTCATCCGGCTGAACGCAAACTGACCATAGCGGTCCGTCCAGGTCGTCACGCCCGATACCGGCCTCGCGCTGTAGTCCCCTGCGGCCGTCAGGATCACCCGCGCCCCCTCGATGGGGACCACCATGGGCCGCATCATCATCTCGTCGTCCTCCAGCACCCTCCCCGTCAGCCGCGCCGCCGTCGAGTCCCCACCCGACCGACCGACCGTGAATTTCGTCCTCGCCACGGTCTCCTCCCTCGCCACGGCCCCCGGCTCGTCCGGCGTCACCGCCATGAACCCCGTCAGCACGTAGGACTCCCCGATCTCAGCGTCCCCCTTCGGCGCTACAAACGCCTCCCGGACCACGACCGAATCGCCCGGCGCGAGGTCCTGCGCCCCCAAAGCCATCGTGAAGAAGCGCCCGCTCGACCACTGCCAGACCTTCCCCCGCGCCCCCTCCAGGATGAAGTCATACCGCTGCCCCGACCGGAACATCAGCTTCAGAGGCTCATGGGTCACGTTCGTCAGGCGATAGCGGATGAGGACCGAGTCCCCCGGCGCATAGGCCTGCCGGTCCGTCGTCAGCTCCACCTTCAGCCGGGCCGTCTCCATCCGGACGGAAAACCCCGTCAGCGCATAGCTCCGGACGCCCCCGATCCAGATTTCGGACCACTTCACCAGCCCCACGCCCGGCGCGAACCACATGTCCGTGAACCCCGCGTCCGCCAGGCCGTCCCTCGGGCGCATGCTCAGGTGGACGCACCCCTTGAAGTCCCCGTAGGGCGTGGACACCCCCTCGGTGACGCTGGCCACGGTCACGACCGTCCCGTCCAGGATTTCGGACCCGTCCCCCAGCGGCTCGATCTTCCACGATGCCCCGACCTGCGCCCCGAAATCGTAGAGCAGCCGCTTCTTCCCGTCCCGCCACTCCAGCACCTTTCCGTCGTCCTGCTTGATGAAATACCGCTTCTGCCCCATGTAGTCCACAATATAGATCGGCGGCAGGGACTTCATCATGCCCCCGACCTCAACCACGTGGAAGCTGTCCCCGTAGGCCCACCGCATCCCCGACTCCAGCGGGAAATAGTCCGCCCGGCTCTCCGCGCCCCCCACGCCCGGCAGGACGAGGGCCATCGCCACAGCAAAGAAGGTCAGGAATCTCCTTCGCATCTTCATCTCCTCAAGCGGACCCAACCCCCCAACCCCCTTCCCGACACGGGAAGGGGGAGCAGGCTTCACCCCTCCCCGTGCCGGGGAGGGGATGGGGGAGGGGTCTCCTATTCAATCCCGTACACCACCTGAACCTGCGCGCTGAAGGTCAGCTCCCCGGCGCTGATCGGGCCGCCGCCGCTGGCCTCCATCATGGCCATGCGCCCCATCGGCAGGGGCCTGCCCCCCACGTCCTCGCTGATGCTGATCATCGGGCCGAGGCGCACCCCGCCCGCCCTGGCCAGCTCCTCCGCCTTCGTCCTGGCCTGCGCCACGGCCAGCTCGCGCGCCTTCGCGGAGACGCTGTCCGTATTGTCCACCACAAAGTTCACCCCCCAGATCTGGTTGACCCCGGCCCCGGTCACGGCGTCCAGCACGGCATCCACCTTATCCATATCCCGGATGGTCACGAGCGCCATGTTGTTGACGTGATACCGGCCTTTGAAATCGGGCCTCCCCTTGCCCCTCTCCCTGTCCGGGGGCGGCTGCTCGTGGTGGATCGAGTAGTTGCTGGTCAGGATGTCCTTCTCGGCGATCCCGGCCTGCTTCAGGGCGGCCAGCACGGCCATCATGCCGGAGCGGTTCTGAGCCACCGCCTCCCTGACCGTGGGGGCGATGGACAGGACGCCCACGTTCGCCCTGGCCACATCGGGCCGAACGCTCACCCTGCCCTCTCCAATCACCGTGATCGTGCGGACCGGCCCGCTCTCCTTCTTCGGAGGAGCGACGACCTCCGGCGCGGGGCCGGCCCAGATCGAGGAGGCGCCGCCTGTCAGAACCCACAGAATGGTCAGAAAGACCGGGCCGGCGAAAGTGATCCATATCTTGCGAGACACGTCATGTCCCTCCCTGAAGAGAATTTGAACAGAGGCCGGGCGTCAAAATAAGGAACCATGCAGGGGCCTCCTTGCCGCCCCGAATGGAATTTCGGGGACGGGGGAGGCCCCCGCGCCAAAAGGGCTTCACCCGGAGTCGAATGCGGTCTACTTCTCCGCCAGCGTCATGCGCAGGTTGTCCAGGTAATACGTCCGGGGCGACTCCCAGGTCCCCCAGACCCCCACCAGGACGTGGAGCGTGCCATCCATACCCGACCTCGCGGTGAACTCATACTTCTTGCTCATCCACCTGTACCCCACGTCCGCGTCCTGGCCGTTCCCCGTGTCCCCCTGGAACACGGAGGGGTCCAGCGTGGAGGCGTCCTTTCCGTCCCCCTGCGCAAGCGGAGGCTCCGGCAGCCCGCCCGCAAGCGGAGGCTTCGGCAGGACGCCCGTGATGATCTGGAAGAGATTGAACGACCCGTAGTCCGCCGACGCGAAATCGTACTCCACGGTGACAAGATAGGTCCGGTTGGGCTTCACGGCAAGCGGCTTCTCCATCCAGATCTTGGCCGCGTCGGTCCTGTTGTCCACATAGAGCTTGACGGAGGCGCTCCCCCCTCTGGCCATGTCCTGGCTCCGGGCCACGGACCAGTCGACGACCTTGCCCCCCATCTCCAGGTCCGTCCCATTGGCCTTCCACCCCTCCATATCCTTCTCAAAAGAGAAGGTGCTGAGCGTCCCCCCCGGCCCGGCGTTGAGCGGGTTGTCCCCGCACCCGGAGAGCGCCAGAAGCGCTCCGATGGATATATACAGAATACCTCTTTTCATGATGACGATCCTCCTCCCTGTAGGGTTACAAAAAACACTTACAGCGACTTTATCGAAGCAAGAACACCAGAAAGTTCAACCCGTTCGTGAACCCCCTCAGCGCCCCGGCCAGCCCTCTCAGCACGACCTCTATCACGGCTTCTGCGCCCCCTTCTTCAGCTCTTTGAGCCTCATCTCCAGAGCTCGAATCTCCGCTTCCACTCGCTCCATGTCTGTCCCGGAGACCGGCAGTCCCCTTTCGCCCCCGCCGATGCCCGTCGCCTCGTCCCCCACCGAGAACTGCCTCTGAACCACGATCGGCTCCCCCGGCCCCCGGAGAGATTCGGCCGACACCGACCGTCCCCGGACCACCCCCTCGTCGAACAGGGCCACCTCAGACATCAGCGCGGCTGCACGGCGCAGCATCCGGCCCTCCCGCCGGAGGGAGGCGAGCTGATGCTCCAGCCGGACGACCTCCGCCGCCGTGCTGTCTGCCTTCTCCGCCCCTGCCGCCACGCCGGTCAGCCCGGCGAGACACCCGACCAGCAGGCCGATGGAGATTGCTATCCTGATGTTCACAATATACCTCTTCCTCTCTGAGGAGTTATTCTGTCGGCATCCTATACAGGCGCACAAGGCTTAATTGCAACTCCTGTGCCAGATGCTACAACTTCCTTTTTTTTCTGCGATCTCTGTGATCTCTGCGGTGAAATCCTTCTTTTTCTCAGCCTATGACAAAAAAAGACCCCCGGAAATCTTCGTGAGTCTCAGATTTCTGAGGGTCTTTTTCAAGTTTTTGACAGTTCAGACGGACAGCGACACCCCCTATTCAGCCCCTTTGAGCATCCCCTCCACCTCCTGCCCCCACGTGCCCTCCACCTTCACGCCATATTCGTTCAGCCCGCCGCTGGCCTCCGGGCCGGTCAGGTGCACGCGGAGGAACCGCTTCTCCGCCGGGATGTAGTCGGTCCGCAGAAAGTGGAGCGCCAGCCCCGCCCGCTCCCGGTCCGTCCGGTTGGCGCGGGTGCAGTGCGCGACCCCGTAGTTGAAGAAGGCGACCCCGCCCGCCGGCAGCTCAACCGGCGCGGCCCGCCCCTCCGGCGGGTGGCAGAAGATGTGATGATCGCTGTGCGGGTCGCGCTCGTGCAGGTAGGCTTCCCGGTGGCTCCCCGGGATGACGTGCAGCGTGCCGTTGGCCACGGTCGCCTCGTGGATGGCCGTCCACATCCCCGTGCCCTTCGTCGGATCGCTGATCCTGAAATAGGCGTTGTCCTGGTGCCAGTTCGTGCCGCCCCCGTGCCGGCCCGGCTTCAGGAAGATCTGGTCCAGGTAGAACACGAACGGGTCGCCGATCAGCCGGCGCACCGCGTCCACGACCTTCGGGTGAAACGGCAGGGCGCGGAAGAAGGCGCTCCTGGGGGCAATCGGGCAGATCTGGAGGTTCTGGACCTGGGTGGAGTGCGTCTTGCCGTCCCCGTCCGTCGCCACGTTGCGCAGCATCCCCTCCCGTTTGAATCGCTCCAGCTCGGCCCGCATGGCCGCCACCTCGCGCGGCGTGAAAAACCCGGCGACGGCCGTGTACCCCTCCTCCCGGAACTGTTCGATCTGGCGCGTATTCAGAGACATGGGATCAACTCCTTTAAAACTCCGCGCTCACCGTGAGAGACGGCAGGATGGGCAGCCAGCCCTGGGCGCGCCGGTTCGTGAAGACCTGCCCTCCGCTCACGGAAAAGTCGTACTCGTAGTGCCGGACGTTCCGCCGGTTGTAGAGGTTGACCACCTCCAGGGCCGTGTTCAGACGCCACCGCCGGAACGTGAACTGCCGGCTGGCCTTCACATCCAGCCGGTGAAACGGGGGATACCGCTCGTAGTCCGGGGACCGTTGCGTGGTGTAGAACCGGGACCCGTTGGGCGCCGTCACCTGCACCAGCTTCAGAGGGGAGAACGGCCAGCCTGACCTCACCTGCCAGGCCGCGCTGAGGCTCCAGACCGGAGAGGGCCGGTAGACCAGGTCGGCGGAGAACGTGTGGGGCTGGTCGAACAGCCTGGGATAGGCGCGGCCCCGGACCTCCGGGGGCCCCTGGAGCGCGTCGAAGGTCTCCCGGCTGGTCGCGTAGGCGTAGGCGGCCCACCAGCTCAGGCGGCCGCCCGCGTCCCGTTTGAGAAAGAACTCCATCCCGCGAGCGACCCCCGTCTCCGGGAACAGGTGAACCCTGTCCTCCTCGATCTCAGGCACGAACTCCACGTCGCCCCCCAGGTTCTCGAACCGGTCCCGGATGCGCCGGAGACGCTTGTAGTACCCCTCGACGCGCAGGTCGAACCCCGGCCCCAGGCGTCGCTCGACCCCGGCCACATAGTGCGTGGAGACGGAGGCCCGGCGAAACACCGTGGCCCCGTCCTGCACGTCCAGTTCCCCGATGCCCTGCGCCTGGGCGTAGCGCCCCCAGGCCACCCGCACCACAGCCTCGGAGCCGACGGCCAGCGCCAGGCCGGCGCGCGGGCTGAGCAGCCCCTCGCCCGTGCAGGAGTGGCGGTCATACCGCAGGCCCACGTCCGCGGTCAGAGGCCCGACGACCCGCCACTTGTCGCCCACATACAGCCCCGTCTTCCAACCTGCTGGATCCAGGACCACCCGCGTGGTGTCGTGGCGCGTCCGCCGGACGCCCCCGGAGACCGTCATCACCTCGTTCCGGCTGAAATAGTCGTAGTCCGCCCGCAGCGCCCGCGCCTCGAACCCCACCCTCAGGAGATGCCGCCGGGCCGCCTCCGCGTGCCAGTCGGACTTGACGCCGAAGGTCTTCGTGCGTCGCGCGTCCTCCACGACCTCATTACCGCCCCGGTCCGGGTCACGAACGTGGTCCCCTCCCGCCGACCCGTCACGCGACCCGCGTAGAGCAGGCTGCGCCCGTGCAGCCACGCCCCCCGCGTGGCCTCCCACCTGAGCCAGCCGTAGCCATTGCCGTACCGGCTTTTGAACGTGTCACCGTTCTCCTTATCCGCAAATCGCAGGTTGTCGGAAGCCCCCAGCACGCTCACGGCGAATCGGTTTCGGGAATTTCTCCCGAAGGTCAGCTTGCCGAACAGGTCGTAATAATCGGGCGAGAGGTTCTCCTCCTCCCCGATCAACTTGAGCACCAGGTCGATGTAGCCCCGCCGCGCGGAGACGAGCCACCCGAAATCTCTATTTGCCCCCTCCGACAGGACCCGCGCGTTCATCAGCCCCAGGCCCGCCGAGGTCCGCCGGCCCTCCCTGGGCCTCCGGCTGCTCATCTCCATCACCGCGCTCTGACGGTCCCCATACTCCGCCGGGAACCCCCCTGCCATCATGTCGATGCCGCCGATGACCTCCACGTCCACGACGCTCAGCGCGCCGCCGGAGATGTCCTTCAGATGAAAAGGCTCGGAAAGCTCCAGCCCGTCCAGCGTGACCAGGGTGCGGCCGTGGTCCTCCCCTCGCACGTTAAACCGGGCGGAATAGTCGCTCCCCGAGACCCCCGGCAGGCGCACGATGGCCCGGTAGATGTCCTCTCCGAGCTGAGGCATCACCCGGACCTCCTCACGGGAGAGGGTCTGCAGGGCCGCCGGGTCGCTCTGGATGACCGAGAAGCGGCCGGGCGTCACCACCACTTCGCTCAGGGGGATGGCATCGCCCCGGAGGGCCACGTCCTGCCGGAGAACGGTCTCGGGGCGCAGCGTCAGGCCCTCCAGCGTGGCCGTCCGGTAGCCGATCATGCTGGCCTGCAGGCGGTAGGTCCCGGCCGGGACGTTCGGGATGGCGTAAGCCCCCGCCGAATCCGACACCGCGCCCAGCCGGGCGCCCATCAGACGCAGATTGACCCCGGCCAGCGGCGAACCGTCCGCCCGGTCGGTCACCCTCCCCCGGACCTCCCCGGCGGAGGCCGGCATGTTCAGAACGACCAGCGCAACCCCAAACCAGACCCGAAATCCAAGCAACACTCCCTCCTCTTACAACGAAGCATCCACGAGGAAGGCATACACGTTCTTGCGGTAAAACCCCGCGCCCCCCCGCGCCCCGTTGCGAAAGCGCCCGTACTGCAGGGATACCCCGCACCGGGAGGTCACCTGGCGCGACAGCTTCAGCACGGTCACGGTCTGCTCGTACTCGTCCGCCTCCGGCCGCCCCCCCGGCAGGGGCGTCAGGGGATCGGCGTAGCGGCGGACCTGGAACGTCAGATAGACCTGACCGTCCACCTCATACGCGAGGTGCCGGGTCACCAGCGCGTGGAACCGGTGCGCCCGGAACCCGTAGCCGAAGCTGTTGGACCGGTTGTGCAGGAAGGCGTAGGTGGCGTGGACCAGCATCCCGCGATAGATCTGCACCCCTGCCGAGACCTCCCGGAGCAGGTCCGACTGATCGGCCGCCGTGGGCGTCACGCCGCCCTCCGGGGTCTCCTGCAGCGCCGGACGCCCGTAGGTCAGCCACCGCCACGCCACCCCGGCGCGGCCCTGAACCCGGCGCGAGCGGCTGTAGCTCACCTCCGCGCCCGCCTCGTGCAGCGAGGCGTCCGGCAGGGCCGCGGCCCTGGAGTCGTCCCCCCCCCGGAGATAGTGCGCCCCGCCCGCGATCCCCTTCCCGAACAGCCCCGTGATGCCCCCCTCCGCAGCGCCCCGCAGGTAGCCCTCCTCGCTCGGCACCCGATGGACGCCCTTGACCTTCAGGTCCCCCCGCCCGGACAGCGCCAGCCGTCCTGTCAGTCGCGCCTGAGCCGACACGTCCAGGTCGCTGGTGACCACGTCCCCGATCCCCTGTTCCGCGAGCCAGAAATGTTTTATCCCACCCTGGTACTGGACCTTTGCGCGACACCGGGGGCGGTTCAGGGGATTCCCGGACGCGGAGGCGTAGAGCCGGCTGATCCACCCCCCTCGCCCGTCCGCCGCCTCCTCTAAAGGGTTGTCGTCGCGCTCCAGCCCCACCGCCGCGCGCACCTCCGCTGCGCCGCCTGGCCGGGCCAGCCCGATCAGCCCCAGCAGCGCAACGCCCGCCGCCCACCCCCGGCCCCTCACTCCTGCCCCTCCAGCATGCGCCGCAGCCGCTCCCGAAACGCCCCGGCCCGCTCCCGGAGCGCCCGCTCCCGCTCTTGCGCCTCCTTCTGGCGCGCCTTCAGCCTCTGAATCTCCGCGACCAGGTCCTCCGCCGAAAGCTCTTCGAGGGACAATCCCTCCTCGCGGGCGACCTCCTTCCCGGCCACCAGCGCCCCCCGAGAGGTCGCCTCATCCCCTGCCCTCACCTCCTCTTTGGAGCCCGTGAAGCCGGGGGCCTGCGCCACGCCGGGGGGAGGAGCGCCCCCTTCCGGGCCGGAGGACGAGGTCCCTCTCGTGTCAGAGGACCCCTTCGCCTCCGAGGGGGACACCGTCCGCCCCTCGGGCAGGTGTTCGTCGAACAGGTTGACCTCCCGGGCAAACGCCGCCACGCGGGCGCGCAGCCGGCGCTCCGTCTCCAGCTGCCGCACCTGGCGCGCCACCGCCGCGGCCTCGGCCCGCAGCCGGCCGGCCATGTCTTCCAGCAAATCCGCCTTCTGCCGGACCTCCTCCGGCCCGTCGTCCTCCCGGATGGACAGCGCCTCAGCGCCCGGCCCGGCCCCCTCCGAAACCACCCCGCGCCCGAGCGCCTCCCGCGCCTTCTCATAGGCCATAAGCTGGCGCACCAGGGCCTCGTCCGGGCCCTGCGCCAGCCGCCGGACCAGCGCCTCGATCTCCCGGTCGTAGGTCGCCCGCAGGCGCTCCCGGACCCCCTCCAGGTCCGCCCCTGCGCGCTCCAGCTCCCGGTCCAGCCCCTCCAGGCGTCCGACCAGCCGCGGGGAGCGCCGGAGGGCCTCCCGGAACTCCCCCCCGCCCGGCGCCCTGAGACTGTCGATCCGGGCCGAAAGTCGGTCCACCTCCGCGGCCAGCCGACCCCGCTGAACGAGCAGGGAGTCCCGCGCCCGCTCCAGCCGGCCCCGCTCCGCCTCCAGCCGGGCGATCTCCGCCGAATCAGCTCGCGCCTGTGACGCGAAAAGCGCGACAAGTATCATTAAAATAACGACAAATCTCATAATCCATACTTCTCCAGCTTATAGTACAACGCACTCGTCTTAATCCCCAGCATCTGCGCCGCCCGCGCCTTCACCCCCCCGGCCCGCTCCATCGCCCGCTCGACCAGTTGCCGCTCCAGGTCGTCCAGCATCCGGTTGAGCGGGATCTCCCCTTCCGGCAGCGCCGGGAGTTCAACCCCCTCCCGCTCCGCCTCCGCTGCCAGCGGCAGGTCCCCCACCCCGATCTCCTCCCCATCCGACAGGACGATCGTCTGCTCGATCACATTCTCCAGCTCCCGCACGTTGCCCGGCCACCTATAGCCCGTGAGCGCCTCCATCGCCTCCGGGGCGATGCGCTTGCGCGGACGACCCATCTCCGAACATTTCTTATGCAAAAAGTGTTCCACCAGGAGCGGGATGTCCTCCTTCCGGTCCCGCAGGGGGGGCAGCCGGATCGGGATGACCTCCAGCCGGTAGAACAGGTCCTCCCGGAAGGTCCCCTGCGCCACCATCTCCTTCAGGGGCCGGTTGGTCGCCGCCACCACCCGCACGTCCGCCGTCAGCGTCTTCTCTCCCCCCACCCGGTCGAACTCCTTCTCCTGCAATACTCTGAGGAGATTGACCTGCACCTCCAGCGGGACATCCCCCACCTCGTCCAGAAAGATCGTCCCCCCGACGGCCAGCTCGAACTTCCCTTTTTTCTGCCGGACGGCCCCCGTGAACGCCCCCTTCTCGTGTCCGAACAGCTCGCTCTCCACCAGCTCCCTGGGCAGGGCCCCGCAGTTCACCTTCACAAAGGGCCCATCCCTGCGAGCGCTCTGCTGGTGGATTGCGCGGGCCACCAGCTCCTTGCCCGTCCCGCTCTCCCCGTAGATCAGCACCGAGGAGTCGCTGGCCGCCACCTTCTGCACCCTGGCGAAGACCTCCTGCATCTGCGCGGAGCGCCCCACCATCTCCCCGAAGTTGTACCGCCCTCCGATCTCCTCCCGGAGGTAGCGGTTCTCCTCGTCCAGCCGCTCCCGCGCCTGCCTGGCCTCCCGGAACGCCAGCGCCTTCTCCACCCTCAGCCGCAGCTCATCCGGCGGAAACGGCTTGGCGATGAAGTCCACGGCCCCCTGCTTCATCGCCTCCACCGCGATCTCCACCGTCCCGTGCGCCGTGATCAGCACCACATCCGTCTCCGGCCGCTCACGCCTCACCGCCTCCAGCACCGCCAGCCCGTCCATCCCCTCCATCCGGTAGTCCGTGATCACCAGGTCGAACGCCCCCTCCCGCAGCCGCGCCAGGCCCTCCGACCCGCCCGAGACCGCCACCGTCTCGTGCCCCATGCGCTCCACCACCAGCGCCACGCCGGTGCGCATCGTCTCGTTGTCCTCCACGACCAGAATTCGGCTCACGGCAATTCTCTCGGCAATATCATTCTAAACGTCGTTCCTTTCCCAACCTCGCTCTCCACCTCCACCGCCCCTCCGTTCTCCTCCACGATCTTCTGCACGACGGCCAGCCCCAGGCCCGTGCCCTTCTCCCTCGTCGTGAAGAACGGCTCGAACGCCCGCGCCCGCACCTCCGGCGGCATCCCCGGCCCCGTGTCCTCCACCTCCACCACCACCCGCTCCCCTTCGGCCCGCGCCCGCACGGTCAGCACCCCCCCCTCCTGCATGGCCTGCACCCCGTTTTTCATCAGGTTGAGCAGCGCCCGCTTCACCTGCTCCGGGTCCGCGCGGACCTCCAGCCCCTCCGGTGTCTCCTGAACATAGCGCACGCCCGCCGCCTCCATCTCCGGGGCCAGGAGAAACGCCGCCTCCCCGGCGATCCGGGCCACCGGCGTCGGCGTCGGATGCGGCTGCGTGGGACGGGCGAAGTCCAGGAACTCCGAGATGATCCGGTTGAGGGTCTGCACCTCCCCGATCACCTTTCGGATGTGGGCCTTGCGCGGATCTCCGTCCGGCAGGTCGTCGGCGATCAGCCCGGCGTAGATCTCGATCCCCCCCAGCGGGTTACGGATCTCGTGCGCCACGCCCGCCAGCATCTGCCGGAGCTGCGCGTCCCGAGCCACGAGCCGGCGTCGCATCTCCTCCATCGTGTCCGCCAGGTCGCCCAGCTCGTCCTGCGACGGGGCCTCCACAGCGTGTTTGAGGTCCCCCCTGCCGATCTGATGGGCTGCATCCACCAGCCGGCGGACCGGCCCCGTGATCGTGCGCGCCAGCCCCAGTCCAATGAGCACCGTCAGGACGGCGCTCACCGCCCCGAAGGTCACGACCGAACTCCGAAACTGCCGGATGGTCTCCAGGAACGCCGCGCCGATCTCCACCCCCACCCCGGCGACCACCTCCTCCCCGTCGTAGACCGGCGCGTAACCCGACTTGTAGAAGAACCCGTCCTCCCCCTGGAACAGCGCCGAGTGCGCGGACGCCCCCCGCCAGACCGACGCCCCCTCCGCCCGGTCGATCCGCAGGCGGGCGTACTCCCGCCCGATGGGCGCCCCCGGCTCCGTGTCCAGCAGGCCCCGCCCCTGCCGGTCGAACACGACGATCCGCCGCGCCCCCACCATCTCCCGCGCCCGCCGCAGGCGCGCCGTCAGACTGGCGTAGGTCCGGTACCCCTCAGCCCCCGGGTGGAGCGTGCGCACCGTCTGGCCGTCCAGCCCCCCGGCCACCAGCCGCGCGACGGCCGTTAGCCGCTCGCTCATCTCGCGCTCCAGGCTGCGCCGGGTCACGTCGTAGAGCGCCCAGCCCGTGCCGCCCACCACCACCATCACGAACGCCACGAACGCCAGCGCCAGCTTCCGCCCGATCCTCCCCCGTCGCCCTCCCTGGATGGAGCGAATGGACGCGATCGTCATCCGTCCGTCAACCTCGCCACGGCGATCCCGTGTTCGCCGGCCACGGAGTATAAAAGGTAGGTGTCTCCCCCTTCCCGGAAGATGCCGGGGTCCCGCAGCTGGCGCACTCTCTCCGGCGCCCAGCCCCTCCTGGACGGCTCCAGCGGAAGGTCCGCCCCCTCGTATTCCGTCTCAGGCTCCAGGACCGTGACCGGCCCCGACGCCTTCCAGCCCATCCAGTCTGGTGTCAGTTCGATCGTGGAGACGAGGATGCGCTCAGGGCAATCCAGGGCGTTGCTGTAAAACACGGAGAGCCGATCTCCGTCCAGCCTGACCGCGGAGTGACGCATGTGCTCGGTGAAAAGGGTCGGCCCCTGCTCAAAATGGGCCAGCCCGTCCCTCGACCTGTAAAACACCCCCGGCATCCCCAGGGCGTAGAAGTGTCCGCCCCACTGAAAGACCCTGAAATAGGGGTTTCCGAGCCGCTCCGGCAGAGGCGCGAACGCGATCCCATCCCCGGAGATCGCCACCCTCGACTCCTGTCCCCCTCCCTCCACCGGCCCGTGATAGTACATCCGGATCTCCCGGTTCGCGTGGTCCACGTGGACGTCGGGAGAGGCCACGTGCCCGCGGCAGAACGAGCCTTCGAGTTGCAGCGTGCCAGGCTCGTGCGTGGACCAGGGCCCCTCCAGCCGGTCTGCGTGCGCGAGGCGTATATATTCCCCTTTGTGATGGGCAAAGTAGAGGTAGTACCTGCCCAGAGGATTCTCCAGCCAGTCAGGGACCCGGATCAGAGACGGCCCGTTGATGTTGCTCCCCATCCTTCGGTCCATGTGGGGCCGGATGACCGGGTTGCCCGCAAATCGCTCGACTTTCACGGATCAACCTTCCTCCCTGGGCATAAAGAATTCGTATTTGCTGGGGTCCGCGTAACCCTCGATCTCCGTCGGCGCCACGCCCGGGCTCTCCAGCGCCGCCTGCACGATCCGCTTGTTGAAGACGCTCACGAACTCGGAGCTCAGGTAGTCCTCCACCGGCATCCAGAGGCACTCCTCGATCTCCTCCGCCTGCATGTTGACCTCCTGGCTCAGCGGCGACAGCCGGCAGACGAAGTAGATGTCCGACTTCCCGTACCGGTAGCCGTGCCAGTGCCGGAAACAGACGAGCGCCTCGAACCGCGCCTTCACGCCGGTCTCCTCGCGCACCTCCCGGATCACCCCCTCCACGAGATGCTCCCCCGCGTGCAGCGCCCCGCCGGGCAGCTTGTAGTAAGGACGCCCCGTCCGGCGGTACTTCTCGCAGACCACCAGCAGCTCCCGCCGCTCGTTCAGCACCACCCCCCCGGCCCCGATGTAGTGCGTGGCGTAGGCCGGGATGAACGCCCCCTCCAGCAGGCGGTGGGTCATCATGAGATAGTTCTCGCCGCTGTGGTGAAACGCGAACTCCGCCTCCACGGCGGCCGGGATCAGGCCGGCCCTGGCGGCCGGAACCTCCAGCCAGGCGACCTTGAACCCTTCGGCCTTCCAGGTGTTCAGGGAATGGCGGAGCCGCTGGCGAAACGCCCCGGGGTCTTCAGGCAGCGCCTCCGGGTTGATGACGGCCCCGCCGAAGGGGTTGGGGGTAAATTCAAGGACCTCCATAGGCTCTCCTTATAAAACGGACCTCACCCTCCCCCAACTCTGTAGAAAAGCCCTTGTCACCCCCTCCCTCTCCGTATACGGAGAGGGAGGGGGATGGGGGGTGGGTGAGGTCTTTATGTCTTAAACGCAATCTCCCCGGCGAAGTGACACCGCGCCCAGTGGCCCGGCTCGATCTC
>Ga0137796_10000575_pt1 | contig 22365 bp, 15 predicted proteins | sample OV2TP3_FD_97704 | JGI IMG/M metagenome (GOLD analysis project Ga0137796, IMG submission 97704) | reverse complement strand
CGGTCCCCTGGGGGCTATCCCTCCGTCCACGCGCCGGCCTTGAAGGCGAAATGGATGTGTGGATCCAACCTGAACCGTTCCTGCGCAACCACAGTTCCTTGGAAAGCATTTCGAGCCGCAGGTCGCTGGACCGCAAACTCATTGGAATTCAGGAAACTGAGGCCCTCCGTCGGGCTAAACCCGGTCCACGGTCCACGAGTAGAAGGGGATGGGGAACACATCCGGGGCAAATCCTTTGATCCGCTCCGGCCCGAAGATCAGTTTGACCAGTTCGCGTTCGGTGACGTCCGCCACCACCCCCCGATACTCCAGCCGCCAGCCGGAGGACGACGGGGAGAGACGGAGTGCCGGGATGGCGAGCGTCTCGAAAAGGTGCGGTGGATCGAGTATCTTGATCAGCCCCAGGTAGCCGAAGGAGCGTGGAACCCCGCATCCCGTGAGCATTCCCGGGAGCCCGTCGGGCGCCTCGGGCGTGAGCACGCGCATCTCGATCGTGGCGCGCTGGCCCGGGGGGCGTTGCGAGGTGGGGACAGCGGGATCGTCCAACTGTTCGAAGACCGCGCGGAGCAGGGCGGCCACCCGCTCGGGCGGACCGGCGTATTCCACCACCGTCGTGCCCCGCGACGCCGCATAGGCCACCGGCTTGCCTCCGTCGAGAGAGATGAAGACACGGTCCGCCTTGCACCCCATCAGCAGCCGGAACCGTTCCGCGTCCCGGGCTGAGGTGCATGCTTCTTCGGCGTGAATCGCATTCAGATTCTCGGCCCGCGCCCGCCAGTCCTCCTCGATCCCGGCGTCCCCGACTTTGGGCAGCAGTCCGATGTTGCCTCGATCGAACGTGAAGGAGAGCTGCCGGCCCCCGCTCTCCCACCCCAGCTTCCGGTAGAAGTCCTGTATCAGCGTGCTGAGCAGCCCGATATGATGCCCGTCCGCCCGCATCTTCCGGTGGGCGTCCTCCATGATCCGTGTGCCCAGGCCGCGTCCGCGATATTCCGGATGGGTCGCCAGGGCGCAGATGCCTCCCACGGACAGGTCCCCGCGCGGGGTCCTGACGATGCCTGGATAGATCCCCACCGAACAGACGACCCGGCCCCGGTGCACGAAGACCCGGATGTTCTCCAGGTTGCCCGGATGGAAGACGTGTGGATAATCGAACCCAATGCTCGGCCACCGGACCGGCCGGCCCTCCGGCGTGTTGAGCGTCCGCAGAACCAGGTTGGACAGGTCCAGGACGCCGGCCAGTTCATAGGGGCCGCAGGCGCGCGGACCCTCTATTTCATCCGTTGTGGAGGTCATGGCTCAAATCCGAAGGCATAAAGCCGCGCACGCAGGCCCTCGAAGAGGAACCGCAGCCGGTACCTTCCAGGCGAAAGGACCTTCCCCCCGTCCCAGGTGACGTGCGACGAGACCGCGGCCGGCGCACTGAACTGGCAACGGTCCCTGTCGAAGCCGGGGACGACGCCCCTGCCGTCGGCGGTGAAGACCTCGACTCGAATCCCCCCGGGTCCCAGGCCCGTCCCGTTCACGACCAGACCGCCCCCGGTGTAGTCGAACGGGATCGTCGTCAGGTGGCCGGTCTCCGCGTTCCTGCTGAGTTGCAGGTAGGCCCATCCGTCGGCCCGGAGCCTGGCCATCCCCACCCGCCAGGGCCGCTGTTCCTGCCGGACCCGCTGCTTCTGCCAGTCCCATCCCCAGGCGTCCACGTACATCTGGGGCGCATAGTCCTCGGCGTCCGCATCCCCAAAATACTGGGCGGGCATCCCGCAGAAGTACATCCAGAGCTCGTCCCCCACCCGGATCGGCACGCTCGTACGGTCCCGGCCCGAGTCCCACGACCCGCAGGGGCCATGCGGAATGTTGACCGCACCCCGTTTGACCCGCCAGTAGTGCCGGCCGTCGCGGGAGACCGCCAGGGCCTTTTCAATGTGCTGGTTCTGACCGAAGTAGAAGGCATCGTAATGGAACATCAGGACCCCGTGCTCCCGCCAGGCGTAGCCGTCGTGCACCTCCTCCTCCCAGGGGCTCTCCCCCGCGTCCGGGTCGATCACGATCGGGCCCGTCGGGTATGGGCAGACCGGGGAGAGCGGGTCGTCCGGATCCTCCCGCAGGTAGACAGCACGGCTCCAGTGGATCAGGTCCGGGCTGGTGAACATGACCGCCCCCCGGCCCGAACTGCACCCGGAAAGCCCCATGAACTTGTATCGCCGTGCCGGGTCGGGGTCCCCCTCGTCCCGGATCAGATGCGTGCAGATGCTGATGTCCCCGGACACCACCGTCGGCAGTCCCGGGACGGTGCGCCACGCCGAGCCGTCCGGTGAGACGATCACGTCCCACACCCGATATTCCACCCCGCGCTCGAACCGGTACCGGGCGATCAGCCCCTTGAACCGCCGGGCCGGGTCCTTCTCCTGAGGATCCTCCAGGTAGATCGGACGCCAGAAGCTCGAAGGCAGGGGTTTGCCGTCCAGCGTCAGGTGCGCCTCCGAGACCGGCTCCCGCTTCTCCCAGTGAATCCCATCCCGGCTGAATGCCCTGCCCGGCATGCCGTTTGTGCGCCACTTCGTCCCGTTGCTCATGTAGTGCATCTCGAACCCGTCGTCGCGGCGGTAGACGTGGCACCAGGCGATGTTGTCGTCCACGTCCTCGCCGGAGATGCCCCAGCCGAAGAGCGGCTCCGGGTGCTTCTGCCATTGCCCGACGACCTGCTCCAGGTTGATCGCCCGGTCCACCTCCAGGTTGTCCAGAAACACGACGCGCCGGGTCTGGTCGCTCCGGTAGTCCGGCACGGAGATCGCGTCGAAGTAGACCTGGTTCGAGGCGACGGTCAGGTAGCCGATCTCCTTCTGGCCGCGCGTCTCCTTCTAGAGGAACATCGTCCGGGACATGACGTCGTAAGGCCCGCGCGCCTCGTGATGCACGCCGAACGTCTCCCCCTGGAATCGGCTCCAGAATACGTGCCGGCGCGTGGTGTTCACGTAAAACATCCAGATGACGCCGTGGTGGTCCACCGTGAGACTCGGCCTCCAAAACTCCTCCATGAACGGGATGAACGTCGCCTCCTTCTGGGGGTTCCGGTGGTGCGGCCTCCGCTTCAGCAGGATCTCGCTGGAGCGCAACAGGTCGTGGAGGGACCACCCGGAGCCGTCGTGGACCGCATAGGATACCGTTGTGCCCCCCGCCCCCCGCATGGGTTTGTAAAAGGGGGGATACCGCTTGAGGTCCGCCTTGCCCTCCCCCTGGTAGGCGATGACCACCTTCCCGTCCGCCGTCGCGGCGATGGAGGGCCAGGAGCTGCAGAAGTGGGCGACCGTCTCCGGCCCCGGGTTCCCCTTCGCGTCGGTCCATTCCCCGGACCCGGCGCGCCGGTGGAGGTAGAAGATGCGCCGGTCCCGCTCAAAGGCCAGGTGCGTCGTCCCTTCGGTGTCGAGGTACGCGGTCGTATGGGTCACGCGGTCGCACACGGCCCGTTCCGGCTCGCCGGGGACGCGCTCGTAGAGCGTCTCCTCGCGGACGAAGTAGACCCGGCATCGCCCGTCCTGTCCGATCAGGGCGTCTCCCAGGAGACTTCCTGCTTCTCCGATACGTACCGGATCCGACCAAGCTTCCCTGTCCGACAGCGTTTCCCGTGCCGACTCGCCGGAGGCATCGGCGGTCAGAAGATAGAGGCCGTCCCCCCCCTCGTAGACGACGTGCAGGAGGTCGGCGCTGTCGAGCAGGACGCAGGTGTTGCCGAGCCGGTCCCCTGCGCTCGCAAACAGGGCACCCGTCCCCTCCCTCCCCACCAGGAGAATCGGGTCGGGAAAGGCAGACCCCTGCGAACAGGCGTCGTCGGACACGGCCAGCAGAAGCCAGTTTCGGTCCCGATTCCTGCGGTCGATGGTAAAGCAACAGATCCAGCGGCCTTGCCGGTTGCGGGTCACCTGCCTGCCGTGGTTCAGATAGGGGGGCAAGCCACGAAACTCTGTCCCCGGCAGGAGGTCCTCGTCCAGCTGGAACCGCCGGCCTCCGAAGATCACGCCCTGCGCATCTAAGGAATCCATGTCCATTCCCTTCTTCCTTTCAGATTCATCTGAACGGGGATGGTGATCTGAAGGAAAACCGCCGGATGCCCCAAATCTGGATATCGTCATTCTCCCATGTGAGGGGAGTCCGATTTCCTCCCGGCAGGGTCCTGTTTCTCGTCCAGAGCGGGGGCGGCCGGGCCGATCTCCACGGCCTCCACGTCGTCGAACCACATCCACTCCCCTTTCTTCTGGCCCTGGCTGATCAGGTTCAGGCCCGTCCCGTTCGAGGTGGCGGTGAAGGTGGTCGAAAACTGCTGCCAGGCCCCGCCGGTGGGCAAGAGCGGCCACCGCCCTCCGCCGACGCTCCAGAACAGCGTGTGATGCAGGCCCGATTCCGTGATCCACTCCGTCCGGTACCAGCCCGATACGCGGTACCGGTGTCCCTCCTGCGTCGGAATGGTCCGTCTCAATCCGCCCACCCACGCGCGGCCCACCGCAGCGGCCCCGCTTCCGTCCCGGCCCGCCGTCGCAGACCAGACGTGTTCCGCCGTCGTCCCCGCCCCGGAGCTGTAGGCGTCCCACTCCGGGATCACCGGGGGAGTTCCGGGCTGCCCCTGCTCGAAGCTCCCGTTTTTCAGCAGGTTTTCGCCGGGCCCCCTGGACAGGAGATGGACCTGAGTCCGGACCCACTTCATCAACTCAGGGTGCGCCTCCCCCTGCCCGGCCCAGAACGCGATGACCCGGTCTTTCGACTGAGACCGGAGCAGGTTCTTCGTGATCACGTCGAACGCCCGGTCCACCGCCGGGTCGTAGGCCGCCAGGACCTCGCGACGGATCGGCTCGTAGAGCCGCGTCCACGGCTCCTGGGGGTCCTTGAAGTAGCGCGCGGACAGCAGCCATCCTGTCCGATCCGCCGAGACGACGTCCCTCCACATCTCGTCGAACGCGCCGGTCAGGCCCAGGCCACGCTCCGTCTCCCGCATCACCTCCTCGGGTGTCCTCCCGGACACCCAGGCCTCGTTCGAAAGCTCCCGCGTCACGAGGTACTGGTCGGCGTTGACGCGAAGCCATCGGTAGTAGGTCTCGACGTAGCTCAGACGCCGCTTCTGCTCCGGCGTCGCCGTCGCGCGCCCGGCCCGGCCCAGGGCCTCGTCCATCGCGGCCAGGTCCTCCCGCGCGAGGTCGTTCAGATGGGCCGCGCTGCGCCACTCCCGCCCGGTGTTGTAGCGATACGTCTTTCCCCCGCGCTCCCAAACCGCCTCCCACCGGTCGAAGTACGCACGTGCGGCCGGGGCCGCCGCCGCCCCGAAGGCCAGGCGCATGTATCGGTTCGTCAATTCGTCCACGTCGCTCTTCGTGTCCCACAACAGCCGCGCCAGGACGTAGAACTTGGGCGCGCCCGCGGCCCAGCTCGTGATGTCCTCGCAGTAGAACCCGAAGCCCCCCATCTCGTGGGAGGAGCGGATGGCGTCCCGCAGCGCGTGGGGGTAGTGGCGCACGGACATGAACCCCCCGTCCCAGCACCACATGTAGAGACACGGCGTCGCGCCTGAGGCCTTCCACAACTTTTGCCGCTCCACGTAGTCTGGCTCCACGTTGGAGTTGTCGCACACGCTGAACACCAGCACGCGGGGATGGATCCGGACCCCGGCCGGCGGGATCTTGGCCCGCCCATAGCCCAGAGCCGCCACGTAGGCGCCCGGGTTCTTCTCCAGCGTCTTTTCGAGGACGGCATTGTAGAAGCGGAAGAACCGATTCGACAGGTTCGCCGCCCCCCAATCGAAGGCGTCCGGAGAGTCCTGCGCCCGGCAGAGATGGCACATGCACGACCCCACCCCCCCGTCGTTCACGGAGAGGCTGAAGCTCACCTTGTCCGGGTTGTCCCGGAGGAAGCCGAGACCGTACTGGGACGCTATCTCCACCGATTTCGGGTTGCCCGTGCACGGCTGCCAGCCGGAGAAGCGGTTCTTCTCCGGGTCCGGCACGTGACGCTGGCCATCATAAAATGGGTAGAGGTCCGGCTGATCCCTGTACTTGACGGGGTCGAACACCTGCCCCAGATTGTGATGGAACTGCATCCGGAAGCTCCCGGCCAGCCAACGCCGGATGTTCATGCCGTGCGCCTGCCAGTAGCGATGCTCGAAGTCCGGGTTCTGGAGGTCGTCAATCCGATCCGGCATGCGCCAGTCGGGCTGCGGCGTCAGGACCTCCCCGAGCGGGTCCGGTCCCACCCACTCCACACCCATGTAGCGGGTCAGAAAATGGTATACCGGAAAGTCGCACGCCTTCTCGTCGTTGGCAATCAACAGGCAGACCTCCCTGCCCTCCAACTTCATCGGATATTGAATCAGGAAGGCGTCGCGCCGTTTCCCCTCCAGCCGCTTCGCCAGCTCCGGCGGCGCGTGCTTCGCGTCGGTCACCACAAAGGTGTGTTTCGCCGGGTACTCGCGCCAGGGCAGGGCCGCCACGTCCATCCCTAGGACCTTCGAGGCGACCCGGGCCATCTCCTGCGCCCCTTTCTTCGCGTCCTCCGGACCCTCCCAGCCCACCACCCAGTCCGACGGGACGATCTCCTGCGTGGCGAGGATATCGTCCGCATAGGCCGGCCTCGGGTAATCCACCGTGAACACTCCGACCTCGAAGAACGCGGCATCCGCGGGGATCTTGTCCAGGCTGTAAGGCTCCTGACGGGTGATCTGGCCCCTCTCATCGCTCGTCCGGATGGAGGGGTAGAACGTTCGGCCCACCCGGGTCCAGCGATCCTCCTGGTACCCCTCCACCAGGTACGTCGTGTTCCTCCCGTCCGGCGTCGGGATCGGAATCGGCTGCCGGTCCGCGTCATACCAGGCCACGCCGAAATAGAGCCCCACCACAGCGCTCACCGCGCCCCCTCCCCGGACCCATCCTGAGACCTGCAGCGGCCTGTCCGGGTCCAGGGGGATCAGGGGCGTGCACAGTCCGCCGGACCTGTTCTGTTCGTTCCCGCTGACCTTCAGACACTGCCCCCCTTCCGAACCGGGGCGGGACTCCCTCACGATTTCGAGCGCATCCGGGGATGTAGACACCCGCCTCCATCCCGGCGGAACTCTGCCCTTCGACACCGGGCCTGCTGGGCCAGTCTCAAAGCTACCGTTTTCCACTCGATCTTGAGCCTTTTCCATGTCGATTCTCCTTTGCACTGTATGGACGAACGAAACAGTCTCGCAATTCAAAGTTGAGATGCTTCACTCCGGTGTTCTACTCAAATTCCCACTGCCCCGGGAATTCCTCCGAATAGTGGACCCTGGCCCAGTAGATCGCGGTTGCGTCAAAATCCTCCGGCGTAAGCCGGCGGAGGCGGCCGTACTCCGGGTCATTGGCAAGCAGGGCGCAGGTGCGCACTCGGTGGACGATGATCTGCGTGCTGCCGCCACTATGGGGGAGGAGCTTGGCCATATCTACAAGCGGATGATGCTCGGCCGGGATCGGCACGCCGGCGGCATAGGTATCGAAAACCGTTCGCCGGTTGGAGGCCCCGAATCCGTGGTCAGGGTCGATCTCCCAGCAGTAAAGCGGATTTCGGCCGTTGTTGTGAGGTGATACGTTTCGATCCCCCGTCAGTAGCCGCGCCACTCCGTCCGCATAATTGTAGATCGTCAGAGGGGCATTCGTCGTCGGTTCTGACGGATTCACCACCTTCAACCCCTCCCCGAACGGATCGCCGGTCCTCACCCACCCTATGGGACCGCCTTTTATAGGCCGGCGATCACCCAGTCGCCACGGTAGGGGGCAATGCTCCCCTCGAACAGGCCGGGGCCGATCAGCGGGCCGATCTGCACCCATTCATACAGACCGCGAATTTCGTCGAATCGGTACCGCAGGGCCGCGATCCATCCGCCCTCGCGGTGGTGCATATCCTTGTGGTCGAAGTGGTTTACGTCCACCCATTCCGTGCCTGATGTGTTGAAGGGCAACGCCTGGACGTAGGACTGGTTCATGTAGGCCACGTCTGCCGCGCAGAAGGCCGTGCCCATCTCATACCCCTTCTGACGGAGTTGCTGCGCGGGTTGCAGGATTTCGATGTCATCCTCAGCCTCGTTGAGGCGGAATTGCACCCACTGCACGGCCTGCGTCTGTCGGGTCAGTTCTGCTGGATGGCGGTTCCACAAAAGGTATCCCCCATCGCGGACCAGGACCCGGGCGCAGACCCGCCACTTCGCGACAAATACATTGGCGCTGACGGCGGGCCTGCCCCCCAAGACCGCCCCCTTCGGCACCCCGAATGCCACCGGATGCCCGAACTGTCGGACGTACTGGCTGCCGTCGCCAAGCGGGTCCCAATCGTCGATCGACCGGGCCAGCATCCCCTCCTTGATCACCGGCCCGTCGAACCCGCCATCCCGGAGCTGATACACGATGCTCCGGTCGTCGTCCACCCCGCGAAAGCCGCGCGTGGCGTACACGACCAACCAGCGCCGGCGGCTGACCTGGATGCCGTTCGGGTGCGCCGGTACCACATGGTCTGCTCGGCGTTCGCCGGGCAGGGAACATTCGTGGATGAAGATGCCTTTGTGTTCGATCCATGAGATCATAGGAGCACCTCTCTCCAGAATCAGATCAGGTCAGGAAAGGCCGCCCGGATAAGCGCCTCATGCCTTCGGAGATGACCTTCGGACAGTGGAGGCTTCGCAACGGACGCCGCGTTGGCCTCCAGGTGTTGCAGGTCTCCCGTGCCGGACAGGACGACGTGCACACCAGGCTCCCACCGGCAGAACCGGTAGGCGGCCTCCGCCAGCGAGTCCGCCCCACCCTCTCTCACCAGGAACCCCAGCGGGTCGTTTGGGTCGACGCCATCGCTCGGCAGACGCCTCTCCCAGAGGCGTTGCGCCAGGCGCTCAGGCCGGCTGAAGCCGCGCCGAAAGGCGATCATGTTCAGGACACCGACGTTCCGCTGCATCGCCTTCGGCAGAATGTACCGCCGCGCGGACGGGTTCAGGAAGTTGAACCCCACCATGATCACATCCCACCTGTCGTCCTCGATGGCCTGGGATAGCATTGCGTGGTGGGGGTCATCCGAGAATCGCTCCGTGATGCCTACGAAGCGGACCTTCCCCTCCCGCCGAAGCGCTTCAAGGCACGGCAACAACGCGTCCCGCACGTAGGCGTAGTGCTCGGACCGGACGCCGTGCGCGTGGTAGATATCCACGCGGTCAGTCCGCAGACGCTTCAGGCTCTCCTCCAGGCCCCGCCGCACGTCCTCGACGCTCCTGATGCCCTGCTCATCGAAGACCGTCTTCTTGGTGGACAAATCGCCCCCCTCCCGCCCTCCCCCCTCCAGCGCCCTGCCGACGATGGACTCCGTTTCGTAAAGTTCAGCCGTATCGATCAGCGTAACCCCCAGGTCCAGGGCCTGCCGCACAAGGGCAATGGCCTCCTCCTCGGTACGCCCGGTGAGTGTTCCGAGCCGGCTGGGCCCGCCGCAGCCCAACCCTATGACGCTCACCCTCAGGCCCGTGCGGCCCAGGATCGTGTAATCCATTCGGCTCCCCGTTAAAAGTTGTGAACGTTGTGCCCTTTGAGCGGAAACCAGATCAGGTCCACGACGAACACAATGGCCGTGCTCAGCCCCTGCCCCGCCAGCAGACCGACGAAGAAGGGCTTCCCCCGCTCGTAGAGCTTCACCCCTCCGATCTGCATGACCGTCCACTTGATCGCCCAGATCAGGAAGATCGAAATCGCCGGCCGGGTCACCCCATAACTCCCCTGGATGGCCAGGCCGATCGGGTGCAGCGGCCACCAGGGCGCCCGGTAGCGCACCAGGGTCAGCGCCGCCATCGCCGCCGCGCCGACCCCGGCCCACATCACCCGCCCGTCTCCCCCCGTGGGCGAAGGGCTGCGGACGGCGGAGGCCGCCTGGTTGAAGACGCTCTGCGTCCCCACCATCACCCCGCCCTTTTCCATGTTGTAAGCCCCGTAGCGATACCCTACGAACAGTGTGTTGCACAGAGAGACGGCGAATCCGGCTCCCAGCGCCAGCCAGATCACGGCCGCGATCCGCCTCGGTTTCACCGTCCCATACACCGCCCTCACTGCCTGGGTGAACGCGGGCATCAGGAAACCCTTGCCGATGCTGTTGAACACCCGCATGAAGGAGAGCGCCGTCACACTCGACGGCGCCATCAGCCGGCTCCCCCACAGGTGCAGCACTGCCTCGTACGGTTGCACCTGGTAGTAGACAAAGGCCAGCCCCAGCTCGGCCACCACTTTGGAAAGCCCCAGGAACGCCAGCAGCGCGGCCGACAGGAAGGTCAGCGCGACCCAGACCTCCATTCCAGCCACGCACAGCCACGCGGTCGTGAACGCCAGCGATCCGACCAGCCCAAAGGCCGCGGTTCGGTAGGAGAGGAGTTCCCGGCTGTCATCCACCTCGCATTCCGGGTGCTGGGCTTTCCGCCATACCCCCAGAAAGTGCCTCCTGGCCATATAGAGGCTCCAGACCGCCAGAAACAGCAGCGCTCCCAGGCTCTGCCAGCCGAGCGTCACGCTCTGCCACTGCGAATTCCCGGCCCCCAGGGGATATCCGATCCGGTTGAACGCGAACACCTCGAACGCCGTGGCCAGCACGAAGAACCAGACGCTGAACAGCACATCCAGCCGGGCAAAGTAGCCGAATCCAATCGCGTAGAAGTTGACGAGCCGCATGAGGATCGGAAAGCCGGGGAACACCCGAAAGGCCTGCCCCTCAATGGGAATCTCAGGAACGCTCAAGGAGAAGTAGGAGGCCACGTTCCACATCTTGATCCCCATCACCAGCCCGAAGCCCAGATGGAAGAGCGGGGAGCGCAGAAATCCCGACAGCCGCCCCCCCGCCTCCGTCTCCGTCAGCGCCCCTCCCACCTCCAGCAGGGGGTAGGTCAGCCGCTCGTGCTCCATCCACTGCTTCCGAATCATCACCACCAGACAGAAGACCCCGAAGGCCATCGCCCCGAGTAGACAGGTCCACCAGAACAGAGGGGCTGCCCACACGCCCAGCGGCGGCGCCTCCCCCGCCGGGGTCCCCTCAAAGAACCAGACCATCGCGTTCCCCGCGTTCGGGGGGGCCAGCCACGCCGGGATGTGTTCGTGCAGGTAGAGTGCCCACCCGTTCTCCGGGGAGGCGAAGTAGAAGGGCACGGCCAGGGTCCCGATCAGAAACTTCATCACCCCGTCGTAGGGGACCGCCATGGCCACCAGCCCCATGCCCAGCACCACGGCCAGTTCGGGCCGGGTCAGCCCCCGCCCCGGCCAGCGCCGTTTCACGAGGGCGTTGAGGACGCCCACGGTCAGAAACGGGAGGAAGAAGGCCACCGGGAAGTGACTGCGGCTGATCTGCGAGCCGTCGAAGTAGTAGGGCGACCACTCGCTCCAGAGGACGCTGGCGACGATGACCGCCAGGGCGACCGACACCGCGCGCAGGGTAACCGGCCGGGCCTGGCCGGCGGGATCCGCCCCTCGCAGGCCCGGCTCCCCAGGGTCCGGGCGAATGGCCTTGATCATCTCCATCGGGCTACGCGTCGCTCCAGCGGTAGGCGAAAAACTCGCCGAGGCCAGGAGGAATAAAAGAGCCATCCCTTTCGGACCCGGCAGGCCCGAAAAGGATGGCTCTGAAAAGGTCAGGAGCCGGGCGACAGACCGGCCGATGTTCCCTCAGCCACAGCCCAGAACTCCTCTCAGAACTCGCCGCCGAGCGCGAACCGGATCGGCGACTGGACCAGGCTGCTGACATCCGAGTAGGCCACGTCCAGCATGAGCTTTCGCCCCCCCACCCTTCCGAGCTTCACCCCCGCACCGAGGGTGTAGCCCTCCAGGTCGTAGTTGAACTTATAGCCCCCGCGAAGCGCCAGCGTGTTGGCGACCCAGAGTTCCCCCCCGACGTGGTAGCGCTGTTTGTAGTCCACGGCGTAAACCGTCTCCACGGCCGCGGTCAGGTAGAGGGGGTCCCCCTGCTTGCCGATGAGTTCATCGGAGAGGGCCATGTGATAGTTGATGGGCATCCAGAAGGTGGTGAACAGGTACATCTGATTCTGGCCCAGGTTCCTGAGCGACATGGCCACCCGGAGGTGGTGGAAGCCCGTGTGGAACAGCGACCCCACGTCCACCTTAAAGGTGTTGAGGGAGTAGTTCAGAATGGTCTCCCGCAACCAGTCGAACTTGATACCGAAGGACAATTTGTCCGTCATGGGATAGGCATAAACCAGGCCGATGGCCACGTCGCTTGCTTTGATGATTTTTCCCGTGCCCTCCGGCTGAGTGGTCGTCGTCTCCTCCGTGTCCTCCGGTTTCAGGTAGACCGTGCTGAATCCGACCAGCCCTCCCCTGCCGAGGCTGTAAACGGCCGCCCCGGAGTAGAGGTTCGTGCCCACGAACCACTTCGTGTAGGTGGTCGTCCACCCGAACTTCCTGACGCGCGTGATACCTGCGGGGTTAGAAAAGACGGCGCTCACGTCGTCCGCCACGGAGGTGAAGGCGTCCCCCATCCCCACGCCCCGGGCGCTCTGGCTGATCTTCAGGAACCCAAAGCCGGCCGTCCCGACGCGCTGGATGTCGGTCTTGGTAAAAGTCTCCATTGGCTTCAGATCGTCGAACTCCCCGGCCTGCGCCAGCCCCGCTGGAAGGAGGAGTCCCGCGCAAAGCAGAACAGCAACACCCTTGAGTTGCATATCGACCCCTCCTCTACTTGACGATAAAAAAGGTCCCGCGCTGGAGCTTGCCCTCGCTCCCCGGCGCCAGGGACTTGACGATATAGTAGTAGATCCCGCTGGTGGCGTAGGTCGCATTGTTCCAGACCCGGAAGTCAAAGTCGTGCTCTCCGCTCTTCGGGTTGTCGTGGAAGAGCTTGACGATCAGGTCCCCGGAGACCGAGTAGACGTAGATCTCGCTCTTGCTGGGGATGTTCACAAACCGGAGCTTGTCGGTGCCCGGATAGCGGTGGGGATCCCCCGTGATCTGCACGAAGGGATTCGGGACCACCCGCACCTTGCGCTCCAGCCTGTCCATCTCCGGCTGCGCGAGCTGCACCGGGGACTTCCTCTGGAAGTCCTTCTGGAACGGACCTGCCCACCCCCCCTCGACCCCAGCCTTCACGTGGTCCTGGATGTGTTTCGGCAGGTCCGCCAGCGTCGCCTTTCCGTTCGTCCAGGTCGGGTGGCCGGCGGCCACGGCGCGCACGCTGTACATGTAGGGAAATCCCGCCATCGAATTGGGGTCCTCAAAGGTGTAGGTCCCGCCGGAGGCCGCCCCTTTCTTCACCTCGCCGATCAGCGCCCAGGGCCCGATGCCCACCCAGGTGGACCGATAGATGCGATAGCCGACGATGTCCCTGGCCTCAACGCCGGCGTAGTCCGGGTTGACCGCGCTGTCGGTCCGGTCGGACCAGGTCACCTGCAGGTGGGCGTTGGGGCTGGAACTCGTCTCAAAGGCCACGTCTGGCGGCGCGTCCGGGATGTCGAACCCCTGCCGGTAGGCGAATCGCGCGGCCTCCAGGTTCTGGAGCAGGGCATCCTGGCCCAGCGAGAGTCCATCTCTGTTGCCCTTGTGGGCCCAGGTCAGCATGTCTTCGTTCAGCATCTGCGAACCCGCCCCCGCCACGTAGGCGAACACGATCTTGCCCGTCGCCCCGGGGGGCAGCGTGTAGGGGCCGTAGGTCTGGGCGCTGAAGAAGAAACCAAGGGTCGTGGGATTGTCTGCGACCCCCCCGAGGAGCATGTCCTGCATCTGATGCGCGGTGTGCAGCCTCGGGTTGGGGTCGTCCTGCCGGGCGGTGTCGTAGCCCCGGTGCCACCGCACGGAGGAGGGCTGGTCCCCCTCCGGCTCCACGAAGGTCTTCCCCGCGTCCCGGCCGGCAAAGGCAAAAGGCCCCTTGTTGGAGAACGCCAGGGGCGCCAGCCCGATGAAGTGAAACGCCGACAACTGGCCCTCCACGTTCAGGACGCCGGCATTCAGCCCCTGCACGCTCAGGAACCCCCGGTAGATGGGACCTCCCCGGTCGTCGATCGGGAAGTCCGGGTGATCGTCGTCGTAGTGGAACAGCAGCTTCAGGCCCGGTGGGACCCGCTTTCCTTCCTTGCCGTAACGGTCTACGGGGTAGTTCTTCGCGTCCGAATAGATCATCCAGTCGTCGGCGTTCCGGTCCTTCATCTGATAGAAAAATTCGACGTAGGTATCCACCTCCGAGGCGCCCGCGCTCAGCCACTGCGCGACCGAGACGTAGACCGGGCTGAGCGTCTCCTCCGGCAGGTCGCGCTTGCCGTCCCCGTTGGCGTCGCCTGTGTTCGTGAACTCCACCTCGTGGATGTTGAAGTCGTCGAAGTCCGGGTAGCTCCAGGCGTAGGCCTTCCGCACGAACGTGATCCCCTGGGAGGTGGCCCACTTGTTGAGGACGATCTGCTCCGGGAAGGTGTCGTCCGCGGGATACTCCCGGAAGCGATGGTTCTCGATGACCAGGCCCACCGGGTTCTTCGGGTCGAGGGGGGTACGGCCCGGATACCAGCTCCCGATCCGGTAGACCTGCCCCCGGACGGAGAAGGACTCCGTGCCCAGAGGCGCCTCCGGCCCGTCGGTCCTGGGGTCATACTGAATCGGGAAAACCTGCCCGAACTCGGGCGGCATGTCTCGCGGGCCCGTCCAGGTCGTCTGGTACCCTCCCCCCCGCCTCGTCATCACGAAAAACCCGTGTCCGACGCAGTTGTCCATGTTTCCGCGCGCCTGAGAGCTGGGCGGGGCCTCGTCGCCGCCGACCTCCCGGTGCCGGGGGTAGGCCAGCCGGTTGCTCACATTGATCCCAACCCCTCCGGCATCCTTTCCGCTGTTCGAAAGGATGTCCCCCAGCAGCGACCGGGAGAGATACTGGGCGCGGGCCTCTCCCGGCCCTCCGAAGAGGATCGCGGCGGCGATCAATGCCGCGAACCCTGTATAGATCCGACTCCTCATTCGCCGTTCCTCCTTCCTTCCCGGTCAGAAGTTCACTCGAAGGCCGAGTTCCACTTTGCGAGGCGTGCCGGTGTAACGCGCCTGGTCGTTGACGTCCCCGTAGGTGATCAGGTCCGGGTTGTTCGGGCGGACCGTCTCAAGGCCCCACTGCACCCAGTCCACTTCGTTCTCGAACCTGGCAAGATTCTTCTGATCGAAGAGGTTGTAGACGCTCACGAAAAACGCCGGCCTCCACCGGCCCTTTGAGTGGAAGGTCTTCTGGGCCTCGATGTCGAACCGGCTGTCGATCGGCCCGCTCCGGAACTGCCTCGTCCCGCCCGTGGGAGGCACGTAGCCAAAGGTGATGCCGCTCTGCACCCGGTAGAGGACATTGATGTGGATGTCGCTCATCAGCCAGCCGACCCACTTCGGGTCGGCCTGCATGTCAACCGGCGTCATGGCGACGATCTGGACCTTCCCGGAGTGCCGCCGGTCCCTGGGTTTGACGGTCTCCCAGATGTTGAACCCCCGGGTCCCGTCGCTGTCGGAGAAGAGGTAGAGCCCCTTGTCCCCCTCCACGCCCGTGAACTTTCCGGCCAGGTCCCAGGGCCTGCCCGAGCCCGTGCCCCCCTTGGACCAGAGGTCATAGTTGGCCTTGTAGCTCCGGATCAGATTGTTGGCGGTCCTGCCGTACTGGGCGATCTCCGCCGGGGTAAGCGGCCTGGGGGTGCGCGCCCCGGTGGCCGGATCGATGATGAAGTCCCACGTCCAGTATCCCCCGGCGACGTACAAGGAATCTATCGCCACGAACCGGCGGGAATTCCCGACCCCCATGGTGAACGCGATGGCGCTCCACTCCACGTTGTAGGCCACCTGGAACGAGAAGGCGTGGCTCAGGTTCTTGCGGATCGACAGTTCCATGCCCCGCACGTCCTCCCCCCGAAGGTTCGTCTTCACGCGGACAGAGGTCGGCGCTGTCCTTCTGGGCTCGTCGAAGGTGTGGAATGGTTCGCCAAGCTGATCGGACTCCGCGCGGTAGTAGGCCGTCACCCCCACCGTGTAGTCCGAGACGAAGTTCCAGTCCCCGCCCGCCTCAAACACCAGAGACTTCTCGGGTTTGATGCGGGGGTCCCCCCACTGGTTATTGCCGTAGCCCGACGCGATCATGTTGTTCCAGACCTCCGCCGGGCCGACCTTTCCGTCCCTGTTCAGGTCCAGCGAGTGCGCCTGGCGCCTTGAACCGTAGGTCTGACCGAACAGGGCGAAGAAGTCCGGCCACTGCAGGAACAGACCGCTGGAGAAGCGCATCGCCGACCGGCTGGTGATGGGGTGGGAGATGCCGATGCGCGGGCTGAACACGTAATGCGACTTGACCTTCTCCAGTGGAGTCAGGTGCTGGGTGGTGTAATACAGGGAGTAGGAGGTGTTGTAGAACCCGGTGTCGATCGGCCATTTCGTCCGGGGGTTGAAATAGTCCAGCCGGGCGCCGAGATTGACGATCATCCCCTGGAATTCCATCTTGTCCTGAGCGTAGAAAGCGCCCTGGACCGGACGGACCGGCTCCCCCATCCTGCGGCCGCCCCCGTAATAAAGCGCGTTGGTCTCCAGGGCAGACCGGTCTTCCCGCCGGGTGTACCAGTTATTGTAAAAGGTGAGGTCGAACCCGGTCTTGATGAAGTGCCCCCGGGTCACCTGGCTCGACAGATCGCCTCTCAGCGTGAACCGCTGGCGGTCGAACACCTCCCAGTTGGCGGCCTGAGTGCCCAGGTTGAACCAGTTGTCCTTGTCCTTCCGGACCGCCCCGGTCTCCATCGGCGCGTTGATCGAGTCCTGCAGGCTCCGGCTTGCGGAGAGCCGGATCTCGTAAAACGTCTTGGGCGTCAGGGTATGGGTCAGGACCAGGTAGCCCATCTGCTCCCTGAAACGATATTGCCCCGAAGCCCCGTAGTTTTCCGGCAGGAAGAGGTCCCGGCCGCTGTCACTCATACCCCGCTGCCGCGCCGCTGTCAACCCGTCGAACCAGCCCGTATAGCCCTGCCAGACGAGCCCTGTCTTCACCTTCACGTTGGCAGAGACGTTCCAGGTGACGGCCCCCGAGCCCTGGAAGTTGGCCGGGGCCGGGATGAACTTCCCCCCGTCCGTGTAAAACCCGTACTTCTCGGCCCCCGGAAACGGGCTGGCGATGCGGCTGTGCTTTCCGGAAACGAGGAAGGACACATTCCTCAGCAGAGGCCCTGAAAGGCTCCCCTCAAAAACGTGGCTGGTCACCCCGGTGTAGTCCGTCCTCTGGTGGACCGGCCGCCCGGTGACCGGGTCGGTCTCCTGGGTCCAGGCCGGGTCGTTCCACTTGACCCGGTTCCGGTGGATCGGGGCGTCGTAGACGTTCGCCCCCCAGTGTCTCTGGCCGGCAGGGATGTTCCGGTACTCCATCCACCCGTGGTAGGTCTGGCCGCCGTCCTTGGTCACGACGTTGATGACACCCGACTGAATGTTGCCGTACTCCGCCGGGGTCACGCCGGTGATGACGGACAGCTCCTGGACCACGCTCTTGTTGACCCCCGTGAACATGGCATTGACGTTGCCGTCATTGGAGACCATCCGAACGCCGTCCACCACGAAGGCCACGTCGTTCGGCCTGTACATCCAGTAGATCGACTCACTGCTGGGCGGGGCCGCGTCACCCCCCCGGAGGATGTTCAGCCCATCCTGCGACACGCCGGGCAGCAACGACACGAACTCGCTGGTCGACCGGGCCAGGGTCAGGTTTTCGATGTCCCTGGCCGTCACCGTGTACTGGGTGGTGGTCCGATCCGGCTCCACGGGTGGACGCTCCGCGGTCACCACCACCTCGGAGGCCGCAATCGCCTCCTCCTTGAGCACGAAGTCCACAGTCGTGGTGTAGTCGATGTTGACCTGCGCCCCGGACTTGGTCACCTTCCGGTAGCCGATCAGAGACGCCGAGACCGAATAGGTCCCCGGATCCACGGACACGATCACATAGCCCCCATGCGCATCCGTCACCGCCCCGCGCTTCATCCCCTCGATTACCACACTGGCCCCCGGCAGAGGGTTCCCTGCGCCATCCTGGACGATCCCCACGATCTTCCCGGACGTCCCCGCGTGGACCGGGGACCCCGTTAGAAGCAGACCGGCCAGAACCGCAAACACCGTCAAAACCCTTTTTCTGACCTCCATGATCTTGCCTCCTATCCCTGCGATTTCTGGAAATAGAACTTCAGCCCTGCGCCGACCTCAAGGAACTGCAGGGGCATCGTCTGCTTGCCAAACCCCCAGGCGGCAAAGGGCCGGAGTTCCCCGATCACCACGTGGTAACGCGCCCGCATATCGAGGGCAACCGCCTTGCTCAGGAAGAGATGCCCCCCCAGACCCGCGTTGAGCCCCAGCGCAGCCCTTTCGTCTACCTGGGGACGGAGATAAAGCGTGATATTCAGGGGAGGCGCCGACTGCCCCGGGTAGATGAAATTCCGGCGCTCCGCCTTGTAGCCGTAGACCCCGGCGCCGACCGTAATATAGAAGACCCCCTTCCTGGCCTCGAATCCCGGAAGCCTCGGCGCAAGCAGGAGGTTCAGCAGGACGCTGTTGAATCGCATCTGCGAGACTGCGAGAGGACTCAGGTAAGGCTTTTGGTCCACAGACCAGGTGAAAGATGCCTTGGCCTCCTTTCCGTTCTTAAACTCGGAATGGTGGTATTCGACCTCCATGATGAGTTTCTGGCTATACCCATATTGCCACGTTCCTCCGTATTGGGCCGTGCCGGAAAACCGATCCCCGGCGCCCCACATGGGCAAGGTGTAGCCGGCAAAGCTGCCGAAACCCCAGGGGTGTTTCGCCTGGGCATCCGTTGAAGACGCGAACGCCAGGACCAACAGGCCGAGCACGCAAAAGAGAACTCTGGTATGCACACCTCTCATAGGTCCGCCTCCTTTCCTTCTGTTCATCCTACTATTTTTACTGCTTAAAAAAAATAGGCTGACACGCCCCGGTGTATCATCCGCGCCTCGATCTACCCCCCTGTGGCCCCCATCAGGGTTCCGGGTTCCCGGAGGGACTCGGTCGGCCCTTTCCCGGATTCCGGCCGGGTTTCTCCGCAAAACCGACCGACCGCATCATACTGTCGAAATGTTTATGCATTTCGTATACCGCTCGTTTGCCGTCTCGCCTGCGCAGGGCATTTACAATAGCCTGGTGTTCCACCATCGTACTGGGGTTTCTCTCGTTGCGATACAGCCTCCTGGGTTTGTCGTAGACCTTAAGACGAATGGCCTCCACGATAAGATAATCCAGCTGATAGAAGATCTCCTCGTGCGTGGCGCGCAGAAGGGTCAGGTGAAAGCGCATCTCATCCGCCGTGATGCTCTCTCCCCTCTCCGCCTTGGGCTTCATGACCTCTATAATCTCCTGCAGTTCAACCAGGTCCTTTTCCGTCGCCCGCTCCGCTGCAAGACATATCGCCCCCACCTCGATCGCGCGCCGGAGCTTGTAAAATTCAGCGATGTTGAGAGAGGGGAGGAAGGATGCCTGAGCAGCCTGGAGCCGGTTGGTATCAAATGCCCTGATAAAGGCGCCCCGCCCGTGCTTCTTCCCGATAATCCCCTGACCGGCCAGAATGCTCAAGGCCTCCCGAACGACCCGGTGGCTGACGCCTAAAGTGGTGGCCAGCTCTCGCTCCGGGGGCAATTTATCGCCCCCCTTAAGTTTCTCCGTCAGAATAAAGCGCTTAAGAATGACCGCAACTTCTTCTGCCAGAGTCTTTTTTGAAACCGGCCTTAGAAGCTCCGAGTTCCGTTTTTGTTTTAGTGTTGTCATAATGACAACACTATAATATAAAAAAAGCCGGTTGTCAACAGCTTTTTCTCTACGGTGGGCATTTTTCTTAGACACACCCTCATTTCAAGGAGAAAGCGGCACACCTGGTCGGGCGCTGAGGCGGGCGCGATGGGTTGTTCGCGCTCCGCTTGAGCGCCCGACCGGGAGGGGCAAGGGCAGGCTGTGAACGGGGGCCTGCGCTTTTCAGGGCCCTGTTCTCAGCCTGCCCGGAGGAGATGGGATGCCGCCTGGGGGGATGAAGGCGTTTCTCTCGCGACGCGGGGGTATGCGGCGCGAGAGGTGCGCCGGGGCGGGGCTACAACAGACCGTTGCTTTGTATGGTCGCCTGCGAACGGACAGCAAGGGACTTGACAAATAGTATCAATAATGGTATCATTCTTACATGGCTGAGACAGAAGAAATGGTTGCCGCCATGCGGCGAAATCCCAAAGGGATCCGTTTCCGCGACCTGTGCCGGGTTTGTGATTTCTACTTCGGGAAGGCGCGGCAAGGCGGCAGCAGCCATCGGGTGTATAAAACACCCTGGCCGGGAGACCCCCGGGTGAACATCCAGAACGACAGAGGTATGGCGAAAGCCTATCAGGTGAAACAGGTGTTGAAAGCCATCGAGAAGCTGGAGGCAGGACATGACACCTAAGAATGACCGGTATACCTATCGGGTGATGTGGTCGGACGACGACGGCGAGTACGTCGGTCTCTGTGCGGAGTTTCCCAGTCTGAGCTGGCTGGCATCCTCTCCAGAGGCCGCGCTCAAAGGGATTCGCAAAGTGGTTGCCGACGTCGTGACTGATCTGAAAACGAATGACGAGCCTGTACCGGAGCCGATTGCCACCCGGCGTTACAGCGGCAAGTTTATGGTGCGGGTTCCGCCTGAACTCCATCGGCGTCTAACTCTTGAGGCAGCGGAGGCCGGCATCAGCCTGAACCGGCTGGCCAGTGCCAAGCTCAACGAATGATAAATATTAAATATCTGTAAAATAAAGGCTTAAGTTCACATAAGATGGACTATACGAAACAGCCCCCGGCTCAGAGCGTGATCGAATTCAGGCCGGACCTTTTTCGCCTTCGACCGATCGCTGCCTTGCGCTGTTCCCTCTGATGGCTCTAACGAGGTTGCTTTCTTTGCTTGCCGGGGCGTCGCGGCAGACCGGATAGTTCGGCTTCAATCTGTTCAATCGTCGGCAGGTTTTCTCTCAACTCCTTGGGGAGAGATCGGGTCAGTTTGGTCACCCAGTCGGCCACGCCAATGGGCTTGCGGATATCGCGCAAGGCATATTCCACCAGGACCCGGCTTTTCTGCTTGACCAGCAACAGGCCGATCGTCGGCTTATCGTCCGGGTGACGAAGCAGATCGTCCACTGCGGAGAGATAGACGTTGAGCTTCCCCAGAAACTCCGGCTGAAATGGCACGGCCTTCAGTTCCACGACCACGAAGCATCGCAACCGGAGATGGTAGAACAGCAGGTCGATGAAGAAGTCCTCATCGTCCACTTCGAGGTGGATCTGGCGCCCCACGAAGGCAAACCCTGTTCCCAGTTCGAGCAGGAATCGCTGGACACGGTCCACCATGGCCTGCTCAACCTCGGCCTCGCGACGGGGGTCGGCGGTGCCGAGGAAATCGAAGAGATAGGGGTCCTTGAAAACCTGCGCGGCCATGTCGGAATCGGCCGGCGGCAAGGTCTGTGGGAAATTGGTGACGGCCTTACCCGTGCGCCGGTGTAACTGCCCTTCGATCTGAAGGGTCAGGATAGTGCGTGACCATCCGTGCGTCACCGACTGGCGCGCGTACCACAGGCGGGTTGCCGGATCATTCAGCTTTTCCAGCAGGGCCAGGTTTTGATACCACGTGATTTGTGCAAGCACCTCTTGCACGATTGTCCGGTCAGGCCAGGCGGCGGCAAAGGCCCGCATGTACTTGAGGTTGCGGGGAGAAAAGCCCTTCATGTCCGGGAACGCTCGTCTCAGGTCGGCGGCGAGGCGGTCTATCACCCTGGCTCCCCAGCCTTCCCGCTCCTGCCGGTCCAGAATGATCCGTCCGATGTCCCAGTAGAGCCTGACCATGGCGGCGTTGGCCGAAAGGACAACCCGGAGGCGTTCGCGCTCGATGCGCCGCTTCAGTTCAGACAGGGTCTCTGCATAGCCAGGGGGCAACGCGGACACGGGCGAGGCCACAGGAAAAGCAGCCTCTGCCCTTGCTCTCCCCAAAACACGCCGTGCGTCCGCGTTTGGGTTCATCTGGTCAGCGGCATCTGCTGAACTCTTCTGCCTCTTGCCTGCGGACCTGGTCTTCTTCTTGACTGACATTGCTCAACGCCTCCCCTTCACCGTGATGGTCTTATCCTGGCCTCAAGTATACAGCGATCGTGGAGCAACGTCAAGCGGTCTTTGGGGGCTCGTGGCCAGGGTGTTGTCCTGGAATATCTGGGCCTTCCGGGTTCTCTAAAGCCCTCCTATACGAACAACCCTCCCGATGTCGTAATCCCCGTTTTAGTAGACGTCCCTGGTTGATTGACAAAACTCTGTAGAGCAAGGGAAGTGCTTTTCTAAACAGCAAGATATGGTTATCCTATGAGGCCCAAACACTCAT
>Ga0137796_10000574_pt1 | contig 22400 bp, 3 predicted proteins | sample OV2TP3_FD_97704 | JGI IMG/M metagenome (GOLD analysis project Ga0137796, IMG submission 97704) | reverse complement strand
ATGGGCGGGTGCCGGATCATGTCCTCGGCGCCGTGCGCGCCGGCCTCGATCAGGCCAAGCGCGACAAGACAATCGTCGATTTTCATCTCAAGCGGTTGGGCGGCGAGGTCTTCCTGCAAGTAGACTACAATGGCCCGGACCGCAATCCCGCCGTGGACCGCCGCATCACCACTCTGGTGGCTGAAGCCGTCAACGCCCCTGATCCAGCGGCCCCCAAGGACGTTACGGTCAACGTGAGCGACGATGTCGCGAAGGTCTTCACGGGGCTCTTCGGCGACAAGCCGATCAATGACCGGACGGTCAACGTCGAGCAGGTGATCGGGATCTTGACCCAGCATTTGGGATCAGACATCCCGCTGGCGCTGGCTGCCCGACGCAAGCTGTTGGACTCCAAGTCGCCAGCCAGGGAGAAATACGCCTTTCCGAAGGGGGACGACACCTTCTCGGATGCCGATGGCAACGTCCGGACGTTCAATCAGATTGTCCAGGGCATGATCGACAACTTCCTCGGCCGCAGGACCAAGTTGGCCTGGCGGCTCAACGACGAGGTGCCGATCCCCGACGACATCCATCCCCTGAAGGATCCCGGCTTGCAGATCACCGGTCCCTCGCATCCCATCGACATGGCGATCAATCAATTGAACGCCGAGGTGTCCGATCGCATGCCGGATTTGGAAGACGCCTCGGCATCCTGGTATGTGCCTGCCGGCGCTCCGAAGGAGCAGACCGTGGGGGCCTTTGAAGGGATCAAGAATGAAAGCGAACTCTTGGCGGGCGAGTGGGACGAGAAACCTTATCGCGTGGTCAAGAAAGGCCAAGCGCGCGAATATCGGCTCACCAAGCCCCGGGGCGAGCGGCCGACCACGATCCAACGGGTGCCGAGTATCCACTTGCTGGACCGCCACATCACGGTCAATGGCAAGCCTGTGCCGGCGATTGTGATCGGCTACGTCGTCCATCTCCTCAATACCTATGGGGCGCTGAAGAAGAACGACTCCGGGAACTACTACTACCAGCCCAAGATCCAAACCCCGCAGGAAGCCTTGGTCGTGGAGAAACTGCCGGCCAAGTTGGAAGACCTCACGGGCCTTGCGCGTGGCACGATCAAGCTCGAAGCGCTCTACGAGGAGGGCAACGCCGGACGATTTTTGGCTGTGATCCCGTGGGTCTGGCGGCACCGGCTCATTGGGACCAATGTGGGCCGCTGGGATTATCTGGGCAGCCTCTTTGAAATGTTGAAGGACATGGGGGTTTTCCCTGATCCGCAGTCGATCAATATGGCGTCTCCCAACATGATCGTCTACCAGCGGATCAACGCCCTGATCATGCTCATGGCCGGCATGAAAAACGGCGAGCTCACCAATGCGGCACCGATCGGTGGCATGGCCGCGGTGATGCTCTATCCGCCCACCGATCCGTATGGCCGCCACCGGAACAACCCCAAGGCCCTCCGGGCGATGAAGATGGACAAGCTACGCGAGCGCTTGCTTGGGCTGATCTTCGTGCCGGATGAGCCGCTGGCCGACGGTCAGGTGGCGACGCTGGAGGACATTCTGGCTGGTCGCATCAAGGGACGGCTCTACGATACCTACCGGCAAAGCTGGGTCGCGACCCCGGACAAAGACTACGTCGCGGCCGGCACCGTGCCGCTTCGAACGCCGATTGAGGAGCTCCAAGCGTTGATCGACGCGCCGACGGAAGAAGCGGAGATTGACGGCAAGAAAGTGCCCACGGTGGCCAGTGGCTTGATTGACGGCGAGCGAAAACTCCTCACCACCCTGGGCCTGTTGAACTCGGATGGCAAGATTAGGCCGTGGGTCATTACGAAGGAGCAGTTTGACACGCCGGAGAAGCTCTTCTCCCAAGAACTCTGGGATAGCCTCTACAGCATCCCCAAAGGCGACATCACGATTGAGCACGTGCAGCATGCCTTCTACATGGCCGCCAACTACGGCTTTCAGATCCTCAATGGCAACTACGCCGCGGCCATTGACGACTACGAATTGGGGTTGCGGTTCATGAACGACCTGGCCACCTACCGGATCTTCGTGGGGTGGCTGTGGACGGTGTTCCATCACCAGGCGGCCATCACGAAAGATGGATGGCTCAAGAAACCGGTCCTGGATCCTGGCCTGGGGGTCATCCCCGGTGAGAACGCGATCGAACTCAAGAAGGGCACCCGCATGACGCCGGAGGTCTTTCAGCAGTTGTGGGATCTCCACAACCAGTGGACTGAGGTGTTCTTCGCCGAGCAGGATCGCCGCGGGGAGGAGGTGCGCTTTGATCGATCCAAGGCGCCGGTCATCATGGACATCCTGAGGCGGCAGCTCCTCTCGCCGCGCTATCTCCAGCACAGCCCGCGCGTGCTCTTTACTGTGGCAGAAGCCGGCGATCAGCAGCGCGCGCAGATTCTGGAGGCGATCTTTAGTGAATCGCGCGAAGCCGTCGTGCAGAAAGTCAAGGCGGGCCAGGTGCCGGAATCGGCCCTGAAGGCCCACGACTACGTCTATGACCACTTCCCGGAGGAGGAAGCGGCCGCGCGCAGGCAGCTGTTGGCTGCGATGCCCTACAGCGAGCAAGTCAAGGCGCTGGCGATCCGGACCGGGGAGTTCCCATTTAACGAGCGGGGGGCCGAGCCGATCTATGTCAGCATCGCCAAGGGTGGGAACATCAGCGCCTACAACTGGCCAATCATGAAGCTACTAAACGAAGCCGTGGAGAACCAACTGAAGATCGAGGGTGTGGATCAGGCGGGTTTGGGGCAATTGAAAGCCGATCACCAGCGCTATCTCGACGCCGTGCAGTTGGGCGATCACGAGCTGGCCACGTGGCTTGAGGCCAACAAGGACAATTTGGCCAAAGAGGTGGAGAGCGAAGGCCCGGGCTACACCGTGATCGTGGAGCGGGTGGCTGATCTTGTCGCAGGCAAGCGCGACAGGACAGCCTATGCGTTTGTGTTTCCGAGAAGCGCGCCCTACATCCACACGCTCGTCAACGACCAGACCGAGTGGGTCATCACCAGGGTGTTGCCCCGTCCCGGCTCAAGGCTGTACGATCGGACCAAGCGACCGCTCGAGCAAGACCCGATGGTTGTCGTGATGGTCGACGGGATCGGCGAATCGGTGGCGTCGGAGAGCTTCACTCCAGTGCTCGTTGCCAAGCAGCAATCTGGCGCTCCAGCGGTGGGCGAGTTCAATGCCGCGACCACGAACTTCTTCATCGCCACAGCCGGACCAAACGGGAAATACCACCGAGGGGTTGTACCTGTGACGGCCGAAGAAGCCGAGCAAGGGACGTTTGACGGCGATGGCCGGGTCCAGATGATTTCCTACAGCTACCAGTCCAACAACAACGGCCACATCCCGCCGCGCGGCGTGCGGGACCAGGTGGCTCTGTCCAACGACATCATGCCGATCCGCGACGACCAGAAGTGGGTCCACGATGCGCTGATCCTGCACGGCTCCTTCCAGCCCCACACAACCGCGCCCGCGGCGCTTGCGACGGCTGAAGAGACGGCGCATGAGCTTGGTGCCAGGTTCCATCAGATTCCTGGGGCGGTTGAACTGGACGCCGAGGGTCGCCCGCTGCTTGGGCCTGACAAGAAGCCGCGGACCAAGCTCGACCCGATTCTGGAAGCCTCAAACAGAACCCAGGTGCTCACGTTGAGCGACCTCAAGGCGGATATCGGGGCTGATCCAGGCCATCAGCTCCCGGTGGATCTCTATTTTGCGACGCTGCGGGCCAGTCTCAAAGCGGCGCAGCGCGCGGGCCTGATCAAGGCGTACGATGTCCAGAACATCGGCGATGACATGCACCTGTGGATCGTGCATGACAAGGGCGTCGATTCCGCGGAGATTCATACACTGGCTTGGCACTCGTTCTTCCGCTCGGGCTGGGTGCTCAAGAAGGTCGGCTATCCAGACCTGAAGGAAGGCTATAAGCCCTACGGGTTCATGCAGGACCTGGTCGATCCAAACGTCAAGAAACTAATCGACAAAGGCAAGCTGGAGGCGTTTGCGAACCTGACGGATGAGTTTATCGAGGCCTTGAAGGAAGAAATCCAGGCCTACCCGGAGGAGGCCGCCAATTTGCCAAACATCCTCAGGGCCTATGACGATTACAAGACCCAGAAGGCGGCCGGCACGGTGATCGAGCTGCCGTTTGCCGGAAACGTCCGGGGGCAGGGGATCGGGTTTGCCGAGAAGACCATCGCTGCGGACGAGGCAGGGCAGTGGACCGTGATCGCCTCGGACAAGGCCGGCCCTGGGGCGTTCAACCGTCGGATGTACTGGGCTACACGCCTGGCGCTGTTGGCCGCCGGCACGTCCACGCCCGAGATGGCCAATGCGTACCACTGGTACGCGGAGGTTGGCAAAGAGGCGATCCGCCGAGAAGTCGATGAGAAACTGCCTGAAGCCCCGGCGGCGCTCCGTGCACAATTCGCCGCGGAGTTGGGAAGAGAACTGCTGGCGGAGAACCCCAGCGATGGGGAGTTCGCGCTCCTGAGACAACGTTTGGCCAACGGCCTGGTGTATGAAGTCTGGGACGTGAAGGCCAACACGCGGATCTTGCTTGATGCGGAACGAGATGATGAGCAGATTCTGAAGTTGTTGTCTGCTGTCAACGACTTTAACATTAAGCGCGTTTGGACCAAGAAGCAAGCCGGGTGGATTGATGACCTTACACCCGAGGAGCGAGCGCGCATCAACCAGCAAGTGGAAGCGCGCCGCGAGGCGATCCGCGAGGAGATTACGCATCGCAAGCAAGAAGTCCAGGGGATGCTGGCTCGCGGCGAGAAGACAAAAGACCAGCTCACGCCGTGGGACATCGTGGTGGTCGAGCAGCCGCTTGAGGAAGCCTTGGCGCGGGCGCTTGAGGAAGAGCGCGAGGCGTTGAAGGCCCGCGAGTTCCTCGGCGATGACTACCTCGCCTCCTTCTCGACCGAGAAGCTGGCGGTGGCAGGAGGGGGGCAGTATCTCGGCAAGGACGATCCCACCTCTTGGATCTTTGAGCCGATTGCGAAACTCTACCGCGCGGTCACCGCCGCCTCTCCATCAGTCATCTTGGGTGATGCACGAGGTTCGCATTGGGTTGCCATACGACCTGAGACACGCACAACCTCTGTGGCGGTCGCCTGGAGCAATCCAGTGGAGAACGCCTTCCGCATTGTGATCGGCGAGGATGGGGTTGTGGCCGTCGATTCGCAGACCGGCTGGCTTGCGACAGAAGACCTCTACACAGGCAAGAGGTGGGATGAGGTCCGGGCCACGGTCGCGCGATTCGACAAGATCTTGATCAACACACAGGGTGGCTTCACGCCGCGCGGTCCCAACATCGGCGACGTGGAGTCGGCGTATCCCTACAAGACGACGACAAAACGGCTCGCCGATCCCAAGTCCTCCCCGTTTGCGCTGCCCATAACCGACGTGACAGTCCAGCAGGTCGAGCAGGGCAAGTGGGCCGAGCAGTTTTCCGATGCGGTCGAGTACACGGTGAGTCCCGCTGTCGCCGAGGCGGCTGCGGATCTGAACGCCCACCAGTGGGTGGTCGTGCATTCTGCGGTGTTTAGTCAAGGGCCTGATGCGGCGATCGCCTTGGCGCGGCTTCAGGAACAGATCGAAACCGTCCTTCGCGGAGGTCCAAGCGCCGTCCATTTCGCCCTCGTGATGGATGGCACCACGACCGCTGAGCAAGCTGAAGAGGAGTCCCAGCGGCTCTTTGAGGCTGTTGGCGAGGGCTCACGCCAGACCGCAGAACTCTCGCGCGAGCAGTTTGAGCTGGTGCTGCCTGACTCCAACCAAACCGATCCGGATGTGCTGCTGGGCTTGTTGCGAGGCAGCGTGCCGGGCAGCCGCGTCGGGACGGTGATCGGGCCCGCCGCATGGGCGCAGGCTCTCAAGGCCAACGGCCAGACGGCCACCCAACCGGTGGTTGCGATTGTAGTTGAGCCGGCCGCAAAAGAGACGCAGGTCGTCTCGGGGGCCTCCGCGATCGTGGCGGGGGTGGAAGCCGCCGCTTCAGGCGGTCGGCTTCCGCCGCAGCTTGCGGCCAAACTCGATATCTTCGACGAAGCGGGAGTTCTTGTTCCAAAGACGCTTGAGGTCGAGGCGGAACTTGCGGACGACGTGACGGCGTATCAGACGGCGGTTCGAGCGGCAGGCAAGGATGTCTAATACTTCCTCGCCTGCGAGTCACGGGTGCGGGGTGATCGCGAGAATGGTGATCTGGCCCTTCGTGGGTCCGTAGCACCAGAAGAGCCGGTACGCGGCAGGAGTGCGCTGCTGCACGTAGGCCTCGAAGACTTTTTCGCGCGGATTGTAGGGGTTCTCTAGAGAGTGGAAGACGTGGGTTTGCAGAGACGGATGGCGAGGATTTGTCTGCACGAGACCAACGGTTTTCTTGATTTGCTTGACCAGGCCAGCGTACCGGGGCAAGCTTTCAAGCCGTGCCAACTCGTCACGTGCGCTCCTGGTGAAGACGACGTCAAACATCAGTCTTCACCATGAGCATACTTCGAGAAGTCCTCCTTGGTTTTCACGAGGCGGCCTTGCCTGGCATCCTCCAGGCCCTGCCGGACCAAACGAGCAGCCCGCTTGTTCTTGAACAGCCAGGCCTCGTAGGCAGGAACAGAGACCATGGGGTCGAGGATGATCTGACCATGGACATTTCGATAGACTTTGAAGGTCGTCACCGGACCGGCGATCGAGCTCCCCAGGCCGATGCGGTGCTTGGCATCGACGCGGGCCTCGGTGACCGCCTCAAACTCAGTGTCTTTGAGAAGTTCTTGCCTTGTCATCTTCAACCTCCGTCTCGTCACCACCAAGTGTACCAGGTCGTGGGAAAAATGACAAGTGGGAACTGTCATATATCCCACAACGGTTCTTGAGGGCTCCGAGGGACCAGATGCAACTGCAGCAAGGGGGATTGAGCATGGAGCAAGCGAGGAGAGCGGTGTCGATGCTGGTGGCGGGGGCGCTGGCCTCCGCGCAACTGGCTCCTCCGGTGTACGCCTACTCAACCCTTCGACCGGCGCCCACAGAGACGACGCCGCTCGAGTCCCGGCTCCGCAGCGAATCCTGGACGCACGGGGCGCTTGGGCCGGATCCAGCAGCGACCGTCAGGCGGGTGAACGTCGTGCGTGTTGGCGAACAACATGTGCAGGCCCCCGCCGAGGAAGCCCGCGCCGTTGCCTTGGCTGGCCACGGTGCCCGTCCTATCGCGGAACTCGTCGAGCGCTACGCCTCGAAGTATGAAGCTCGGTTTGGAAGACCCCTGACGGAGGAAGAGCGGACCGCATTGCAATCCCGCCTTGAGCGCGTCAAGCGCTACCTGGACTCTGCGCTCTGGTCGATGAAGACCACCGCTGAGATTCCCGAGCGGGGTCTCGTGTCGCTTCCTGCGTATGAGCTGGTGCGCGTGGTCCTGATGCTTGATGAGACCGGCACCTCGCCATTGCTGCGACAGAGCCTTGCGGCCAGCCCGCTCCACCACCTCCTGCTGGCCTATAGCGGCGAAGATCGCTATGCCGGGTGGGATGAGCCGACGGGAACAATCGATCACAACACGCGCCGGCTCCTTGGCCCGAAAAGCGTCTACCTGAGTGTTGAGCAGATCGAAGGGTTGCTTGCGCTGGGCGACGAAGGGGTGTTGGCGCTGCAGTGGCTGCTGAGTCACGACGTTGATGATGTGGTGCGCGGGCGCCATGAAGAGGCCCCGGAATTTATGCGCAACAGGGTCGAGCCCGCCGTGGCGCGCGCCCTCGAGCAACTGCAACAGACCCGTGGTCCGCAATGGCAGCAAGCCCGCGAGCAGCTCAAGACCGCCGCGCGCACGCGGGCCGGGGAGCTTGCCCAGCAAATCCAGACGCACACCTGGACGATGACGCTTGACGTCGCGGCGAGCGAGGCGGTGATCAGCGCCATCCAGGCAGGGCTCGACCAAGCCGTTTCGGATGGCACGCTGCTTGGATACGAGCCGATTCAAGTTAGCGGCCAGCAGCTTTCCATCACCGTGCGCTATCGGGGCTGGAGTAGCCCTGCCATCGATCGGCTCATCGTGGACCTGGTGACGGAGTCGCTGAGTACTCCGGCGCCGGTAATCCATCGAGCCCGGCTGGCGGTGGGGCGCAGACTCCTGCAGCAGCGACTGCGCGATATTGAACGCGGCTACGACGTCCGTGGGATCACCGAGGGCGAGGGAGCGACGATGACCCCGGCGCTCGCCTACACTGTCGGGACAGCGCTGGCGATGGAATTGAATCGCCGCCTCCCTGGCGGAAGACCTCGCGTCCTCATCACCGGAGACCATCGCGCGAGCACCCCGGCGTTGCGTGAGGCGTTTCGTGAGAGCTTCAAGGCCCACGGCGTTGACGTGGACGAGAGTGACGAGGCCGTCTCGACCCCGGCGGCCAACATCGTCCCCCGCTTGTCGACGCGCTACGATGGCAGCGTGCAGGTGACGGCCAGCCACAATCCCTGGACTTGGCGTGTGGCCGGCAAGGCGACCAAGCCTGAAAACGGCTTCAAAGTTTCCTTTAGGGATGAGGACGGCTATCTGCGCGGCGTCTTCGGGCAAGAGCTCGCAAGCATGCTTCAAGCCGCCTTCACGCCGCAGGCCGAGGAGATAGCGCCTGAGGCCGAACGGGGAGAGTTCCGACAGGTTGAAGTCTTGCCCCAGTACCTCGCCCACTTGCGCCAGCGTGTGACATCACTGCTCAATCGACTGGGTCTTACCCAGAGAGATCTCGACAGCCTGGTCCTCGTGGTGAACCCAGGCCATGGCGTGATGGGTCCGATCGCCAAGCAGGCGATTGAGTCGTTAGGCATCACTTATGTCGGGGTCAATGACGCCATCATCCCAGGGCCGGATGGCGAGCCTGCTCATACCGCCGATCCGTTAGAGCAACACGCCTATGAACAGCACCTGTTGCCTGTCGTGCAGCAGACGGCCCGCGAGCATCCCGACAAAATTGTGCTGGGGATTCCGCTGGACGGGGACGGCGACCGCGTGGGCCTCACGGATGAAGAGGGGCGCCACTACCTGACTCCTACACAACAGGCCTTCTTCTATTATGCCAATCTCCTCAAGGGACAGCCGGGTGCTCCGGTCGTGTTGGACATTCGCTCCGGCCAGGAAGTGATCGAGCTGATCGACGAACAAGGAACCTTTACAGACCGGCACGCCCCGGGCTGGCCGATCGTCCGGCAGGCTCTGCGGGAGGCTAATGCGCCACTCGGCGTGGAGGGCTCCAAGCACACCTTCAAGCGTCCCTTCAAGGATCCGAACGAGGATCCCATCGACGACGGGTTATGGGCCGGGTTGGATGCGGCCGCGGTGGCGTTACGATTGGCTAAAGACGGTTCTTCGATTACCCAGCAGCTTGACCGACTGTGGTATCCGGAGCTGCAAGAGTTGCGTCCTGTGGTGGCGGAAGCGACCGACGGCGAGCGCTATGACCTCATGCCAAAGATTTCACAGGCGCTCACGGAGCGGATCAACGCCGGATTTGCTGGCGCCCACATCGAGCAGATCCCCTCGCCGGGTGAGCGGGGAGCGCTGCGCCTGCAAGTCAGCGACACCCAGGGCGCGTTCATCGGCTGGGTCTTGATCCGCGCCTCGAATACCTCAGCCCCCCTGTCGATCAAAGCCCAGGGCCGCAACCAGGAGACCCTGGCCGACCTCTCGCAGATTCTGTGGGACGTCCTGAAGACCTTCCCCGCCGTCGATCAAGCCGAGGTGGAGAAGATTCTCAAGCCTGTGGCCTCCGCGCCAGGCGAAGGCGTCCCAGCACCTCCAGCCTCGACGCCGGTTGTCCCACCCGACATTCTTCCTGTCGATGAAGTGCCCATCCAGCCCGTTCCTGCTCCGGTTCCTACACTTCTAATGCCTTCTGCGCAGCCAGGTCAGCTTCGTGTAGCCATCAATGGGGGCGCGGGACGCATCGGCACGAATCTCATCCGGGCGTGGCTGCAGAATCCGAGGAACCTCGAGCTGGTGGCGCTCAACGATCCTGACTTCCAACTGAGAGAGTACGCAGAGCAAGCCAGCAAAGAGCAGGACCCAGAGAAACGATTAGCCAAAGAACTCGAGCCGCTGACGGAGTTCAAGGAATTTCTGGAGCGGGCGTTCAAGACATCGTCACGGTCAAGGCTTCAGGACGCCTCGGTCGTGGGATACGGCAAGGATCCTGATGGGACGTACTGGATCGCCATCGAGTTTGGCGGGGCAACACACCGCATCACGGTGACCGACAACCCCGACCCGACGAAGCTCGAGTGGGCCAAGCGTGGGGTGGATATGGTCCTCGAGGCCAGCGGCCAGTTCACAGAGCGTGTCGAAGGATCGAAGAAGGACCCCGCGAAACATCTTCAAGCTGGCGCCCGATATGCGCTGGTCACGGCTCCCGCCAAAGGGGACGTCCTCACGGTCGCGCCGGGGATCAACCAAGCACTGATCGATCCGGCAAAAGACGTCTTCAGCTGCGCCTCCTGCACCACGAACGCGGCGGCTGCGCCACTGAAGGTCCTGACGAAGCGCCTTCCCATCGAGTTTATCAAGTTTGTTGGTGTTCCCACCACACACTCCAAAACCTCAGACCAGCCGACCCTGGACCGGTTCCGTCCGGGAAACCTGGGGAAGGGGGTCGCCGCGGGTGAGAATATCGCGATTACGACCAGCGGCGCTGGCACCGACATCGCGAAGCTGATCCCTGAGCTGAAAGGCAAAGTCGTGGCGACTGCGATCCGGGTTCCCACGCCGAATGGCTCTCTCATTCCGATGACGATCGAGTTCAAGGAACCGGTGACGAAAGACCAACTCCACAGATTGCTCAGAGACGCTGCCGAGGGGGAGCTTGCGGGCATCATGGCGTTTGAGGAGAAAGGCGCGCTGGACAGCCAGAGCATCCTTGGCCGCAGCGAGTCCAGCATCATCAACGGTTCGTTGACCACGATCAGCCCAAGCGGTAGAGTCGCCATCCTCTGGGTCTGGTATGACAACGAGTTTGGCTACTCCAACCGGGTCCTGGATTTGGCTCAGTTGATCTGGGAGCAGGGCACGGCGGTGCCTGTGGAACCACCTCCTGCGCCAAGCGCGCCATTGCCGCCTGAGGCGGCTGCCACACTCGCCGAGTCGGTTTCGAGTGTCCAAGCGGCCCTGGGGAACCTGCCAGCCATAACACCCCCCGTTCCGCCGACTCCGCGCAAAGGCTCCGTGGGCCAAGGCCTGCTGACCCTCTACACGAAATTCAAGGATCGATCCGTCACCGTGAGCGAGTTTATGAAGGAGCGGGCCTATGGCGAGACGACCTCCCGCACCGAATTGAAGACGCTGGTTGAGCTTGGATTGGCGACGATTGATGACTCGGAGAGGTCATACCGCTATCGCTTGGCCGAAGAGGTGCGCAATCTCTCCCCACCAGGGATCCTCGAGATCGCCGCCATCCCCGCCCTCGACCGCTTTGAGATTCCAAAGGAGCAGCTTCCCGCCGTCCAGAGCCAGATCCGCGACCTGATTGCACGAGCGCTCTCCCTGACACCCGCCCAACCTGTGCCCGCTCAGGGTGAACAAGCTGAATTCCAACAACGCGTGACAGAGATCGAGGTCTGGTGGCAGGAGCAACGCGCGCGAGGCCGGCAGCTCAAGCGGCTGCACAGTGCCGACCAAGTAGCAGGCCTGCGCATCGAACCCCGGCCGGCCTACCGGGTGCAGAACGCAATCGCCTGGAAGCTCTACGATCTGCTGCGCCACCATCAGCAGGCCGGCACTTCGATCAATACCCTGGGGCCATTTAGCGAAGCGCAGCTTGATGCCTTTGTCCGCGCGGGCATCCCGGCGTTCTATATCGGGGGCTGGGCCGAATCGATGCGCTGGGGCACAGCCGATCTGGCTCGCTACCCCTACGACTATGTCGCCAGGACGGTGGCCCGATACTCCCGGTTCCTGCAACAACACGAGCGCAACCAGGCGTTTGACCGCAGTCAGATGAGCCCTGAGCAACAGGCCGCCACACCGAAGATCGATTTTATGGTTCCCCTCTTTGTGGATATCGATGAGACCCACGGCGTCCCCAAAGAGATCACTGAAGCGATGATGACGGCGCCTGGGGAGGTTGACCCGCCCCTGGTCGCCGCGGTGCATGCGGAGGATCAGGCGCCTCGGTGCAAGAAGTGCGGCCACATGTCAGGCAAGGTGCTCGTGTCCACAGAAGAGCACGTCAAGCGGCTCAACGAGATCCGCCTGCAGCTTGACGTGATGGGCCTGGACACGCTCATCGTCGCGCGCACCGACGCCGAGGCGGCCGAATTCATCACGAGCAACCTCGATGAACGGGACCAGCCCTTCATTGTGGGGGCGACCGCCCTCATGCGGCCGTACCACGAAGTCATCCAGGAGGCGAGGGCCAGGGGCCTGACCGAGTCGGAGGTGGAGCAGATCCACAAAGCGTGGAAGGAGAACGCCAGCCTCATGACCCTGGGCGAGGCGGTCGCGAAGGCGATCGAGCGGGTTGAGCTGGGTGGACAACATCTTGAGATGACGGCTCAGGAGTGGCGGCAGTTTGCGAAGACGGCGTCCTATAAGGCCGCCAAGGCCAAGGCCAACGAGCTCGGCATCACCATCTACACCGCGGCCCAGTGGGAGCTCCTGCAAACCCGCACACCGGAAGCGCTTCACATTGGCATCAACCTCCTCTGGGACTGGGACCTGCCCAAGACCGAAGAGCTCGGCTACAACATCTGGATGATTGAAAGCGGCTTGGAGATGGCGATCGCCCGCTCCAAGGCGTTTGTGCCCTATGCGGACATCTCCTGGATGGAACAACACCAACCGGATGCCGAGGAAGCCGCAGAATGGGCCCACGCGCTCATTGAACATGCCAAAGCGTTAGGCCTGCCGCAGCCACTCTTGGCCAACAACACCTCGCCGTCCTTCTACTGGCGCAAGAAGATCAAAGGCCGGGTGATGACCGATGAGGGGTTGCAAACCTTCCTGGATCGGCAGGCCAAAGCGGGGATTCAGTTCAATTTCATCACCTACGGCGGCGCGGAGCTTGAGCACTATTACTCCGAGCGTTTTCTAAGTGATTTTCGGTCGCGGGGGATGTTGGCGTGGGCTGACTTTCAAGATCAGGCGATCAAGGACGGCGACGCCTTTGTGTCAGACAGCCAGGGCTTCGCCGGCTACCGGCGAGAGGCCGGCCGGATCGTGGCTGGCCGGGGAGGCTCCGTCGCGCAGCCGACCGGCGAGCGGGACACCATGACACAGTTTCGCGAGGCGGTTGAGGCGGCCAAGCGGCTGCCGCCTGCAGTATTGCCACCCAAGCCTTCCTATGAGGCGCTGGAGCACCGGGAGCGCGTCCTGCTGGATCCTGTGATCGACTATACGCTGTCCTTGCTGGCGCCTGAGCAGCGAGAACCCAACCGCCTGGAGGTGTCGAACGAGTTGGCGCGGCTCTATCAGACCCAAAAGGGCAAACCCCTGGAGCTGGTCAACGGGGAGCGCACCGTCAAGGCGCTGGAGCAGATGGGGATTGCCCCGCTCACAGCCCGGCTGATCGTGGATCAGGTCCTCGGCATCGCCCTCACCGGCCATCGGGTCAGCGTGGAGTATGCCTCCGAGCCGGAGGCAATCCGGGAGGCGCTCAAGCCGATCATCAACAAGGCCTTCGAAAGCCTAACCAAAGCGCAACAAACCCCGCAGCTCCGGGCGCAGCTCCAGGGGATCATCACACGGATTTCCCGCCGGCCCTTTGATCTGACGGAGCGCTATGAGCAAAGCCTGATCAGGCTGGGGCTTCCCAAACGGACCGCTTACGAGATCTTCAACGAAACCTCCAGTGCCGGCTGGACCGGGCTCCAGCAGCGCGTGATCTTCGCGCCGCTGACCGTCGAGGAGGCCTGGGCGCTGTTTCCTGGTGCCAACCCGCAGGTGTTTTCCCTCCAGGTCCAACGCGTGGGCCGAGGCGAGTTCGAAGACGTCACCCCGGACACGCGCTTCATGACCGATGACATCGTAGCGCTGGTGCCGCGTGGTCCGACCCCGGACTCGCCGGCTGTGGACACAGGCAAATCCTGGGGTGCGCAGGCCGCGCTGCCGACGCTGGATGTCGTGAGGGCGAATCTGGTAGCGCTCGAGGGAGCTCTCGAGGGTGTGGTGCTTGATCTGGTCGAACATCCTGCGGCCTTCGAGGAGGTGGCCGAAGATGCGGGGGAGACAGGGGAACCTTTGACGCTGGTCGAGGTGAAGAGGGTCAACGCCTCAAGCACGACAGGCACCATGGAATTCCTGGGTCCGTGGCAGTGGCCGGTTTCCACAGGGGCTTCCTCGCAACTGCTGCGGGGCTTGGATGCCAGCCTCGAAGCCTTGCTGACGAACGCCTCGCGCTTCGGTGGCAAGCCCCACGTCGCCCAAGTCGGTCGGTTCATCAAATCGGTGCTGAGTCGGGAGGACAACGCACGACTCCAGGTCGTCGTGGTGAAGAGCGGCGTGTTGCACAATCAGATGGCCCGGTATGACGATCAGGAAGAAGACCGAGCCGTCATCGCGATCGATGAGATCTTTTATCGCCACACCATCGGCGTGGACGGGCTCGATCTTGATCGCCCTGATGAGCGGACGGCTGGAGCGCTTCGGATTGTTGGCGAGCGGTTCCTGCATGAGCTGGCGCATGACAACGCGATCGGGACCTACGACGAGGAGCTGGCCGAAGAAACTCGCGTGCTCCATGTGGTGGACTTCTTCTTGTACGAGAAGTTGGGCGGTGCTGACGAGAACGTGGAGGTCTTTCTTAGGTCCCTTCCGCCAGAGGTCAAGCCATTGGTCACCGGTGCGGACAAGTACCAATTGTTTGCGACGCTCTTGCAGGAAGCTCAGCAGAGACCAGAGGAAGCGCGAGAACCTTTCCTCCGTGAAGGGCTCAGGGAGTACGCCAGGACGATCGTGAGCGGCGACCTGCGGCGCTTCGGCAAAGCGGCGGGGCTGCCGCCGACGCCCCAGAAGCCAGACATTGCGCCAGGCTCGCCGGCGGCGGTGTTCAATGTCTTGCTCTGGGCCGAAGGCCCGCTGACGAGAGCGCAGATTGCTCGCGCCTTGGATCGCGAGGAGGGGACCATCCGCAAAGACCTCAACGCGCTGAAAGACCTGTACCTCCTCACGCAGACCGGAAACGGCGACGCGGCCACCTACGAACTCGCTAGTCCAGAGGTGGTGCGGGAATGGAGCGACCATTTGGTTGATGAGCTGGCGACGCTTGGCTCCCGCGCCAGGCAGCCTCAGCTTGACAAAATCGCGCCAAAGATCCTTGCGATCCTCCAAGGCCGGAGACTTGGCGGGATCTTTGCCAGCCTCGCTGACAAGGAGCAACAGTTGATCACCACGCTCACCTCCGACTACGACGGCTGGCATCCGAAGCGCGTTCGGGAAGTCCTCGCCCAATTGTACCTGGGGCGCGATGAAAAGGGCAATCCGATGACCCTTGAGCTCGCTGAGGGAAGGCTGACCGCCTTGGGGCTGCACCGCAAAGACGCTCTCCGGTATCTCGAGCCGATTGAGGCGGTCATGCGCCGCCCGACGGCTGCGGGTGTGGTTGTGGAGCCGGCGATGCCATCTGAAGAACCGGAAGAGCTCTTCGAGGAGGCCCCGTTGCCGCCGCTCTCCAAGGACATTCCAGGCATCGGCCAGTGGCTGTCTGTGCGCCGCTACGGCCCCGACGAGCTGAAGACGCTTCCCCAAGAGGTCCAAGACAAATGGGACGGCCATGAAGCCTTGATTGAAATCAAGAACACGCAGCAGCCCTACACCGCCTACGTCGGCATTCACCGCCACCTGCCGCATCCGCCGCCAGTGCGCGCCGAGCTGGTTCAGGGGTTCTGGGAGGCGCACGAGGATGATGCGCCTCAAGCCCGCCTGGCCTGGACGATGCGCCAGCTCTTCTTCGGCCAATGGACGCTGGGCGGGACACGGGTCAAGCAATTCGCCTCGGATGCGGCCGCGGAGGCGACAGTCCTCGATCTGTCCAAGGCGATGTCTCAGAAGGCGGCTCTCTCTGTGCCGTACTTCGGCGGCGGCAAGGTGGTGATCAACGTGCCGTTTGATCCCTCACTCCCAGAGAACCGGCATCGCAAACGATTCGCCCAGCAAGAAGTGGCGAAGGTGTTGGAGTCCTTGCAGATCATCGTCACGGCCGTGGACATGAACACGAGCGACGCGGACGTGGTGGAGATGTCCGAAGTCGCGCCGCACGCGGTGATCGGCGTGCCGGGGATTCCCTATGGCGGCGAGATCGCCAGCCCCCAGACCGCCCGTGGGATTGTGCTGGGGATGCGTGCCGCGGCGGAAGTGTCTTCTGGCAACCATGTGCCAGATCCTGAGCATCCCTTGCGCGGCATGACGATCAAGCTCCAAGGGGCCGGTGGGGTGGGCAGTGAGGTGCTCAGGCGGCTGCTCACCGAGGAAGACGTCGCCAAAGTCTATGTGGCCGAGCCCAACGAAGCCACCAAGGCTTCGATCCGCGAGGACTATCTGAGAGAGATCGACGCTGGCCGGCTCGTGCTGCTTGATGATCCCGAGGCCATCTACGATCAGCCCGGCGAGCTCTTCAGCCCCAACGCCTTGCCGTGGATTTTGAATAAGGCCACCATCACTCGCCTAACGCAAAGCGGTACCGTCATCATCGCGGGCGCGGCGAACGTGCAGTTAGCCACACCCGAAGACGGCGTGCGCCTGCATGAGGCCGGCATCCTGTACGTGCCTGACTTTGTGATCAACTCCGGCGGTCTGCGGGCGGTGGAGACCGACTTGGTGGGCTATGGCCTCCCGACGAACATTGAGGAGATCTACACGGGCGTCAAAAGGGTATTGGAATACGCCGCCAAGCGCCGCATTCCAACGGCCTCGGCGGCGGATGAAGACGCGAAGTTTGTCCTGTACTCGAAAGCCAGCGAGCTGGCGGACGGCCAACGCCTGGAGGCGCTCCACGAGCTGAGCCTGATGTTGAGGAAGGGGCTCGAGGGCCTGACCGACGAAGACCTCGATGACCTCCTGGGGGAAAGCCCATCGTACTGGTCGCGCGAGCTGCCTCGTCGAACCGCCCTCCTGAAACAGCTGCGCCCCTTCGTCTCAGAAGAGTTCCAGCCAGTTTTGGCGAAGATCGAAGCCCTCCACGCGCGCTATCTCGAGCGGTTTGCGCGCAGAGAGGCCGTGGCGGCGGAGCCTGGCACAACCTTCGGCTCGCCGCTAGAGGCGCTCATCACCCTGTACCAGGAGTTTGGGGCTCGCGCGTTCAGCCGGGCCGAGGTCCAGCGCTACCGCCTGAATCCGCAAACCAGCAACCCGTTTTCGGAGAGCACCGTGTAAGAAGAGCTGCGGATTCTCCGGCAGGTCGGCCTGATCCGCCCGGTGTCAGAGGAAGAGCCCCATACCTACGAGCTAATCGGTCCCGTGCGCAACCTCTCCCCACCGGATTTTGAGACGTTTCTGACCCACCTGACGAGTGAACTGCCCCGCATCAACGACCGTCCCGCCCTTGCGCGCTTCACCATTCCCACCGAGTCCCTGCTCGCGATTCGTGACCAGGTTGCGCAGATCCTTCAACCTTTAACCCCCGGCTCGCCGGCCACCGATGACTGGGAGCCCCTGTTGGACTCGTACCACCCGGGCCGGGACCTCCTTAACCCGGACCACTGGTTGGATGACCCCATGACGTTCATCGTGGCGACGGCGCCAGGCGTGAGGATCGAGCCCCTCCAACGGCGGGCCCTGGATCTCCGTGTGCGGCTGGTGATCGATGAGGCCTTTCGCCGACACCAGACGCTCCAACTGGGCCGCAACCTTCCTCAACTACCTCTGCTTTCCAAACAGACCACGGACCAGGCGTTGATTGAGCGAGCGGAGCAGGTCTACGAGCTACTCGAGACCGCGGCAGAGGAACTCAACCGCCTTGAGGAGTTTCGACGGCACCGGATGGTCTTCCTCTTAGGGGATGAGCCGGTACTCCTCAGCGAGGGCGACTTCCATTTGATCGGCTCCTCAGGACGTCGGAGTCAGTTCGGGGGAAGATTTACGCCCCCCCTCCCTTCTCACTACGTCAAGTTGTCCTTGCTTGAGGGAGCCTTGGATCGCCAGACCCTCCCAGAGGAGGCAGGATTTACGTTTCTCAAGACCTGGCTGGAGCACGAGTTGGATGTCCTGGCTGAGGGACGCTACGTCGAGCCGGCTCCCAGCGAGGCACGCCTCCTGCACCAAGGATTTCAGCGGATTCAGGCCTACGCCGCGCTTCGAGACCAGGCACCCGCCTGGGCCTCCCGGCAAGTCAGCGGCCTGGTCGAAATTGCCGAGGCGATTCGTCAGGATATCAAACGCTCTGCTGGCAACCGCGGTGAGCCGGTTGATGTGCTCAGGCGAGTTCGTCTTGCGAACCGGGCCAGCGCGTTCCTCTCCCAGATGTTCTCAGTCGCTCCGGGCCAACCGCCTCAGACGAAGTTCCTACCGGTCATGCAGCAGGCGCTTCAGCGCGAGATCCACGCCGATCCCAAGCGCCTTCCCACGATTCGGCAAGCGCTTCAGACGCTCCGCGACCTATACGAGAGCCTAGGCGAGTTGACAGCGCGCCACCTCAACACATACATCCCGGACACCTCGTTGACGGTCGGCCAGGCGCTCAAGGAGCTAGAGGCCCTGGCGGGTGAGGCAGCCGCACCGGCAGCGGAGACAGGCAAAGGCTGGGGCGCGCAGGCGGCGCTGCCGCCGCTGCATGTCGTCTACGACGCTCAGATTCGGCTTGCTCGCGTGAGAGGTATAGGTCGTCCTGGTCCTATCATCACCGACGCCAAGCTGGAACAGAACGGAGGCCCTCTCAAGGATTGGGTGACGCTGTTCCAGTCACCCGAGCGTTGGGCTCCTGATTCGTTGACTTCGCAATGGAAGCGGGGGGAGATCTTGGCCTACCTGAAAGAAGTCACGCAAGATAACAGTCATGACGTCTACTATGAACATAATCCGCTCATGCAAGCGGTGGGCCAAGCCATGGTCGATCTCTACGAGCGAACACAAATCCGCCCGGATGTCCAACAGGCCATTGGGGCCCTGTTGGGGCGCAAGGAAAATGGTCGGATTCGGCTCATAGTGGTAGCACCGGGTGTGTTGGGCACTCAAATGGCTCGGTACTACGATGAACAGCGCGCTGAGGCCGTCATCGCGATAGATGCCACGTTTTATCAAGAGACGGTCGAGCGGCGCCATGAGACGCTCGTCGCCACCCCTGGCTTTGTCCAGGAGAGGCACGTTGTCCAGAAGCCTGCCCAGGTCAAGGGAGCGAGGCGGGTCTTTCTTGAACGGTTCCTGCATGAACTCGGTCACGACAACACCATTGGCACCTACGAGGAGGAGCTGGCCGAAGAAACTCGCGTACTCCGTGAGGTGGACTTCTTCCTGTACAAGCAGCTGGGCGGTCCTGACGAGGACGTGAAGGCGTTTCTCAACACGCTCTCGCCAGAGGTCAAGCCATTGGTCACCGGCAACGACAAGTACAAGCTATTTGCGGAGCTCTTGCGAAGGACTCAATACATGCAAGGAGGAGAGGAGGCCTTCCTCCGTGAAGAGCTCAGGGAGTACGCCAGCACGATCGTCAGCGGCGACCTGCGGCGCTTCGGCAAAGCCGCCGGGTTCCCCACGCAGCCTCCGTCCTCGGAGGGCCCCGTGCCACTACTCACCGGGCTGTCGCTTGAGGGGCATCCCGAGGTCTTGGAGTTCGCGCGGCAACAGGCGGCGTTCCTTCAAGCTGTGACAATCGAAGTCGTTGATGAATCGGAGGATGAGCGACTGTTGAAGGAAGCGGTTGAGGCCGGTGAGATCAGCAAGCTTCCCGACGGCAACTACTACGCGCGCTCCCATCCGTTCGATGTGGCGAGGTCTGAGGAGCGGACATCCGTGGCTACACGAACTTCCAACGACAGAGGCCTCTATAACAACTGGCGGCACACCGATGAGATTCGTCCTGAAGTTGAGCAGCGCCTACAGGGCTCGATGAAGGGCAAGACGATGTACGCGATCCCGTATCTCATGGGACCGGCTGGCTCGCCGTTTGCGCAGGCGGGCGTGATGGTCACCGACAGCCGCTACGTGGCCATCAATATGATCCGGATGACGAAAGTGGGACGGATCGCCCTTGAGGAGCTGGGCGGACGCGCCGACTTCGTCAAAGGCATCCACAGCACCGGCGATCTGAATGCGATCAGGCGGGCGGCCAAACCCGGCGATCCGGATGACCGGTATTTCGTCAGCTTTCCGGAGGAGCGCCTGATCATGTCCTTCGGCTCCGCCTACGGCGGAAACGCCCTGCTTGGCAAAAAATTCCATTCGCTCAGGCAGGCGGAAGACGACGCGCGAAAAGAAGGCTGGCTGGCCGAGCACATGCTCATCGTCGGGATCGAGGATCTTCACACGAGAAAAATTCGGTACATCGCCGCGGCGTTCCCCAGCGCCTCCGGCAAGACCAACCTCGCAATGTTGCAGCCGCCTGAGGCGCTGAAGAACCGGTACCGCGTGTGGCTGGTCAGCGACGACATCGCCTGGATGCGGCTCGGCACAGACGGGCGACTGCGCGCGGTCAACCCGGAAAACGGGTTGTTCGGCGTCGTGCCAGGGACGAACGAGCGGACGAACCCCAACGCGATGAAGGCGATTGGACCCGGCACCAAGACGATCTTCACGAACGTCGCCTACAACGAAAAGACCGGCGAGCTATGGTGGGAGGGCAAGACCCCGCAGCCCCCAACCGATCTTGACGGATGGCTCGACTGGCAGGGTAAGCGCATCGCGGATCGCGCGCCGGAAGATCGGCAAAAGCCATGGGCGCATCCCAACAGCCGCTTCACGACGTGGGCGACGAACGTGCCAAATCTCTCGCCGCAGTGGCAGGATTCCGAGGGCGTGCCGATCAGCGCGATTCTCTTCGGGGGCAGGCTGGCCCAGCGCGAGCCGCTCATTCGTCAACTGCCTGATCCGACAAGCGGCATCTACGACGGGTTGGTGATGGGTGTGGAGATGACCGCTGCCGCGGCCGGGACGGTTGGCGAGTTTCGCCCTGATCCGATGGCGATGCGGCCGTTCTTCTCGTATCACGAAGCCGACTATGTCGCACATTGGATCGATGTCATGCAGCACCTCGGCGACAAAGCACCTGGCTTCTTCCACGTCAACTGGTTCCGTAAGGGACCTGATGGAAAATTCCTGTGGCCTGGCTATGGCGAGAACCTGCGCGTGTTGTTGTGGGCGTTGGATCGAGCTGAGGGACGCGGGACAGGTCTGCTGACGCCGGTTGGCGTGCTGCCGCTGCGAGAGACGTTCAATCGCGAGGGGCTTAACATCCCCATGGAGCATCTGGATCAGGTGCTGGCCTTCAACCCGGAGGAATGGCAGGAGGAGCCCGCCCGTCGCACAGACTATCTGGCGAAGCTTGGCAATCGATTGCCTGAGCCGATCCGCCAGGCCCATGAGCGATTCGTTGAGGCGCTCTCTCAGCCGGCGCCTGAGCCGAGCCCCTCGCGAGCCGACGTCCGCTTAAGCGAGACGGATCGCGCGATCCTCGATCCCATCGTGGAGAAGGCTCTCGCGGCGTTACCGGAAGCCGACCGAGAAGCCAAGCGCGTGCCGGTGTTTGAAGCCCTGGCCCTTCGCTATCTCAGAAAACTCAGCACTCCCTTGGCGATCAATGAGTTGACAGCGTTAGGTGTTCCTGCCGATCTCGCCGACGCCCTGGTCCGCCAGGCCTCCGTCTCCACGATGATGGCCGGCTCGGCGCGCGAGCCGGGTGGTAAGCGGCCGGCGATCGAAGTGGTGAACCCCGAACGTCTCAAGACCATGGACGTCCGTGTGGTGGTGTTTGATTGGCTTGACACGCTCTACATAAGTATGGGGGGCGACCTATTTCCTGAAGCCGCTGACCTCATTAACGAGCTCGCACAAGCGAATATCACGCTCTATGTTGCGACGACCTATGCTGAGTCTGTCGTGCATAGGACGTTGAAAAGAGCCTACTTACACGAGCAGGTCACCGTGATTCATGGCGACAAGGAATCGGCCCTTCGAGAAATCATGCGCAAAAGCGCCGTCCAGCCGTATCAAATCGTCTTGATCGGGGACGATGTCAAAGATATGCAGGCGGCACGAGCGATTGGCGCGATCGCCGTTGGTGTCCGCACCCGTTGGAGCCCTGAGACCTTAATTGCCAACGGGGCCGACGTCATCCTCAACGCTGGGTTTGAGCGTCCGGAAGAACTTGTGGCCTTTCTCACACATCAACCAGCACCTCAGCTTGCGGGTCAGGTATCCGACACGCTGCTCGCCTCGCTGCGCCAACAGCTCGCCGAGGGGCTCAAGGCGGGCCGCAAGCTAGAAGACATCCA
>Ga0137796_10000571_pt1 | contig 22423 bp, 24 predicted proteins | sample OV2TP3_FD_97704 | JGI IMG/M metagenome (GOLD analysis project Ga0137796, IMG submission 97704) | reverse complement strand
TCGGGCCCCTTCTCGAGCAACAGCCGGTGGTGGTCGAGGATCGTCCCCATCCCGCCGATCCCGGAGCCCACCACGACCCCGACCCGCTGCGGATCCTCCTCGGAGAGATCGAGCCCCGCATCCCCCACCGCCTCGCTGGCCGCGGCGATGGCGTAGTGGATGAAGGGGTCCATCTTCTTGACCTCCTTCTTCTCGATCCAGCGCAGGGGATCGAAGTCCTTGACCTCCGCCGCGAAGCGGACGCTGTAGCCTGTAGCGTCGAACCTGGTGATGGGGCCGACCCCGGAGCGCCCCTGGCACAGGCCCGCCCAGAACTCCTCCACCGAGTTCCCGATCGGGGTCACCGCCCCGAGCCCGGTCACCACTACGCGCCGTTCCGCCACCTGAGCCACCCCCGCCTCCGCGGCCAATCTGGTTTAGACGCTCTCCTTGATGTAGTGGATCGCCTCGCCGACGGTCGTGATCTTCTCCGCCTCCTCGTCCGGGATCTCGAGGTCGAACTCCTCCTCGAAGGCCATGACGAGCTCGACCGTATCCAGGGAGTCGGCCCCCAGATCCTCGATGAACTTCGCATTCGGGGTCACCTCCTCCTCCTCGACCCCGAGCTGCTCGCAGATGATCTCCTTGACCCGCTCCTCGATGGGTTTCGCCATGGCAGGACGTCACCTCCTCGCCTTACATGTAGAGCCCGCCGTTGACATGGATCACCTGGCCGGTGATGTAGCCGGCCGCGTCCGAGGCCAGGAACCGGACCACCTCCGCCACCTCCTGGGCGGAGCCCACCCGCTTCAGGGGGATCTGGGCCAGGAGGCCCTCCCGCGCCTCGGCGGGGAGGGCCGCCGTCATCTCGGTCTCGATCAGCCCTGGGGCGACGGCGTTGACCAGGATCCCCCAGTGGGCCAGCTCCCGGGCGAGGGCCTTGGTGAGGCCGAGGAGCCCCGCCTTGGCCGCCGAGTAGTTGGCCTGCCCGGCGTTCCCCATCACCCCCGCCGTCGAGGCGATGTTGATGATCCGCCCGCTCCGCTGCCGCATCATAAGCCTGGCCACGGCCCGGCTGGCGTAGAAGGCCCCGCGGAGGTCCACCGCCAGGACCTCGTCCCAGTCCGCGTCCTTCATCCGGACGAGCAGGGCGTCGCGGGTGATCCCGGCGTTGTTGACCAGGATGTCCACCCGCCCGAAGCGCTCCTGGGCCTCGCCGACCAGGCGCTTGACATCCTCCACGCTCGCCACGTCGGCCACCACCCCGAGCCCCGGAACCCCCAGCGCCTCCACGGTGCTCGCCGCCGCCGCCACCCGCGCGGGGTCCCGCCCCGAGACCACCACCGAGGCGCCGGCCTCGGCGAGGGTCAGGGCGATGGCCCGCCCGATCCCCCGCGTCGCGCCGGTGACCAGGGCCACACGGCCGGCGAGCCCGTCGCCCACTAGAAATCTCGGAGGGGGGGCTGCGCCCCCCCTTCCGACGGCCCTGGGCGAAGCCCACCTTTCGCCGGTCCGGCTTCGCCGCTGGCGAAAGGCTTCGGGGCCTGCCTCCCCCCCAAGACCTTACCCTGATGCATTGTCGCTCCCCACGAGGCTGAGGGCGGCCAGGGCCCGCGCGAGCCCCTCCGGGTCCTCGACCGCGTGACCGGCGAGGTCCCCGTCGATCCGCTTGAGGAGCCCGGTCAGGACCCGCCCCGGCCCCACCTCGAGGAAGGTGGTCACCCCGAGGGCCGCCATCCGCCGGATCGAGTCGGTCCACCGGACCGGCGCCGTCACCTGGCGGATCAGGAAAGGCTTCACCTCCTCGGCGGAGGTCGTGAGACCGGCATCCACGTTCCGCACCACCGGCACCCGTGGGGCGGCGACGGGGATCGGGGCCAGCTCCAGGGCCAGCCGTTCGGCGGCGGGGGCCATGAGTCGGCAGTGGAACGGCGCGCTGACCGGGAGCATGACGCTCCGCCGTCCGCCCCGTTGGCCGGCCAGGCTTACGGCCCGCTCCACCGCCGGCCTGTGCCCGGCGATGACCACCTGGATCGGTGAGTTGATGTTCGCCACCTCCACCACCTCGCCCTGGGCCGCCTCCCGACAGCAGGCCTCGACCGCGGGAAACTCGAGCCCCAGGATGGCGGCCATGGCGCCCTGCCCAGCCGGGACGGCCTCCTGCATCAGCTCCCCGCGCCGGCGGACGAGACGGACCGCGTCCCCGAAGGCCAGGGCGCCGGCCACGACGAGGGCAGAGTACTCGCCCAGGCTGTGCCCCGCGACCAGGGCGGGCCCGACCTCGCGCTCGGCCAGGACCGTGGCGGCCGCCACGCTGGCGGTCAGCACGGCGGGCTGGGTGTTGGCCGTCAACTCCAGGGCCTCGTCCGGCCCCTCGAAGGAGAGGGCGGCCAGGTCCAGCCCGAGGAGATCGCTCGCCTCGGCGTACAGGGCCCGGACCGCCGCCGAGGCCTCGTAGAGCGCCCGCCCCATCCCGACGGCCTGAGAGCCCTGGCCCGGGAACAGGAAGGCGACCCGAGGCCCATCGCCCTTCATTGTCACGAACCCCCCACCCCTGTCAAGCCCGTTGCGCTTCGATCGGCCCCCGCCTCGCCCCGCCGCTCGGCCGGGCTGGCCTGCTCGGCCTCGAGGGCCGTCCGGATGTGGTGGTTGACGTTCCCCTGGACCCATTCCGTGGCGACCCGGATGGCGTTCTTGATGGCCCGCGGCGGGGAGGCGCCGTGGCTGATGACGCAGGCCCCGTTGATCCCGAGCAGCGGGGCGCCGCCCAGCTCGTTGTAGTCCACCCGCTTGGCGAAGCGGCGGAAGGCGGGACGGATGAAGAGGGCCCCCAGCCGGGCGCGCCAGTCCCGCGAGAGCTCCTCCCGAATCAGGGACACCAGCATGTCCACCAGGCTCTCGGAGACCTTCAGGGCCACGTTGCCGGTGAAGCCGTCCGTCACCACCACATCCACGGCGCCGTTGTAGATGTCGCGCCCCTCCACGTTGCCGAGGAAGTTGAGGGTCGAGGTCTCCAGGGCCTTGAAGGCCTCCCGGGTCAGCTCGTTCCCCTTCCCCTCCTCCTCCCCCACCGAGAGGAGCCCGACCCGGGGCGACGGGACCCCCAGGATGTCCTTCGCGTAGACGTGGCCCATGATCGCGAACTGGAGGACGTGACGCGGCTTGGGGTCCACGTTCGCCCCCACGTCCAGGAGGACCGTGCGCCCCCTGGCGTTGGGGAGGACCACGGCGATGGCCGGCCGATCCACCCCGGGGAGGACCCCGATCACGAACATGGCGATGGCCATGGCCGCCCCGGTGTTCCCCGCGGAGATGAAGGCCGCGGCCTCCCCGGCCCGCACCAGCTCGGCGGCCACCCGCATCGAGGAGTCCCGCTTCCGCCGGAGGGCCTGGGACGGGGACTCGCCCATCTCGACCACCTGGGAGGCCGGCCGCACGGTGAGGGGGAGCTCGTGGGCGCGGCGGCGGCCCAGCTCGGCCTCGAGGGCCGCCTTGTCCCCGACCAGGATGATCTCGACCCCGTACTCCCGCGTCGCGGCGACCGCCCCCTCGACGGTGACGGTCGGGCCGACGTCGCCCCCCATGGCATCGACGGCGATTCTCACGAAGCCGTCTCCCTCCCGGGCGTGGGGGACGGAGGGCTAGGCGCCCTCAACCGGCAGGATCTCCCGTCCTTTGTAGTAGCCGCAGTGGGGACAGACGCGATGGGGGAGCTTGGGCTCCCGGCACTGCGGGCAGAGAGAGAGGGTCGGGGCGAGGAGCTTGTAGTGGGTCCGGCGCTTTCGCCCGCGGGCCTTGGAGTGGCGTCGCTTCGGAAGGGGCATCCGTTCGCTCCTTTAGGGTGATCGCCTCGCCGCGAACTCCTGGAGGGCGGCGAGGCGGGGATCCGCCGTTCGGACCTCGCAGGCGCACGGCACCTGGTTCCGGTTGCCGCCGCAGATCGGGCAGAGGCCCCGGCACTCCTCCCGGCAGAGCGGCTTCATGGGGAGGGCCAGGAGGGTCTCGGCCCGGAGCAGGGCGGCGAGATCGAGGAGATCGCCGTCGTAAAAGTCCACCTCCAGGTCGTCCCCGCTGAGCTCGACCTCCTCCGTCCGGAGGGAGGGCTTGGGGAGGAGGCGGACGGCGAACTCGGGGGCCACACGGAACGGGAAGGGCTCGAGGCAGCGGCCGCAGACGAGCGGGACCGTCCCCTCGAAACCGCCGCTCACCTCGACCTCGGCGCCATGGCGGCCGACCCGGATGGCGACGGCCTTTAGCTCCCACGCCCCCTCGCCGAAGGCCGGCGTCAGGGCGGCCGTGGTCTCCACGGTGAGCCCCTCGTCGGGAATCTCGGAGATCCTGATCAGCATGAAGAGCCCCTAACTGCGGACGAAAAAAGGCAATTTTCAAAAACTGAGTGATTATAGTCGCGTCGGCCGGGCCTGTCAAGGAAAAAGGAGGGAAACCCGCGAGAACTTGACGGTCTCGGGGCGCTCTGCTACGCTTTGGAACGGAAAATTTCCTCTGGCTTCACGAGCGAGGGAGCGCGATGCTGTCCACGACCTTCAAGACGGCGATCCTGCTCGGGACCCTCACCGCCCTGTTGGTCCTCTTCGGCGGGGTCTTCGGCGGGCGGCAGGGGATGGTCATCGCCTTCGTCTTCGCGCTCCTCATGAACGCGGCCAGCTACTGGTTCTCCGACAAGATCGTGCTGGCGATGTACCGGGCCAAGCCCCTCGCCGAGTCCGAGGCCCCCGCCGTCCATCGGATGGTGAGGGAGCTGGCTCAGCGCGCCGGGATGCCGATGCCGCGGCTCTATCGGATCCCCACCCCGACCCCGAACGCCTTCGCCACCGGACGGAACCCCGAGCACGCCGTGGTGGCGGTGACGGACGGGATCCTGCGGCTCATGGACGAGGAGGAGCTGGAGGGGGTCCTGGCCCACGAGCTCTCGCACGTGCGGAACCGCGACGTCCTGATCTCGACGATCGCGGCGACCCTCGCGGGCGCGGTGATGATGCTGGCCACCCTGGCCCGGTGGGCGGCCTTCTTCGGCTCGCACCGGGGCGACAGCCGGGGCGGCGGCAACCCCTTCGCCCTGATCCTCATGGCGGTCCTCGCCCCCATCGCCGCGCTGCTGATCCAGATGGCCGTCTCGCGGGCCCGCGAGTTCCAGGCCGACGCCAGCGGCGCCCAGATCACCAAGAAGCCCTGGGGGCTGGCGCGGGCGCTGGAGAAGCTCCACCAGGCGAGCCAGCGCGTCCCCATGGAGGCGAACCCGGCCACCGCGCACCTCTTCATCGTCAACCCGCTCTCGGGCCGCTCCCTCCTCTCCTGGTTCTCCACCCATCCGCCGGTCGAGGAGCGCGTGGAGCGGCTCCGGCGGATGCGCGTGTAGACCCTCGGAGGGGGGCTAACGCCCCCCTTCCGAACCTCCCCCCAAGAGTGCGCGGGCAAGCCCGCGCTCGGAGTGGACCATCTGATCCGCGAGCCGAGACTCACGAGCGTCTGGGAGTGGCTGGTTTCCTTGACACCCCCGGTCACTGACGCGACAATGATGAGACCTGGATCCCGGCACGATGGACACGACCGAGGCGCGGTGGCTCCAATCGGACAGGGCCGTGGAGGTGAGCGGGCTCTGGAAGGCCTTCGGCCCGAGCCCGGCCCTCCGGGGGGTGGACCTCGTGCTCCCCAAGGGGACGATCCTCGCCCTCCTCGGTCCCAACGGCGCCGGCAAGACCACCTTCCTGAAGCTCCTCGCGACCCTGCTCCGCCCGACCGCCGGTGACGGCCGGGTGGGCGGCTTCGACCTCCGGCGCGAGCGGGACGGGGTGCGCGGGGTGGTCGGGCTCCTGGCCCACGGGCACCACCTCTACGAAGACCTCACCGCCCGGGAGAACCTCCGCTTCGCCCTCGCCCTCCGGGGCGAGCGCGCCGACCCCGCCGCCCTCGACGAGGCCCTGGGCCTGGCCGGGCTCGCCGGGCAGGGCCACGCGCGGGTGCGGGAGTTCTCGGCCGGCATGAAGCAGCGCCTGGCCCTGGCCCGCGCGCGCCTGGCGCGGCCCCGGCTCCTCCTCCTCGACGAGCCCTTCGGCGGCCTGGACCAGGCCGGGCTGAAGGAGCTCGAGGAGTTCCTCCTGGCCTTCAAGGCCGCGGGGGGGAGCGCGCTCCTGACCACCCACAGCCTGGGGCGGGGGTACGCGGTGGCCGACCGGATCGCCATCCTCGTGGGCGGGCGGCTCGTCGCCCACGAGCCGCGCGAGGCCCTCTCCCCCGAAGGGCTCCAGCGCCTCTACGCGGCCGTCACCGAGGGCTAGCAATGACTGCGACTGAGGCGTTAGGATGCCCGGCTCCTCCCGGGGAGGCGGCGGCCCCGAGCGGAACGTTTAAGCGGAGCGGCGCGGGTCCCCGTCGTGAGCGAGCCGGGTGGGGAAGCCGGAAGGCGAGCGGAGGACGAAGGAGGAGGGGCCCCGCCCGGCGAGCCCGAGACGGGTGCGCCGCGGAGCGTGTGGAGCGAGGGGTTGCCGCCTCCCGGGGAGCCGCCTCGGAGGGGGGCTCCGCCCCCCTCCGAGGTTAGCCGATGGGGTTCGCGCGAACGGCCTGGGCGGTGGTCTGGAAGGACCTCCTGGTCGAGTGGCGCTCCAAGGAGGGGATGAACGCCCTCGTCTTCTTCGCGGTGCTCCTCCTCTTCCTCTTCGCCTTCGCCCTCGGCACCGACCCGGCGCGGCTCCGGGCGGTCCTCCCCGGGCTCCTCTGGATCGCCTTCCTCCTCACCGGCCTCCTCGGGCTCGGGCGCGCCTTCCTCGTCGAGCGGGAGAACGACTGCCTCGAGGGGCTGGTCCTGGCCCCGGGGGACAAAGGGGCGGTCTACCTCGGGAAGCTTGGCGCGACCGTCTCCCTCATGCTGGCGATGGAGGCGGCCCTGTTCCTCGCGGTCGGGGTCTTCTACAACCTCGACCTCTGGACGGCGCTCCCCCGGCTCCTCCTGGTCGCCTTCCTCGGGACCGTCGGCTTCGCCGCCCTGGGGACCCTCTTCGGGGCCATGACCCTCCAGCTCCGGACCCGCGAGGTCCTCTTCCCCCTCCTCCTGCTCCCGCCGGTGGTCCCGGTCCTCCTGGCCGCGGTGCGGCTGACCGAGGCCGCCCTCGACGGGGCGCCGTGGGGCGCCGTGGGCCCGTGGGTCTCGCTCCTCGTCGGGTTCGACGTGATCTTCGTCGTCGCCGGCCTCCTCGCCTTCGAGTTCGTCCTGGAGGCGTAATGGGACGGCTGCTGGGGGGTGTGACCCTCCTCGCCCTGGTCGTGGGGCTCGGAGCGGCGGTCGGCTGGGCGCCCCGCGACGCCGTCCAGGGGAACGTGCAGCGGATCATGTACCTCCACGTCCCGGCCATCCTCACGGCCTACGCGGCGATCGGGGTGGCCTTCGTGGCGAGCCTCGCCTACCTCCGGGGGCGCGACCCCCGCTGGGACCGGCTGGCCCACGCCTCGGTCGAGGTGGGGGTGCTCTTCACCGCCATCACCCTGGTCTCCGGCTCCCTCTGGGGGCGGCCCACCTGGGGGACCTGGTGGACCTGGGACGCCCGGATCACGACCACCGCGCTCCTCTTCATCATCTACCTCGGTTACCTCCTCCTCCGGAGCGTCGTCGAGGACCCGGAGCGCGCCGCCACCTACGCGGCGGTGGTGGCCATCGTCGGGGCCCTCGACGTCCCCATCATCCACTTCTCGGTGGAGTGGTGGCGGACCCTCCACCAGCCCGCCACCCTCCTCCGCCCCCAGGCCCCGACCATGGCGGCCCCGATGGTGGCCACCCTCCTCCTGAACCTGGCCGCGACCCTCTGCCTCTACGCCTTCCTGGTCCGCCGCCGGATGCGCCTGGCGGCCCTCGAGGCCGAGGCGCGGGCCCGCCGATGGCGGTAAGGTAAAATGAACCACTGGGGGTTCGTCCTGGCCGCGTACGGGATCGCGGCCCTGCTCCTGGGCGGGTACTGGTGGCGGGCGGAGCGCCGGATCCGGGAGGCGGAGCGCGCGCTCCGGGAGGAGAGATCGAGGTGAGCTGGCGGCGGAAGTTCCTGCTGGGCGGGCTGGTCATCGCCGCGGCGCTTTCGTGGGTGGTCTACGCGGGGCTCCGGGGTTCGATGGTCTACTTCGTGACGCCCTCCGAGCTGCTGGCCCAGGGCGGGGCGGCCGCCGGGAAGGCCTACCGGGTGGGCGGGATGGTCGTCGAAGGCTCGCTCGATCGCGACCTCCCGACCCTCCAGCTCTCCTTCGCGCTGACCGACGGCCGGGCGACCCTCCCGGTCCGCTTCCGGGGGACGCCGCCGGACCTCTTCGCGGAGGGGCGGGGGGCCGTCGTCGAGGGGACCTACGCCGGCGACGGGGTCTTCCTCGCCTCGACCATCATGGCCAAGCACTCCGAGGAGTACCACCCCCCAACGGGCGCCGAGCCGGGGTACAGGGAGCTGATGCGGACCCTGCTCGGGCCCGGCGCGGGCGAGGCCGCGCGGTGAGCTCCCCGCAGGGGGCGTCGTCGTGATCCCGGAGGTCGGCTTCGCGGCCATCGCGGTGGCCCTCGCCCTGGCCTGCTACGGGATGGCCGCCAGCGCCCTCGGGGCGACCCGGGAGCGCCCGGCCCTGGTCGCCAGCGCGCAGTACGCCGCCATCGGGATCTTCGTCCTGCTCGCGGTGGCGATGCTCCTCCTGGTCTACGCCTTCCTCAGCTTCGACTTCTCGGTCCGCTACGTGGCGATGAACACCAACCTCGGCACCCCCTTCTACTACCGGATCACGGGGCTCTGGGGGGCGCTGGAGGGCTCGCTGGTCCTCTGGACGTGGATGCTCGCCGGCTACACCCTGCTGGTCGTCGCCTTCTACCGGCGGCGGCAGCGGGATCTCTACCCCTGGGTCCTCGCCGTCCTCATGGGGATCATGGCCTTCTTCCTCCTGGTCATGACGGTCCCCGCCTCGCCGTTCCAGCGCCTCGCCCCGGTCCCCGTCGACGGCCGGGGCCTCAACCCCCTCCTCGAGGACACCGGGATGATCACCCACCCGATCTTCCTCTACCTCGGCTTCACCGGCTTCACCGTCCCCTTCGCCTTCGCCCTGGCCGGGCTGATCCTCGGGCGGCTCGACGAGGCCTGGATCACGGTGACGCGCCGCTGGACCGTCCTGGCCTGGTACTTCCTCTCCATGGGGCTCCTGATCGGCGGGTGGTGGTCCTATCATGTCCTGGGCTGGGGCGGCTACTGGGCCTGGGACCCGGTGGAGAACGCGGCCTTCATGCCCTGGCTCACCGGGACCGCGTTCCTGCACTCGGTGATGATCCAGGAGCGGCGCCGGATGCTCAGGGTCTGGAACCTCCTCCTGATCATCCTGACCTTCAGCCTGACCCTGTTCGGGACCTTCCTCACCCGCTCGGGGATCATCGCCTCGGTCCACTCCTTCACCCAGGGGACGATCGGGGCCTTCTTCCTCGCCTTCATCGCCCTCGTCCTCCTCTTCTCCCTGTCGCTCCTGGCCTGGCGCGCCGACCGGCTCCGGGCCCAGGGGGAGCTGGACTCGCTCATCTCCCGGGAGTCGGCCTTCCTGCTCAACAACCTCTTCCTCGTCGGGGCCACGTTCACCGTCTTCCTGGGGACGGTCTTCCCGCTCCTCTCCGAGGCGGTCCGGGGGGTCAAGGTGAGCGTCGGGGCGCCCTTCTTCAACTACGTCAGCATCCCCATCTTCCTCGCCCTGATCTTCCTCATGGGGGTCGGGCCCCTCGTCGCCTGGCGGCGCGCCTCCTGGGATGGGCTCAAGCGGAACTTCCTCTGGCCGGTGGCGATCGGGGCGGCCGGGGCGCTGGTCTTCTTCCTCCTCGGGGTCCGCCATGCCCTCGCCCTCCTCACCCTCGGGCTCGTCCTCTTCGTCGCCGCCACCATGGTCCACGACTTCTGGCGGGGGACCCGGGCGCGGATGCGGACGGGCCACGGGCCGCTCGGGGCCATGGCGGACCTGGCCCTTCGCCAGCACCGGCGCTACGGCGGCTTCGTCGTCCACCTGGGGGTGCTCCTGGTGGCGGTGGGGATCACGGGCTCCCAGGTCTTCGTCGTCCAGACCGAGACGAGCCTCCGGCGCGGGGAGAGCCTCGAGGTCGGTCGCTACCAGGTCCGCTTCGAGGGCCTGGAGGCCGAGGAGAAGTCGAACCACTTCCTGGTCACGGGGGTCTTCACGGTCGTGAACGACCGGCACACGGTCGGGCGGATGTTCCCCGGCAAGAAGTTCTACCCCCAGGAGCAGCAGCCGATCGCCCACGTGGCGTATCGCTCCACCTGGCGGGAGGACCTCTACCTCGTGCTGGGGGGCTTCTCGCGCGACGGCCAACTCGCCACCGTCCACGCCATGGTCAACCCGCTGGTGAGCTGGATCTGGTTCGGGGGCGTGGTGATCACGCTGGGGACCGCGCTCCTGGTCCTCCCGGGACGCCGGAGGGACGGATGAGCTGGAAGCGGCTCTGGATCCCGCTCTCGATCCTGCCGATCCTGGGGCTGCTGGCCTACGGGTTCCGGACGGATCCCCGGGCCGTCCCCTCGCCGCTCGTGGGGCGGCCGGCCCCGTCCTTCACCCTCGCCCTCTTCGACGGCGGGCGCCTCGACCTCGACGACCTCCGGGGGAAGGTGGTCGTCGTGAACTTCTGGGCCTCGTGGTGCTACCCGGCCTGCTACGAGGAGGCCCCGGCCCTCCAGGAGGGGTGGCGCGCCTACCGGGACCGGGGGGCGGTCGTCGTGGGGATCGACATCCAGGACACCGAGGAGGGCGCCCGGCGGTTCATCGAGCAGTTCGGGCTCACCTTCCCCAACGGCCCCGACCCGGGCGGGAAGATCTCCATCGACTACGGGGTCTACGGCGTGCCGGAGACCTTCTTCATCGACCGGCAGGGCCGGATCCGGGCCAAGCACGTGGGCGCGGTGACGGCGCCGCTGCTGCGGGAGCGGCTCGAGGCCCTGTTGGAGGAGCCGGCATGAGACGCGCGCGCTTCGGCGCGGCACCGATCGGCCTGGCGGCCCTCGCCGTCCTCCTCGTCGTCGGCCCTTGCTTGGCCGGGGCGGTGAGCGACGAGGAGGTGCGCCGGATCGCGGCCGGGCTCCGCTGCCCGGTCTGCCAGAACCTCTCCGTGGCGGACTCCCCCTCCGAGATGGCCGGCCAGATGCGCCAGCTCATCCGCGAGCGCCTGGCCGCGGGCGAGCGCCCCGAGGAGGTCGTCGCCTACTTCACGGCGAAGTACGGGGAGTGGATCCTCCTCGCCCCGAAGCCCGAGGGGTTCAACCTGCTGGTCTGGACCCTCCCCTTCGCGGGCCTCCTGGGCGGGCTGGCCGGCGTCCTCCTGGTCGTCAGGCGCTGGAGCCGCCGGCCCGCGCCCGCCGCAGAGGCGGTGGACCCGGCGTATCGTGAGCGTATCCAGGCCGAGCTCGAGCGCCTGGAGGGTTCGTGACCGGGCTCCTCGCCATCGCCGTCCTGGCCGCTCTGGCCCTCCTGCTGGTGCTCTACCCCCTCCTCCGGCATGTCCCGGAGTCGTCCCGGGGGGAGCGGGATGACGACCTGGCGCGCGAGCTCCTCGAGGAGAAGGCGACCCTGTACCGGGCGATCAAGGAGCTGGAGTGGGACCGCCAGGCCGGTCACCTCACCGAGCCGGACTACGCCGAGCTGCGGGCGCGCTACGAGGCCAGGGCGGCCGCGGTCCTGAAACGACTGGACGAGCTCGGGGTCGGCGCGCCCCCTCCTGCCCCGGAGCGACGCCGCGAGCCCGTGGGGGCCTCGCCCCCGGCCCCGTGGAGCCGCCGCCCCGCCGCCCTCGTCCTCGGCGCGCTGGCCCTGGTCGGCTTCGGCCTGGCCCTCGGCGTCCTCCTCATCAGGTTCACCCAGCCGGATCCCATGGCAGGGATGCTGATGCCCGGATCCCGGCCATTGGCCGAGATGCCGATGCCGGGGAGCGGCGGGACGGGTGAGGGGGCCGGGCGCCCGATCCCGCCGGAGATGCTCAAGGGGATGCTGAGCGCCGCCCACACGAGCCTCGACGAGGGGCGCTACCAGGAGGCCATCGCGGCGTACAAGGCCGTCCTGGCGCGCGACCCCGAGAACGTGGACGCCATCACCCACCTCGGGGTGATCCTGGCCATCGCCGGGCACGCCGATGTGGCGATGGAGGCCTTCGACAAGGCCCTCGCCATCGACCCCGACTACCTCCACGCCCTCTGGGACAAGGCCAAGCTGCTGGCCGAGCAGAAACAGGACCCCGCCGGCGCCATCGCGGCCTGGGAGCGCTTCGCCGAGCTGGTGCCGCCCGGGCCCGACCGCGACCGGGCCCTCGCCCTGATCCAGGAAGCCAAAGGCCGCCTCGCCTCCGGGAAGCCCGCGAAGTCCCCCTGAGATCCTGCCGGGCTCGCCCGACCCGCTCCCGCCCCCGAGGGGCCGGGCCGGCGGCCGGGGCGCCCCTTGCGAGGGCTTTCCCCGTGTGATAATGGTGGGCGCGATGCCTCGCCCCCTCGACGCCGTCCCGGACGGGGAGCCCCTGCGCGGAGGAGACCGGCGGTGAGCACCTCGCCCGAGGTCCGCCAGCGCGTCGAGGAGCTGCGCGAACAGATCCGCTACCACGACCACAAGTACTACGTCGAGAACGCCCCGGAGATCTCCGACGCCGAGTACGACGCCCTCTTCAGGGAGCTGCGCGACCTCGAGACCGCCCACCCCGAGCTGATCACCCCCGACTCCCCCACCCAGCGGGTGGCCGGGGAGCCGGTCGAGCTGTTCGCCTCGGTCGAGCACCGGGCGGCCATGCTCAGCCTCGATAACGCCACCACCGCGGAGGAGCTCCGGGAGTTCGAGGAGCGGCTCGGGCGGGTCCTGCCCGGCGCCCGGTTCGAGTACGTCTGCGAGCCGAAGATCGACGGGCTCGGGGTCGCCCTCCTCTACGAGGCCGGGCGCCTGGCGCGGGGGGCGACGCGGGGGGACGGGCGGCGCGGCGAGGACGTCACCCAGAACCTCCGCACGATCCGGTCGATCCCCCTCGCCCTCCGGGGCGACCCAGCCCGGCTCCGCGAGCTGGAGGTCCGGGGCGAGGTCTTCATGAGCCGGGCCGCCTTCGAGCGACTGAACCGCCAGCTCGAGGACGCCGGCGAGCCGTCTTTTGCCAACCCTCGGAACGCGGCCGCGGGCTCGGTCCGCCAGAAGGACTTCGCCATCACCGCCCGCCGCCCCCTGGAGATCTACTGCTACCAGGTCAGCCACGCCGACCCCTTCCCGTTCCGGACCCACTGGGAGGCCCTCGAGGCCCTCCGCGGCGCGGGCCTGCGGACGAACCCGAGGGCGCGGCCCTGCGCCTCCCTGGACGAGGTGATCGCCTACTGCCGGGCGCTCGAGGCCGAGCGGGACGCCCTCGAGCACGAGGCCGACGGGGTGGTGGTGAAGGTCAACGACCTGGAGCAGCAGCGGCGGCTCGGGGCGACCTCGCACCACCCCCGCTGGGCCATCGCCTACAAGTTCGCCGCCCGCCAGGCCACCACGCGCGTCCGCGAGATTCAGATCCAGGTCGGGAAGACCGGGGCCCTGACCCCCGTGGCCCTCCTGGAGCCGGTGGAGCTGGCCGGGGTCACCATCAGCCGCGCGAGCCTCCACAACGAGGACGAGGTCAGGAAGAAGGACATCCGGGAGAAGGACACGGTGGTGGTGGAGCGGGCGGGCGACGTCATCCCCTACGTGGTCCGGATGCTCCCCGAGCGCCGGCCCCCGGACTCGAAGCCGTTCCAGATGCCGAAGGCCTGCCCCGTCTGCGGCGCCGCCGCCTTCCGGCCCGAGGGCGAGGCGATCACCCGCTGCACCAACGCGGCCTGCCCGGCCCAGCTCAAGGAGCGCCTGATCCACTTCGGCTCCCGGCGGGCCCTGGACATCGAGCACCTTGGGGAGGCCACCGTGGAGCAGCTCGTGGACCTGGGGCTGGTCCGGGACTTCGCCGACCTCTACCACCTCGGCGTCGAAACCGTGGCGGGCCTCGAGCGCCACGCCGAGAAGTCCGCCCAGAACCTCGTCGGCGCCATCCAGGCCTCGAAGGGGCGGGGGCTCGGGCGGCTCCTCTTCGCGCTGGGGATTCGCTACGTCGGCGAGCACGTCGCCCGCCTCCTCGCCGCCCACTACGGCGCCATGGACCGGCTCGCCAAGGCGAGCCGCGAGGAGCTCGCGGAGATCCACGGGATCGGCCCCCGGATCGCCGAGGCCGTCCACCTCTTCTTCCAGCAGGAGGCCAACCTGGAGACGATCCGGCGCCTCCGGGAGGTCGGGGTGCGGATGGCGGAGGAGACGGCCGCCGAGGAGCGACCGAAGCCGCTGGCCGGGAAGACCTTCGTCCTCACGGGAGGGCTCGACCGCATGACCCGGGACGAGGCGCGGGAGGCGATCGTCCGGCTCGGCGGGCGCCTGACCTCGACCGTCTCGAAGAAGACCGACTACGTCGTGGTGGGCCGGGACCCGGGCGCGAAGGCGGACGACGCCCGGCGCCTCGGGATCACCCTCCTCGACGAGCCGTCCTTCCTGGCGCTGATCGGCAAGGGCGCCTGAGTGGACCTCCGCCTCGGGTTCCTCCGACTGCTCCTCGTCCTGGCCGCGTTCGGTCTCGCCCTGGGGGCCTACCACTGGGAGATCCTCCGGCCGGGCGCCGTCCGCTCGTTCGGGGGCGACTTCGCCAGCTACTTCTACCCCGTGACCGCCTACGCCGCGGCGGATCTCGCGGCCGGGCGCCTCGTCCCCCACTGGTCCCCGCACGTCGGGGTGGGGTATCCGCTCCTCGCCGACATCGAGGTGGCCGTCCTCTACCCGCCCCGGCTCGTCCTCGCCCTCCTGACCGGATCGCCGTCCTATCGGGCCCTCGAGGCCTACGCCCTCGGTCACCAGCTACTCGCCGGGCTCGGCATGCTCGTGCTCCTCCGCCGGATCGGGCTCGCGCTCCCGGCGGCGGGCGCCGGCGGCCTCGTCTTCATGCTCTCGGGGTTCTTCTGGGCCCACGCGGCCCACCTCTCGATCCTCCAGTCCTCCGCCTGGCTCCCCTGGGTCGCGGTGGCGTTCGACCGGGCCGTGCGGGGCCGCTCGGCGGGCTGGACCGCGGCCACGGGCGGGCTCTTCGCCCTCCTCCTCCTCGGCGGCCACCCTCAGATCGGTTTCTACACCGCCGTCGCCCTGGCGGGACTCGCGCTCGGCTGGCCGCTCGCGGATGAGCGGCCGACCCGGTGGGAACGCCTCGCCCCGCTCGCGCGTCTGGTGATCGCGGTGGCCCTCGGCCTCCTCCTCGCCCTCCCCCAGCTCCTCCCCACCGCCGAGCTGATCCGGGCGACGACCCGCGAGGCCCCGCCCCCCGCATTCCTGTTGACGGACTCCTTCCCGCCCTGGCAGCTCGCGACGCTCCTCGTCCCGCGCCTCTTCACCGACACCCCGCTCTGGCGGTCGATGGACGAGGTCTACGGCTACCTCGGCGTCGGGTCGCTCCTCCTCGCCGTGACGGCGTTCGCCCTCCGCCGGGACCGCTGGACCTTGCTCTTCGGGGGCCTGGCCCTCGGCGCGCTCTTCATCGCCCTGGGGGAGCACAACCCGCTCTACCGGCAGGCGATCCAGTGGGCGCCCGGGTTCAACCTCTTCCGCGCCCCGGCCCGGGCCCTGCTCTTCATCGACTTCGCCCTGGCCGGCCTGGCGGGGCTCGGCCTCGAGGCGTTGAGCCGGCCGCACCCCGGGCCCAGAGCGCGCCGGCTCGCCGCGGGGCTCCTCGCCATCGGGGGCCTCGCCCTCGTCGCCGTCCCGGTCGCGCCCCGCCTCGGCGCGGCGCTCGCTCCGTGGGTCTCGCCGGCCTTCGGGGCCTACTACCGCGGATTCGTCCTCCTCTTCCTCGCCAACGTCCTCCTGCTCCTCGTCGGACTCCGGGTCCCGCGTGGCGTCTCCTGGTGGGGGAGCGGCCTGGTCGCCGTCCTGCTCTTCGACCTCTTCGTCGTCGCTCCCCGCGCCCTCCCCTGGCATCCGAGCCCGCCGGAGGAGTTCTGGCCGGCCCATCCCCCCAACGTGGAGCGCCTCCTGGCCGATCCTGAGCCCTTTCGGGTCTGGAGCGAGGGGACCCTCGTGGGGCTGGGCGCTCCCCGGGAGGCCAACGCGGGGCTCGTCTACCGGATCCCGGTGGCTTCCCACTACACCTCGCTCTCCCTCTGGCGCTTCGAACGGTTGAGAGACCTCGTGGCCCGCGAGGGGTGGCGCCACCCCGCGCTCTTCGATCTGCTGAACGTGAAGTACCTGGCGGTGCAGCCCGACCGGGCCGAGCGCCTGGCTCAGGACGAGCGCTTCCGCCCGCTCACGGACACCCTCTGGGAGAACCGGCGGGTCCTGCCGCGCGTCTTCGTCGTCGAGGATCTCGTCAGCGCGGGCCGCATCGCCGACCCGGATGCGCTCCTGACCCTGGATCCCCGGCGGGCGGCGCTCGTCGAGGACGAACCATCCTGCGCGGCGGCGCTCCCGAGATTCGACCCGAGCCGCGCCCCGGCCCGGGTGGAGGCCCGCGAGCACGCCCCGGAGGCGGTCCGCCTCGAGGCCTGGCTCGACCGCCCGGGGTTCCTGGTCCTGACAGACGCCCACTACCCCGGCTGGCAGGCGGCCGTGGACGGAAGACCGGTCAGGATCTACCGGACCAACTTCCTCTTCCGCGGCCTCTGTCTCGAGCCGGGGCACCATCGGGTCGAGTTCCGCTACCAGGCGAGGGCCTTCTGGCGTGGGGCGACCGCTGCGCTGGCGGCCCTGGTCGCCGCCGCGGTCACGGTCGCGGTCCTGGCCCGACCGTCCCGGGAGGCCCGATGACCGTGCTCGCGGCCGTCCTGCTCCTCGCCGCCGCCCTGGCCGACCCCGGCCCCACCCAGGAGGAGAGCCTTCGCCTCCTCCGCTCGGGGGATGTGAGCGAGCGCCGCGAGGCCGCCGCGCACCTCGGGGAGATCGGGAAGATGTCGGCGGTCCCGGCCCTGGTCGAGGCCCTCAGGGACGAGGATCCAGGCGTGCGCCAGCTCGCCGAGCTGGCGCTCTGGGAGGTCTGGAGCCGCTCGGGGGACGCCGCGGTGGACCGGCTGCTCCGGGAGGGGACCGCCCTGATGCAGGCCAGGCGCCTGCCGGAGGCGATCGCGAGGTTCAACGAGGTCATCGCCCGGGCCCCCGAGTTCGCCGAGGGGTGGAACAAGCGCGCGACCGCCTACTACCTGATGGGGGAGTTCGAGAAATCGCTGGCCGACTGCGAGGAGGTCATCCGGCGGAACCCGCACCACTTCGGCGCGCTGTCGGGGTTCGGGCTCAACTACATCCGGCTCGACCAGCTCGAGAAGGCCCTCCGCTATTTCGAGCGCGCCCTCGCCGTCAACCCGAACCTCGCCGGAGTGGAGGAAGCCGTGAAGGAGCTCCGGGAGATCCTCCGCCAGCGCCGGCGCGAGACCATCTAATGATGTGTCCGAGTTTTGCTTCTGGGGGGAGGCAGGCCCCGAAGCCGGTCGCTGAAGAGCGACCGGCCGGCTCCGCCGGGGGCCGTCGGACGGGGTCCCCGCCGGGCCCGAAGGCCCGGTGGGGTGCTCGGTTGGGGGGCAGAGCCCCCCTCCGAGGTTAGAATGGGCCGGGTCACCTCCCTCGACTGCCCTCGCTGCCGGACGCGCCACCCGGCGGAGGTCGGGGCCGCGACCTGTCCGGGGTGCGGCGTGGTCCTGGACATCCAGATCGACCTCGACGGGATCACGCCCGCCCTGGCGGCCACGATCCGCGCCCGCCCCCGGGGCCTCTGGCGCTGGCAGGAGCTCCTCCCGATCGAAGACCCCGCCCACATCGTCTCCCTCGGCGAGGGCGACACCCCGCTCCTGGCGCCCCCTCGGCTCGCCGCCCTCGTCGGGATCGAGCGGCTCTACATCAAGAACGACGGCCTCCTCCCCACAGGCTCCCTCAAAGACCGGGTCAACACCGTGGCGATCTCCCGCGCCCGCGAGATCGGCGCCCGCCTCGTCGCGACCCCCTCCACCGGGAACGCCGCCGCCTCGGTCGCCGCCTACGCGGCCGCCGCGGGGCTCCGGTGCGTCGTGCTGGTCCCCGCGACCACGGCCCCGGCCAAGGTCGCCCAGGCCCGGGCCCACGGGGCGCGCGTGGTCACGGTCAAGGGCACCTTCGAGGCGGTCGCAGCGCTCTTCCAGGAGGCCGTCGCCGCCTTCGGCTGGTACTCCACGCTCTCCACCAACCCCTGGCGGAACGAGGGGCTGAAGACCTACGCCTACGAGGTCTGGGAGGCGCTCGGCCGGGCGCCCGACTGGATGATCCACCCCGAGGCCTCGGGGCTCGGGGTGGCCGCGACCTGGAAGGGGTTCGGGGAGCTGGAGCGCCTCGGCTGGGGGGTGGGCCGGCCGCGGATGGTCGCGGCGCAGGCCGCCGCCGCAGCGCCGCTCGTGGACGCCCTCGCCCAGGGGCTCGAGGTCCCGGTCCCGCTCGAGCCCGGGGAGACCGTCGCCGAGTCGATCCGGGTCGGCCGCCCGAACCTGGGCTGGCAGGGGCTCGGGGCGATCCGCGCCTCGGGCGGGACGGCGGTGGCCGTGACGGACGAGGAGCTGCTCGCCGCGCGGGCCCACCTGGCCGAGCATGCCGGAGTCTTCGCCGAGCCCTCGGCCGCGGCCTCGCTCGCCGCGACGGTCCGGCTCCGGCGGGACGGCGCGATCGGCCCACAGGATCTGGTCGTCTGCGTCGTCACCGGCCACGGACTCAAACAGCCCGAGTCCCGGTCCGCCGGCGAGCCGCCCGCCCCCATCGCGCCCGACCTCGGGGCCCTGCGCGCCCTCCTGGGGGAGGCCTCCGAGGCCTGAGCGTCCGGCCCGCGCGGCCGGCGCGAGATCACAAGGAGGAACGACGTGATGGTGAGCCCTGAGCAGCTCGATCGACTGCGCCGGATCTCCTCGCCCACCCTGGCGAACGCGATCGAGACCTTCGACGTCCGCCCCCGGAACGCCGGCTTCATGTCCGGGACGATCGTCTGTCGCTTCCCCGAGCTGGGTGTCATGGTCGGGCACGCGGTGACCGGCCTGATCCGGGCCGAGCAGGCCCCGGTGGAGGGGCATCGCGCTGACGTCTTCGCCTGGTGGGAGCAGATCCTCTCGGTCCCGGCGCCCCGGGTGGTCGTCATGCAGGATCTCGACGACCCGCCGGGGCTCGGCGCCTTCTGGGGGGAGGTCCAGGCCAACGTCCACCGGGCCCTCGGCTGCGTCGGCGTGGTGACGGACGGGGCGGTTCGCGACCTCCCCGAGGCCGAGGCCCTGGGCTTCCACTTCTTCTCGGCCCACGTCTCGGTCTCCCACGCCTACGTCCATCTGGTGGACTTCGGGCTGCCGGTCAAGGTGGGCGGGCTCGTCGTGCGCCCCGGGGACCTGATCCACGCAGACCGGCACGGCGTCCTCACCGTCCCGCCGGAGCTGGTCGACCGGCTGCCGGAGGCGGCCGCGCGCCTGGAGGCCCGGGAGCGGACGATGATCCGGGCCTGCCAGGCCGAAGGCGTCTCCCTCGAGGCGCTCAAGGCGGCCTGGCGCGAGTTCCGCGCCGCCTATTAGACCAAGGGGACCATGACGAGGAAGAAGATGCCGACCTACGTGGAGACGTTCCGGGCCACGGTCGCGCCCGCGGACTGCGACCATCTCGGCCACATGAACGTCCAGCACTACTTCGCCGCGGTGAGTCACGGGATGTTCGCCTTGATGGTCCGCCTGGGCCTCGGCCCGGGGGAGATCCGTTGCCGACAGCTATCATTTGCCGTCGTGCGGGCAGAGACCGACTTTCACCGGGAGCTTCACGCCGGGGACGTCGTCGCCCTGGAATCCACGATCGTGAAGCTCGGGGAGAAATCGGTCACCTTTCACCATCGGCTGAGAGACGTCGCGGCCGATGCGATCGCCATGAGCACCGAGTTCAAGTGCGTGCTCCTCGACCTGGAGAAGCGGCAAGCCGCCGTGATCCCGGAGGACATCAGGGGCGCGGCGGTCAAGCTCTTCGGCCAAGGCATCGCCGCTGGGTGAGCTACGGGAAGGCGTCAGGACGCGCGAAGCGGTTGACGAGCTGCTCGGCCTGGCGGATCGGCTCGGGGATGCGGTAGCGGGGGGTGGCGGCGAGGACCCAGCGGAGCGCCGCGGGGAGCCCGATCCGGTGGCCGGGGGAGACGAAGAGCGGCTCCACCCCGCTGCGCGTCCTCAAGGCCGCGCCGACGGTGCGGCGGCCGAGCCGGAGGGGCGCCCAGGCGCCGCGCCGTGAGCCCGGTGCCGTGACCTCGCCGACCAGCAGCGACTTCGCGCACCCCACCGTCGGCCGGTCCAGCACGTACCCGATGTGGCAGGCCAGGCCGAAGCCGCGGGGGTGGGCGAGCCCGGCGCCGTCGAGCAGGATCAGGTCGGGCTCACGCCGGAGCCGGCGGAACGCCTCGAGCAGCAGGGGCCCTTCCCGGAAGGCGAGGAAGCCCGGGACGTAGGGGAAGGGCGGGCGCCCCTCGGCCCAGACGGTCTCGACCACCTCCAGGCCCGGTAGGGCGAGGAGGGCGACGGCGGCCCATGCCCAGCCGCCGCCCCCGCGGTAGGCGAGGTCCGCGCCCGCCACGAGCCGCACCCGGCGGGGGCCGCCGCGGAGGACGACCCGTGCCCTGAGCCGTTCCTGGAGGCGGCGGGCGGCGGCGAGGTCGCGCGGCACGGTGAACCGTCGCCTGACCTTCACGTCTCCCGATTCTAGCGATCCAGTCCCTTCCCAAGCAAGGGCGACCCCGCTACAATAGCCCCATGCCGTACGCGACCGGGGACGGCCTCCGGCTTCACTATGTGGACTGGCCCGGCGAAGGGCCGCCCGTGGTCGGCATTCACGGCCTCACCTCGAACTGCCACATGTGGGACAGCCTGGCCGAGGCCCTCTCGCCGGCCCATCGGTTCCTCGCCTACGACCTCCGGGGGCGGGGCGACTCGGACAAGCCGGCGAAAGGCTACAGCCTGGCCCACCACACCGCCGACCTGGCAGGGCTCCTCAGCGCGTGGGGGCTCGAGTGGGCGGTCCTTGCCGGCCACTCCCTCGGCGCCCACATCGCGGTCTCCTTCGCCCGCCACCACCCGGAACGGGTCGAGAAGCTGATCCTGGTGGACGGGGGCTTCGACGTCCGGCCCGAGCTGCTAGAGTCGCTCCGGCCGGCCCTCGCCCGCCTGGGGCAGGCCTACCCCTCCCTGCCCGCGTACCTCGCCATGGCCAGGGCCCTCCCGCCCATGGCCGGCCGCTGGAACGAGTACGCGGAGCGCTACTACACCTACGACGCCGAGGTCGCCCCAGACGGGAGCGTCCACTCCAAGGTCCCCAGGGCCGCCATCGAGGAGGAGCTTTCCAACCTGAGCCGGGCCCGCCTCTGGGCCTACCACCACCGGATCGCCTGCCCCACCCTCATCCTCCGCGCCCCTGACGGCATCCTCGGTCCGACGGACTGCCTGATGACCCAGGAGGAGGCCGAGGCCCTCCTCCACGCGATCCCGGGGAGCCGCCTCGTCGTCGTCCCCGACACCAACCACTACACCATCCTCCTCGGCGCCAACCCCGCCCTCCCCAAGGCGGTCCGAGAGTTCCTGGCGGCCTAGCCAATGGGTCCGAAGAAGGCTCTTGGGGAGTCCGCCCCCCGGCAGGCCCGAGGCGTTCGCCGAAGGGCCCCCCGGGGAGGCGTCGGCCCCGAGCGGAACGTCAAGCGGTGCGGCGCGGGTCCCCGTCGTGAGCGAGCCGGGTGGGGAAGCCGGAACGCGAGCGGAGGACGAACAAGGAGGGGCCCCGCCCGGCGAGCCACAGACGGGTGCGCCGCGGAGGGTGTGGAGCGAGGGGCCGGCGCCTCCCGCGGGTGCCCGGAGGGTCGTCGGGAGGGGTGCTCCACCCCCCGAATCGGTTAGCCGATGACCTGGCCGCCGATCTACGACGACGCCTACCGCCCCGAGCCCCGGAGCCGCTACTGGTTCCCCGAGCTCGAGACGATGCCGGCCGAGGACCGCGAGGCGCTCATCCTGAAGAAGCTCCAGGCCCAGATGGCGTGGGCCTGGGAGCGCGCCCCGTTCTACCGCCGGAAGTGGAAGGCCGCCGGCCTCGAGCCCGGCGACATCAAGAGCCCGGCCGACTTCCAGCGGGTGCCGATCCTCACCAAGCAGGAGCTGCGCGAGGACCAGGCTGCGCACCCGCCCTTCGGCTCCTACCTCTGCGTCAAGCCCGAGGAGGTGGCACGCGTCCACGGGACCTCGGGGACCACGGGCAAGCCGACCGCCTTCGCCATCAGCCGGGACGACTGGGCGCGGATCGCCAACGCCCACGCCCGCGTCATGTGGGGGTTCGGCCTCCGCCCGGACGACACCGTCTTCCTCGGCTCCTTCTTCAGCCTCTACATGGGCGGCTGGGGCGCCCTGGTCGGGACCGA
>Ga0137796_10000568_pt1 | contig 22471 bp, 20 predicted proteins | sample OV2TP3_FD_97704 | JGI IMG/M metagenome (GOLD analysis project Ga0137796, IMG submission 97704) | reverse complement strand
CTCTTTTCCGTCTTTTGGGTTATAATATCCTAAAATGCCCAATTGTTTAGCGGATAGCGTATAGTGTATGGCGAATAGAAAATGTCTAAAAATCTGATCCCTAGCACTTCACACCAGAAACTTTTAAAAGTCTCCCAAAAGAACTGACCGCTTGTTCGAGACGGGTAGAACGACTTAAATATTACATATTTATTATACCCTATAAGGTATAATTAAATAATTAATATACCTTAAAGGGTATACTAATGTATTTAACATACCTCTTAAGGTATAAAAAAATAAAAAATATATTGAAGTTATACCCGATAGGTGATATATTTATCTCACTATGACGTTAAACGAACACATAAAGGAACTGCGCAAAAAGGCGGGGTTAACACAGATAGAATTCGCCAAAAGAGTGGGAGTGGGTTTACGCTTTATCAGAGAATTAGAACAAGGGAAATCGACCATTCGTCTGGACAAGTTGAATCAAGTCTTGGAATTTCTGGGATGTCATTTGGAGGTGAAACGTAATGAACCAAGAAATACTACGGAAAGCTGACGTTTATTTTAAAAATGATTTAGCGGGATATTTATTGGAAACGAATGAGGGATATGTTTTTCAATACGATAAGGAATTTTTGAGAAAAAATATTCCTATCTCCGTTTCTTTGCCACCCAGGGAAGAGCCATTTAAATCGGCAGAGCTTTTTCCATTTTTTAAGGGTCTTTTACCGGAAGGATGGTATTTGGATATCGTCAGCGCCACGCAAAAAGTCGATGCCAAAGATTTTTTTGGAGTTCTTGCTTCCACGGCAAGCGTGGGGACTATCGGGGCCGTCACTGTCCGTAAGGTGCAATCCTAAAGCGACCCCGGCTACGGCCGAGTCGAAGGACAAAGTAATTAGCGAAACGTCTCGTGGATAAAAAATCATTGCAAAAAACATTTGGGACTTCCCAATCCCCAAGTATTGACTTTGGCCTAAGTGAAATCCCCCAATTGGCGCAAAAGATGGCGGGAAAAACATCTATTTCCGGTGTGCAACCCAAATTACTCGTTAATTTTGATAAAAGGAAAAATGTTTTAATTCGTCATGATGATGGCGAATATATATTAAAACCGCAAGTAACATCTCCCTGGCCATATCCCAATATTCCTGAGAATGAGCAGTGTTGTATGGATATGGCCGAAGAACTTGGGATTGAGGTGCCGGCCCATTGCCTGCTTCCTCTTAAGGACAAAAGTCTTGCCTACGTCGTGAAACGTTTTGACCGTAAAAACGGCGAAAAAATCCATCAGGAAGATTTTGGCCAGATTCTGGGAAAAGAGAAATACAGTGGTTCTGTTGAACAAATCGGCAGGACATTGAAGGATATCTCTTCGGTCCCGGGGTTGGACGTACAGCTTTTTTTTGAACGGATCGTTTTGTATTTTCTTATCGGTAACGGCGATGCTCACTTGAAAAATTATTCCGTTTCGTATATCGAGAGAGATAATATCCGTTTGGCTCCGGCCTACGATATTGTATGTTCCAAACTGGTTATCCCCGATGAAGAAGACTCAGCCATCACTATTAATGGGAAAAAGAATCAATTGCAACGGAAAGACTTTGATATATTAGCGGATTATTTAAATATTCCGTCAAGAGTGCGGTATGAAAAATTCGAAAATAAATTTAAGGTTATGAAAAAAATTATAGAGGATTCCCGTATGGATAAAAAGAAGCAGGCCCAATTCTTGAATATTATTAAAGAGAGAATAGGGCGTTTAAAACTGCCAGAATGAAATTCTACAATGCCGACTCAACTTATCCCCAAATCTCACTACCAAAAGCTCCTTAAAAACATTCAAAGAGAAATGACCGTTGGGCTTCAGCGAGTCGAACGTCTCCTCGAGCGCCAGAAGATCCTTACCTACTGGGCCATTGGACGGCATATCAATAGATATCTTTCCAGCGATTCAGTTGCCTATGGAGCAATCACGCCATTCTATGAAAAATTAGCCCGCGACCTCGATATCAGCAGCCGCACACTGCAGCATTGTGAACAGTTTTTTCGCTATTTCCCTAAATTAAATCCCAAAGACGGTTTGAGCTGGTCGCATTACCGTTATCTTTTGGTTTTACCGGAAGAAAAAGAACGCTTGGCTTGGATTAATCGTATTCAAAACGAAAATCTTCCGGCCAATACCTTGCGCCTCAAGCTTTTATCCGCCTATAAAGAAATCGAGGATGTTGAGGACATAAAGTTTTCTGAACCTGTTCGCGGAAAATTGTACACTTATCGTATTCTCCGGGCCGAAGGCCTGGAAGGCGTGGAAGTCCCATGGTTTGTAGACTGTGGCTTTGCCAACCGCATTGAAGCGCCCCCCTCGAATGCCATTTTGGATAACAAAAATATTTATACCTCGGTCAAAACAAAAAATGGTTACCTGCTGAAAGTCACTGACAGCAAGGCCGATGAACTTTTTACCTTCAAGGCCAAGGTGCGCCGCGTGATCGACGGGGATACGCTCTTGGTGGCGGTGGATGAAGGATTCGGCATCTGGACGGAACAGCGTTTGCGCCTGCGCGGTATTGATGCGCCGGAGCTTGATACCTTAAGCGGCAAAAAAGCCAAACAGTGGGTTGAAAATGAATTAGCCGAAGTGCCGTTTGTGATTGCCAAAACGTATAAAAGTGATAAATACGATCGATATCTCGTTGATATTTTCTATTTAAAGAATGAAAATGATCCTCATCGGGTGGCGAAAGACGGTGAGCTTTTAAACCATGCACTTCTTTTGCATGGTTTAGTCAAGGTTTGGAAGATATAATTGTAAGCATAATGAACCCCAAGCCAGTACTACAACGAAAGAAAATATTTTCCCCTTCCTTCCGGAAAGTTTTTGGTCAGCTTGCTCTTTCATCGCTTCTTTTAACCCTGGCGTTTCCTAAAGTCGACTGGTGGCTCTTGGCGTGGGTGGGGCTGATTCCGCTTTTGATTGTTTTGGATGGTCGACGGCCGGCGGCTGCTTTTGGTTTGGCTTATTTAAGCGGCGTTTTGTTTTTTGGGGGGACATTATATTGGTTTATCCACGTGACGATACTGGGTGCGATTCTTTTGGTTTTGGTATTAGCGTTTTATTACGGAATCTTTGGCTGGGCTTATACGCGATTTTCAAAACGAAAACTTTTCGTCAAGCTTTTGGTTATCCCCAGTGTGTGGGTTGGCTTGGAATATCTGCGGGCCCATCTCTTTACCGGTTTTGGATGGGCGAGTTTGGGTTATTCTCAGTACAAAAATTTTTTTGTGAATCAAATCGCGGATGTGACCGGTGTGTACGGGGTGTCATTTTTGGTGGTGATGGTGAATGTCTGGCTGAAAGAAATTTGGCAGGCTCACGATCATAAAAAGAGATTTACAGCCAAAGAATTTCTTTCGTCCGAAGGGAAATTCGTTATAGGGATTCTTATTTCTTGTGTTGTGTATAGCTATTATCGTTTGAGTGTGGTGCCCTTAGGGGATTCTATTCGGGTGACGGTGGTGCAGGGCAATATCCCCCAGTCGGTGAAGTGGGAACCTCGCGCTTGGCCCTCGATCATGGAAAAACATCTATTTCTCACCCGACAGGCCACCCATGAACGCCCCGTAGAGGGACGTGGTCCCTACGGGACTTTACGGTCGGATCTGATCATTTGGCCTGAGACCGCTTTTCCGGGTTTTCGCTGGCAAGATCCACGACGTTTTGAGAGTTTAAAAGAATTTGTCGCGGAGCAAAAAATTCCTTTGCTGTTAGGACTCATCACCGGTGAAGGCCAGACCTATTATAATTCCGCTATGCTAATTTCAGAAAATGGTGAGGTCATCGAGCAATACAATAAATTACATCTTGTTCCCTTTGGAGAATATATCCCGTTTCGGAAGAATTTTCCATTTCTGGAGGATATCGTCCCCATTGATGATTTTACGGCGGGGGGAGAGTATACGGTTTTTACGTTGGGGCCGCCGGAAAAATTTAAAAATCGTCCCAACAAATTTGCCACTGTTATCTGTTTTGAGGACGGCGTGAGTGAAATTGCTCGTCGTTTCGTTCAAAAAGGAGCAGACTTTCTCATCAATATCACGAACGACGCTTGGTTTTGGGACACGAAGGCACCTTTTATGCACTTGCAATCGTCGGTCTTTCGTGCCATTGAGAATCGACGAGCTGTGATTCGCTCTGCCAACACAGGGGTCAGTTGCTTTATTGATTCGTGGGGACGCATAAGTAACTTTGTCCAAGAAGCGACCAAGAAAACATTTGTCTCAGGGGTGGCATCGGGTCGTGTTCGTTTAAGCCGTGAGGATGCCCTTTATACAAAATTGGGAGATATTTTTACATATTTGTGTTTTGGTTGTATACTATGGGGGATAATAAGTAAGAAAGTAAAATAAAAAATCCCACATTCAACCATGAAGTGCAACAGAGGCACTTTGTAAGACATCGTAAGGAGTCGAAAAGTTGAGACACTTACGAGGCCTGGAGTTAAGTTGATGTTCAATGTATGTAATCTGGGACTCAGATACTTTAGCAAAGTCAGTTTTTTTGGGCAAGTATCTTCTGATCAGCCCGATGACCTGTTCAACGGAGCCTTTTTCCCAGGAACGGTACGCGTTACAAAAATATGACGACATATTTAGAGCTTGATTCACATCTTGATGCTTGACGTTTTCTTTGCCGTTATCGTAGGTGATGCTCTTTCGTAATGATGGGTCGATTTTATCGAGATTCTGAATGATTCCGGCAGAGACGGCTTCAGCTTTGTTCGCGGTCACTTTCTTGAGCTTAACGTACCGGGATAACCGTTCTAACTGGACAACTATGGCGCTATGAGATTGCCGTGAGACCATCGAGTCTGATTCCCAGTGTCCGAATTCAGATCGACTGTTAATCTTTGCCGGACGCAAATCGATTCCGACGCGGTTGGGGATATTATCGACAGACCCTGTCTTTTTGGCTTTACGTTTACGGCGGACCCGGTGATACCGTGGAAGATGCTTTTTTAACTCTGGAGCATCAGCATAAATGTACTGATAGATCGCCTCATGGCTAATGGTATTTCCTGGATGTTCTTTTTTCAATGTGCCGGCGGTGATCTCGGGGGTCCAGCCATCTTTGATCTTTTGATGGATGTAATCCCGAATAAAGGTGTTTTTTAGCCGGGTGTGCGTGTTGGCCGCAGATTTCCTGAACTTTGACCGTGCTTCGGCCGCATGTGGTGTATAGCAGTTGTACTTGGCAGCCCCATTACGCCGTATTTCCCGGCTGATGGTACTTCGATTGCGCCCAAGCAACATGGCTATATCACTGAAATTAAAGCTTCTGGCCATAAATATTGCGATTTTGTCCCGCTCATCGGCGGTCAGTTGGTTGTATTTTTTCATACACAAAGGATACCCTATTATCCTCTGTGTTGCACTTCGTTATTGAACTGGGGAATCCAAAATTCTAAATTCTAAATAAATTCAAAATCCAAGTTTTTCAAATCCCAAATGGTTGTGTTTAGAACATTTTGATTTGAATCATTTTGATTTGTTTAGAGCTTAGGGTTTTGAGTTTAGAGTTTTTATTAGACGAGGAGGTTTTTATGTCTAAATATTCAACTTCAGTGAAGGTGATAGCTTTTGGGTTAGCCCTCATTTATGCCTTGTCGTTGTTGAGTTATGTGAGCTATCTTTTTGTTCCCGATCTAATACTCTCCATCTTTCTTATCCTTATTTTGTTTGCTGTTTTGTTGGTCGGTGCTTTGGGCGCCATTATGTTGAGAGAATGGGGACGCAAGATATTAGTCGTGGGGAATTTGGTTATGTTCCTTTATTTATTTGGGCTAGAAGTTTTTAGACCCAATACAATTTCACCAAGCTATATCGTGATGAGCTTGATTGCGGTTTTGTTTTTTAGTCAGAGCAAGACAAAAATTTTATATATCGAAGAAGGGGACGGTATGCGTAAAAGTATTTTGGTGGTGGATGACGACCCTGTTTTACTTAAAACCATTAAACCAGTGTTATTGTCGAATGGCTATAGTGTTTTAACTGCTTTGACGGGCGAGAAAGGATTACAAATTGCCAAACGGCAAAAACCGGATTTGATCGTTTTAGATGTCATCCTACCGGGCATGAAAGGTCGACAGGTATGTGCAAAGTTAAAGGAAGATACGGAAACACAACACATCCCTGTCATTTTTTTGACCGCAAAAGATTCTCCCGATGATGTCAAGGCCGAATTGGCTGTGGGGGGGATTTCGCATATTACCAAGCCAGTCAGTGCCACTCAACTCTTAGAAGAAGTTAAGAAAGCCCTTGGCTCATAATCTTAAGCGACCAGTGACCAGTAACCCGTAACCAGTTATAAAGATTTTGATTCTGCAGGTCGCGGGTCGCTGGCCCCTCGACTCCACTCGGGGTCCTGAGGACGTTCGGCTGAGCTGAGTCGAAGCCCCTGTCGAAGGATTACTGGTTGCTTTTAATCATATGACATTCCCAGATAGATTAAAGATTTTTAAGCGGACGATGGCCCGGAGAGGATTGTTTTTTGCCACGTGGCTCATCAAAAGGATCTCGTATCGCACCATGCGAATGGTAACAAAGATTTTTTTTGCCATAGGTTTTCCGTTTCTTATTAAGCAGAAGCGTATTGCCCGTGAGAGCCTGACAATCGCACTTGGAAAAGAGAGACGTCAAGAGGAGATAAGGTGGATCTTTCATGAGTGTTTTGAAAATCTCGCCCGTGGGATGATGGAGCTTATGTATTATATGGAGCATCCTCAGTGGATTAAACAGAAGGTGTATTTTGAAGGTAAGGAACATGTGGACCGGGCCCTTCAAGAAGGCAATGGCGTCATTCTCGTGAGCGCCCATTTCGGGAATTTCCCTTTGATGTTGTTACGTTTTGTCCAAGAGGGGTACACTACCAATGCCATTATTCGTCAAACCCGCGATGAAGAGGTGGAAAAATATTTTTTGGATCTCAGGACCAGACTGGGGTTAAAAACGGTTTATAGTATTCCACGTAAAGAGTGTGTAGAGACAGCTCTCAAGGCCTTACGCAATAACGAATTGGTGTTTATTCCCTTGGATCAGAATTTCGGTAGCGGTCGAGGTGTCTTTGTAGATTTTTTTGGGCAAAAGGCGGCCACGGCCACGGGACCGGTCGTCTTATCTCTACGGACTAAAGCTCCGATTATCCCTGTTTTTACGGTGCGGGAAAAGGATGATGTTCACAAAATTATTATTGAACCACCCCTCAATTTGGTCTATAAAGGGGAAGACAAAGAAACAATTCAGGCCAACATCGCCCAGATCACAGGGATAATCGAGCGTTATATTCGCCAATATCCGCAAGAATGGGGATGGATGCATCGTCGCTGGAAGACGCAGCCTCATCGACAAGAACCCGAAATGGAATATGCGACGGAACAGATTGTTTAAATTCTTATGGCTCAAAAGACAAATAGGACAGTTTTAAGTGTGATTGGCCTCCTGTGTTTAGTCGGGGGCGTGATACTTATTCTTGTGTGGTGGTCTGATCTTGTGATTATTTTTAAAGGCGGTATAGGATTTGTTTTAGCTCTGGTTGGTTTATTTATTTTGTATAACATAAGATCATAAGTTGTTCATTACATCACAAAAAATGTAATTTTTGTATGATTTTGATAGTGGGGTTACTATAATACCTCATAAATTGCTTGAGAGGAGATAATGGATGAGTAAAAGGAAGAGAAGAGGAAAATTAAATTGGCGTTCGAAAAAAGCCAGTCATGGTCGCAAACCTTGTCGAGGATAAAAGCGGAGGCGAGAATGAAAAAATTCATGAGGGGCTTTAAGGGATGGCCAGCGTTTGTCTTTTTTATACTACTCATTTTTGAGAGCGGCTGTGTTTATTGGGTCGTTGGAAGTTTAGGCGCTTTAGGCGGATACGTGATTAGTCCCGATACCGTACAGGGGATTACGAACCACGAACAATCCGAGATCTGGGATGCCTCGATAGAAATCCTTTCCATTATGGGGACCATTGGTGAAAATAAAGTGGATGGTGGTATTATTATGGCCAAGATACAGGGGGCCAAAGTCACGGTCAACATCTTACCGGTGAGCTCTCATACGAATAGAATTATAGTGAAGGCCCGTAAAGGGATTTTTCCTAAGATTGCCTTAGCGCAAGAGGTGTACATTAAAATTATGACCCACCTGAATGAATAAGAATTCCATCTTATCCCATTAAAGTATTGACATTTTGATGACAATTGTTGTAGAGGATGTGTTCTTTAAATTTTTGAATTCATAGCCGAGATAGCTCAGGTAGTAGAGCGCGGGCCTGAAAAGCCCGGCGTCCCCAGTGCAAGTCTGGGTCTCGGCATTCTTCTTCGCTCAAATGTCATTCGACAAGCTCAGGATCGTGAGCAGAGTCGAACGATTTTTACGTTTGAGCTTCGAAGGAATTGTAAGGCATCAAAGTTTCTGCGAAGCTCAAGGCGAAAGCGCTTGAACGGAGAAGAACTGGGTCTCGGTACTTTTTCTAAAATAAAAGATTGTAGAATTTTTTTGGATTAAGACCACTTCAATAAGAAAGGAGATCGTATGAAAATTAAAGTTTTAATAGGATTTGTCTGTGGGATGCTGTTAGCTGGCAATCTTTTGGCTGACGAACAATCCCATCGTCAGCTGGCGGAGGAACTTATGGTGACCATCAAAATCGATGAACAGATCCAAGAAATGTTTGACCAAATGAAGGAGATGCAAAAGCAGTATATGCAAAGGGCAGGACAGAGTAGAAACGAGGAGGTTCCTCCAGAGGTTTTAGAGATGCAGGAGAAGGTGTGGAACATGATGGCCGAAGAAATGAGTTGGGATAAAGTAAAAGAGGATTATATTGCCCTGTATGTGGGAACCTTCACCGAAGAGGATTTACGAGGGCTGATAGAATTTTACAAAAGCCCAGCGGGGCAGAAATTCCTTGAGAAGGGCCCGGAATTAATGAGGAAATCGATGGAGATTGGGCAAAGGCAGACCTTAAAAATCATGCCAGAGATCCAGAAATTAACGGAAACGATGAGACAAGAGATGCTGCGCAAAACGATGGAAACGCCGCCTGCGACGACTACGGAGACCAAGCCGAGTGTAAAAACCAACCCCGAAGTTAAATAACCAATTCTGCCGACGTAGCTCAGTTGGTAGAGCAGCGGTTTCGTAAACCGCGGGTCACCAGTTCAACTCTGGTCGTCGGCTTTGATTTATTTTGGAAAACTCATTTTCAACCGTTGTTCCTTGAGAGGTTCTCCCGCTTTTTCCAAAGAATTTTTTCCGCCTAAGGCGGATCAGCCTTTGGCTGAGGAAGGAAAGCGGGACCCCACCGTTTTGCGGCGAGGAAGTCCTCTTGTCGGCTATTTTAATTTCTTTTCCTTTCGATTTTCATAAAAATATACATTCCTCGTTACCGAATTTTCCCAAAATATGCTAAAGTAGTAAAAAGTTTATGAATATTTTAGAAAAAAATTTTTCTTTGTCCTCTTTTGAAAAGCCGTGGGCCATTTTTCTGGTGCTTTTGGCGTGTTTTACCGTCTATTCCTTCATGTTGTCGGCGCCTTTCAAGACCTTGGATGATGAATTTACTATTGAGAAAAATCCCCATATTCGCAGTTTCACCAATTTAAAAACCATTTTTCGCTCCTCATATTTTGGAGGTGACGCTTATTATCGCCCTCTCGTGACTTTTACGTACATGATTGAGTATCATTTTTTTGGATTGAATCCTGTTTTTTATAACTTCACTAATCTTATTCTCCATATGATCACGACTTTTTCTGTTTTCCTTTTGATTTGTTTGCTGCTAGGAGAGGCGAGGATGGCCTTGGGCGTAGCGCTTCTGTTTGCCATTCACCCCATTCATTGGGAGGCCGTGGCCAATATTGCGGGCCGTTCGATTTTGTTGTGCGGCCTCTTGATCGTAAATGCCTTCTTCTTTTATTGTTTATTTGAAAAGAGCACAAAAAAAATATATTACGTTTTCTCACTTTTGTTTTTTGGACTAGCGCTACTTTCAAAAGAAGCGGCTGCTGTTTGTCCACTTGTGATTTTTACATATCGTTGGCTTTTGTCGGATGCAAGTAAATTTCCGTTAAGAAATTTTTTAAAACCAATAATACCGTTTTTTGCCATGGTGGGAATTTATGTGCTCTGGCGGCATACCTTAGGGATTACAAAATTCTTTTATTGGCGTAATATGCTTGAGGGTTTATTGGGTTTCTTGAGTTTCTTGCGTAGTGTGTTTACCAACGTGCGATTGTTTGTTTTGCCGATTGATTTGCATTTTGATCGGATGCGCAAATTGTTTCTTCAATTGAACGATCCCGAACTGATGGTCACAGTAGCGGCCATTATTTTTCTTATAATTTTATGGACGAGATTTCGTCAGCATATTTCCATAACGATAAAGTTCTTTATCGCATGGTCTTTGATTGAACTGCTTCCGGTCTCTCAGATCTTGGTTTCGGTCGGCGTTCAGCCAGGCTATATCTCCACAGCCGAACATTTTCTTTATCTGCCGTCCATCGGATTTTTTGTTATTCTCATCTTTGGTGCACAACACCTTTATGCAAAAACGGCTCCTTATGTCTCACGACCTGTTATGTTGATAGCCATCACGGGTTATTTCATTTTTCTATTTTTGACGACTGTGGAGCAAAATATTTATGCCACCCATGAAATGGCCATGTTTGAAAGGACACTGAAGATCAATCCAGCCAACAGCCGTATCCGAAATTCTCTGGCCTTATCCTACGCCAAGGAAAAAGATTTTAAAAAAGCAGAAAAACATTTTCGCCTGACCGTCGAATATGATCCGTACAATACCCGCGCTCGCATTGGATTAGGGAAATCCTTGCACGATCAAGGTCGATACTTCGAGGCCATGCAGGAGTATGAAAAGATTGAATATCCCGAAGGCTTTGAGAAATTGATCCACGAGAATTTAACGGCAACCTACAATCAATTGATTGAGGGTTATAAAAAGAGAATTAATCATGAGCCAGAGAATGCACGACTGTATTATAGTTTAGGAGTGATTTATACGAAAAAGAAAGAAACACAAGCAGCCTTAGAACAATATGAGAAGGCGGTCTCGTTAGATGCCAATTTTAAAGAGGCCATATTTAATCTAGCCACCGCCTATGCCATACAGGGTGAAAATAATATGGCCATTGTTTTTTATGAACGTGTGATCAATTTAAGCGGGCCTAAAGATTCTCTTGATTACGTAGCCTGTATGTATCTGGCGAATTTATATCGGCAGTTAGGAGATGAGGTAAAAGCAAATTATTATTTCGAATTAGCCAAGTCGTTGAAAGGGGAATAACTCTATCCTGCTTCGCTCCAAAACTTTCGCGTGGGAGCTTCGCAGGATCTTCGCCCTTTTCGGAATTGATAATAAGGTAGGACTCGATGTGGAAATTTATTCGTAACGTCGATCATATTAATTTTTTTCGCCTTTGGTGGGCTCAGTTGATTTCGCAATTTGGGGATCGCGTACACCAGATGGCCCTCATTGGGCTGATTGCGGAACGCACTCCAGGCTCAGCATGGGAATTGGCGAAATTGCTATCGTTTACCATTATTCCTGTTTTTATTATAGGACCTATTGCCGGTGTTTACGTCGACCGATGGGATAGACGCCGAACGCTTTTTGTCTGCGATTTTCTACGCGGTCTTTTGGTTTTAAGCATTCCCTTTGTTTTTATTTACCGTGAATCGATGTTGCCTATTTATGTGGTGGTTTTTTTTGCCTTTTGTCTGAGCCGATTTTATGTCCCCGCTAAGATGTCGATCGTTCCTGATCTTGTTGATGATAAGAACCTCTTGACGGCCAATTCGCTTTTAACAACAACAGGAATGCTCGCCTTTGTCTTAGGGTGTGCCATGGGCGGTTTTTTGGTGGATCTCTTTGGCGCCCAAGGGGGATTTATCATTGACTCTGTGACGTTTTTTGTATCAGGATTATTGGTTTTTTCAATTCCCTCGCCTTTAAAACTTACTCTTAACAAAGCAAAAATTTCTCGAGCCGGACAGGAAGTGATAGGTATCCTAAAAAAATCTTTGATGACAGAAATTAGGGAAGGTCTACAATATTTGATTGCCCATAAAGAAATTCGTTTCATCATCTCTATGCTTTTTACACTATTTGCGGCGGCCGGGGCGATTTATATCGTGATCATTGTTTTTATCCAGCAATCATTTCAAAGCGTGACCAAAGATCTAGGAATTTTAGCGGTCTTGCTTGGGATGGGATTATTTGGCGGCGTTCTTGTTCACGGTCGATACGGCAAAGAGATGGCGTGGTATAAAACCACTTTTATCTGTTTAATCCTCGGCGGATGGGCACTGATTTTGTTTGCGCTTATTGTTCATCGCTATCCCAATATTATTTTGGCTGGGCTTTTGTCCCTCCTGCTTGGCCTTATCAGCGGCCCTATTTTTATTGCGGCCAATACAGTAGCCCAACAGGTGTGCAAAGAGAACATGCGCGGGAAAGTATTTAGCGCGCTTGAGGTCGTGATTCACTTTGCTTTTTTAGCAGCGATGTTTGTCAGCTCTATTTTGTCGGAATATTTCGCATCCGTATGGATTCTCTCTGGCGTCGGTCTCACGATCACCAGTGTTGGATTAGTGGGACTGATTGGTTTTAAAGAAGGCCTTGCCACGACAACGAAAAAAAGGCATAATTAAATAAGTCACATGTCACAAGACACAAGTCACAGGTTGCTAAAAATTTTACGTGTGTCCTGTGGCGTGTGACTTAAAAGGAGTTTCATATGCGATTTGCTGTCTTTGTTTCCGGACAGGGCTCCAATCTTCAAGCCATTATCGACGCGGTCAAGAGTGGCGAAATCAAGGCCGAGTTGGCTTTAGTTTTTTCCAATAATCCAGAGGCCTATGCCTTGAAGCGCGCGGAAGCAGCTGGCATCAAAACTTTGGTTCTTAATCCAGAAGACTACACAAACCGACAAAGTTACGATCGCGATATTCTGATTCATTTGAAAGAAGAAAAAATCGATTTTATTGTTTCCGCTGGGTATATGCGCCTTTTCACACCTTTCTTTGTGAAAAATTTTTATCAAAAAATCTTGAACATTCACCCTTCGCTTTTGCCGTCCTTTAAAGGCGTTCAAGGTATCAAGGATGCGATGACGTATGGGGTGAAGGTGACAGGTGTGACGATTCATTTTGTCGATGAGAAGATGGACCACGGGCCGATTATCCTCCAAGAAGCCATCAAGATCGCTGACGACGATACCCTCGAAACCCTAACCGAGAAGATCCATAAGCTCGAGCATCGTCTTTATCCCAAAGCCATTCAACTCTTTGTCGACGGGAAATTAAAGGTGCGTGGACGAAAAGTCGATGCTGTGGGACACATACCGTAACCTTATTTCTTAACATCTTGTATCACATACGGTTTTGAATTCAGGTTACGGTATGTGTCCCCAAAAAAAAGAGGGCATGATGATACAAAACCAGCCAAACGAAGAAGAGAAAAAATTAGAAAAAGATATTATCCGCTCGGAAGGCGAGGGATTTGGGGTGATTTCTCAAGGATATGCTGTTGCTCGTCGTCAAAAACGTTCAAATTGGTCTTCACGGGTCACCAAATTCAGCAACGCCCTTGACTTAGAGCCAGGTGTTTTTACGTGGAAAGACCCGCGGCGTATTGCCCGTTCTCTGAAGAGCTCAGCCGAGGAGAGCCATCGCCGCAAAGCAGGGAGCTATCAGTCGGCCATGTCGATGCTCAATTTTTATATCAACCGCGCCGGCGCGCATCTTAATCCAACCCAAAAGAAAATCTTAGAGAAAGCTAAAGAAGAGCTGCGGGAGTTGTTTAAGAGATAGGGAGAGGTCAATCCAAACAAACACCTGGTGTTTGTTTTTGTATTTATTAAAAAGAAATGAATTAAGGTTCAGGTATGTGTCCCAATTCCTCAATTCCTTTTCGCCTCTTTTTAAAGAGCGCCATTACGTTCAGGATTTTTGCGAAATTGCGGCCAATTGCTGGTTGTTGCGGCCGTGCCGGTACAATTATAAAACGGAACAAACTCTAAATGAGTGGGTAGCACAAAAACGATTCCAGCTTTTCCATTGGTAGGATTGGAAGGGTCGGGAAAGAATTTACCGACAGCCGGTTGCGCTAAAATGTCATCTTCAAGATAAATTGGCAAGTTCTTTGTATATCGTGTTGAGACCGTATTTGCAGCCTGTTCAACCCGATAGCCATAACCATTGCCTGACCCATTAGCAACTAGCCTGATGCCGATACTATTTCCCGCCACAGATGGCGTCCAAACTCCATTTAAAAACCGTGAGCCCTTTATGGTCATAACTATTTCGCCAGTGGTGGAATTAAAAATCTCAATCCTATCGTAATAATCAAATTCCGTTTCAGCAGCCTTCACGAATATTGCGGTGTTGGAAAAAGAACCAGGCATCGTAATAATATCCTGTTGAATAATAGAGGGTGGATTTGAGTTTGGGTAGGGATGTGGGGTTTGTATCACCGGCGAAAGAGTGACAGGAGTGACAGTTGCTGGGGGAGAAAGATATTCGAAATCTAACGGTCCATTCTGGGTAAAGGCCTGTATAACAACCGGTTCAATAGGATTTGGGGGATTAGGGCCATAAGGTTCTGTGGTAATGAGTGTTTCGGCTGTCCCATCACAGTTGACATCAGCGGTAAGATGAGTTGTTCCCGCGTAAAAGGAAGCGTCATCAAAGGGTTTTTCTGAGGCAATAACTCCTCCTGTATTGGAGTAGCGTTTAGAAACATACTCTGCGTACTCGAACGGATTCGGACCGTTGAATAAGGCGTCTCCATTATCGCTGGATGTCGCTATATGGGCGACGTTAGAACCGAGTGGGATAAGGCCGGCAGATTCACTCAGGTACTCTTCATCCTCTGGAAGGCTAACATTAATCGTTGAATTACTGTTTGCATTGAATGCTCGAAGTTTTTGCTCACCTTCGGTAACAACACGTTTTGAAGATCCTGCTGGTGACAATTTGGCTATAAAAGGACTGCCAATGGGATCACTGTTGAAACCAGCAACTGCTCCTAAATCTTGGGAGAACTTGAGAGCTCCATTATTTTCAAAGACATAGATTTTCTGATAGATTGCGTTTACCGCTATTTCAGGCAGGCCATCATTATCCATGTCAGCCACAGTAGCCCATCCACGAAAACCATTGGGAACGGGGGTAGGGAAAAAACCACCGAGTATTGGAGGTATTTGAGTGGTTGGAAATCCGGGTAAAATATTACCCTGTTGATTGGTTACATAAAGTTTGCCAATGGGATCTACAAAAACGAGTTCGTTTTGTCCTCCTGGTATAACCTGCGCAATGGTTGGATTTGTAAAAACCGCTCCTGCAGGAGCTGAAAATACTGTTTTTAAGGTTCCATTGAGATGCCAAATATAAACCGTATCCCCATCCAGTGCCGCTGCAACGATAATATCATCGGCCACGTTTGCAGCCAGAATACCTAAATTTTCAGGTGCTATAATGGGATATCCGGGTACCGCGCCATTATATCGAAAGGCATAGATCATCCTTGAGTCAGACCCATTTTGGTTAAAAGAACCGGACACTAGAACCTCATCTATGTTATCGTTATTAATGTTGATTACGAGAGGTGCGTTATTCATATCAGCAAGGGCAAGTTGCGTGGGAACAAAAACGGGCTCTAAAGGCGCAAAGTTAGGAAGAGGGGTATTCGTAGCCGTTAAGAAGGTTCCACCGCTACAGGCATTGACACACGGGATGAGGGCGGTCAACTGGTCAAATTTTTTCTTAAGAGACTCGTCGCCTAGCGGAATTCTTTTACCAAAAAATTTTACTATTAGGGAATTAATTTTGGCATGCTGTCTGTCAATCTTGTGGGCGAGAAGGAGACGTTCGTTTTGGTCTTTGGAAGAATCATACCTCGCCTTCAAGACAATTGTGTTGTTAATCAATTTAACCAGCCGTTTGACCTGCCCTGGCAACAGTTTGCTCGTTGGTGGTTGATAGAGAAGATATCCTATAATTTCATCACCTATCTGATTGACGGATGCTTTTTGTTGCTGACAATTCTGTACGGCCTGCAGAGATTTTTCGTCTTTATCGATATCTTCACAAGTCAAGGCCAGAGCCGTTTGAGCCATCAAAAAGGACAGGATGATTGTTAAAAGTGGAAGAGAGGATGGTTTTATTTTCATTTTGATGCTCTTTTTTTGGGTTTCATAAGATAGTGAAAGTATAACATATAATAAGCGGGAAAAGATAAGACCAAGGGGGATTCAAGAAAGCGTTTTCACGGCGGAAGCGATGGTTAGAGGGCTGAGCGTTCGAAGGATTTTTTCTCGCCGCTTAAGAGATCCTCCAACGCAAAAAGGGGACAGGTGTTAATGCTCAGTAATTAGGCAACCCTGCGAAGCGGAAAACGCGTTTTGTACGTTACGTGATTATTTTAAAAATTGGTGTTAGGAGAAGTCCCTAAATAGGCTACGATGATCAGGCTTTCTTCATTTCCTTCAGATACCCAAAACCTACCAAACGATTATGCTGTTCATCCCAGAGTCGATACGTGATGGATTTGAGACTTGCAAAAAACGTGATCGGTTTAATCTCTTGGAAAAGAGGGTTTTCGTTAAAACATTTTTCCAAATAATAATTGGGAATGCGGGGACTTAAGTGATGAATATGATGATAGCCGATACTTCCGGTAAACCACTGTAAGACCTTCGGCAATTTATAGAATGAACTCCCCTTTAAGGCCTCGGTGACATAATCCCATTGGGGATGCCGTTCCCAATAAACCCCCTCGAATTGATGCTGGACGTAAAAGAGCCACACGCCCGCTGACGCCGCCATCATCAACACCGGCAGTTGGATCAATAGATAAGTTTTTACGCCCACCCATAAGCTAAGTATGATTGCCATTCCCAAAATACCGAGATTGGTCAGGTGAACGCTGTTTATGCTGCGCGGGCCGCTTTTTTTGTGGGGGATGCGGTGGGCAATTAAAAACATGATCGCCGGTCCGATGATAAAAAGGCAAAAGGGATTGCGGGCAAAGCGGTATTTAATACGCACCCAGCGGTGGGCCTTTAAATATTCCTCGACGGTCATGGTCCACACATCGCCGATGCCGCGGTGGTCCAGGTCTCCGGCGTTGGCGTGATGCTCGGCATGCTTGTGCCACCAGTAATTATGCGGGGTGAAAGTGAGGAGTCCGGTGATGAATCCCCAGAACCGGTTGGCCTTTTGGGATTTAAAAAACGAACTGTGACCGCAGTCATGAAAGATAATAAAAGTCCGTACCAAAAGCCCGGCTGCCACAACTGCCAAAAACAGCGTCAACCAATAGGATACCTTCAGGCTAAGGACCATCAAGTACCATAAGAGGGCATAGGGGATTAATGTGTTGACCAGCTGCCAGATACTGCGCCAGGCGTGCGGAGTTTGATATTTTTCGATCATGGTTTTCCACGTCATGTTTTTGGTTTTATTGTTTGGTTTCGTTGTACTCATTTTGGCAAACTCTTTCATTTTAGAACGTATCTGACATTTATCTATGTTAAGTGATCCTAAGGATGTTCTTTCGTTGATACTTAGGGAAGACTCACTAGGAAACTTTGTGGCAAGTATAACTGCAGAAGTGAACGAAAGGAATACGTTTGTTTAATCATCTGTTATAAGTATAATTGAATAAGCATTGGAATGCAAGGTCAGTATGAGAAACATACTGTCAAGAATTATGCTGACTTTGAGAAAATTGGGGACACATACCGTAACCTTATTTCATAAAGTTCTTATACCACATATGTTTTTAAATTTAGGTTACGTTATGTGTCCCCAGTTAATCTGATAGAAAATTGGCAGGCCGTGATCTTACGCTATTTTAAATTTTGTTTTTCAATTATTTTTTTCTCACCCGTTGTTAAATCTTCGAGTTCGATACTTTCAGAATCCCTAAAGTTATAATTTGCTAAAGTTTCTGAAATGATTTTAGTTATTTCTTCACGAATATCGCCGTCCGGCGGAAAATCGCTTCGCTGAAATTTATAGCGGATGCGGAAAACGATCTGTTTCGCCAGGAATTCCGGCAACGTGATCTCTGTGGGGTTTAAATGGGCACCGTTGCGGTCATCGATAATATGGTTCTGGCCGATGGGGTCATCGCTCACGGTCCGGCGGGTGAACTCCTCATAGAAAAATTGATCGGTCATGGCGCGCTTGAAATCCGGAAAATAGAATATGGTCTTGGTTTCCAGCCCCGTCTTGATGTCCGCAATCACGAGAACAAAAAAATCCGGTGCCATGTCAGGGCTGCGTTTGTCCGTCGGTAATTCCGCATAAGCACGGAAAACGGCGGTTAAAATACCACGCTGTTTTTTCTGGAATTCCTCCGTGTAACTGGTGCTGTAGCCGGGGTCTTTGGCATATTTTTTGACCGCTCCGATGTCGTATTGAATCATAAATTGCCCGTTGGCAAATTGTCCCTCCAGATAATTGATGGCAAAACTTTTGCTGGCCTGCGTCGAGGAGGACGGCCCTTTATCCGAGACCTTAAATTCAAAAATGTTTTGTTCGAGTGGAATGTAAATCCAGACGGTATTCGTCAGCCGGAAGACGACGGGGGTAAAATTATATTCTTCCTGACAGATCTGATTGAATTTTTTTTCGGCTTCAGAAAGGGTTTGAACAGGCGGCGGGCTAAGTTTAGAGCAACCAACGATGACGAAGAGGGGGATGATGAGAAGAGTAACAAACCGTGGCTTGAACATTTAAGTTTTCGAGGAAGCTTTGTTTAGTATCAGGGGACGGGCGGATTGCACACCGAATTTATGGAAAATGGTTTCGATCTCATCGTACTCCAATTCTTGTTTTTTCAAGAGTTCCTGCGCAAAATATTCAAAGAGGTCACGGTTCTCCGTCAGAATTTTTTCCACCTCTTTGATGCACGACTGTAAGATTTCTTGAATATCTTGATCGAGGACCTCTTTGGTTTTTTCCGAAACGAGATTTCCTCCGTAGTAGCCATTGCTTAATATCGTAAAATCGCCCACGAGCCCGGATTTTCCCATCCCATTGCGCCAGACCATGTCATAGGCCATGGCTATAGCCTTTTCAAAATCATTGCTAACGCCGCTCGTGGTTGAATTAAATTTAGTTTTTTCAGCCACGAACCCCGCTAAAGTCACTTTGATATTGGCTAAAAGATGTTCTCTATCCGCACTATAGGTTTCTTCCGTTGGAGTGCGAAAAACAAACCCGAGGGCCCCTTTGTGAGGGATGATCGTGGCCTTGATCACGTCGTCGGTAGGGTGGACCAAATAAGAGATAATCGCATGGCCGGCCTCATGATAGGCGGTCCAGACTTTTTCTTTTTCACTTAAGGAAATGTTGGACTTAAGGCCGAAGGTCACGCGGTCATAGGCCTGCGAGAGGTCTTTGGAATTAATAATATCGCGTTTATCGCGTAAGGCGATGAGGCCTGCCTCCCGGACCATGTTATCAATATCCGCAGGAGAAAACCATAGAGCCTTTTTGGCCAAGAGATCTGAATCAATGTTAGGTTCTGCCTTGACACGAGATAAATAAAATTTAAAAAGCTCTTTTCGTTCCACAAGGTTCGGTTTGGTGATATAAATTTTACGGTCAAATCGTCCGGCGCGCATGATAGCGGGGTCGAGTTCGTGTTCAGGAACGTTGGTGGCGGCCAGCACCACGATATTGTTCTCGGTTTGGCGCAGGCCATCCAGCTCGGTTAAGAACTGGTTGACCGTGGCGTTGTGATCGGTCGCTCCTCCAAATCCTTTCTCGGCTTGTCGGGGCCGGGCAAAGGAATCGATTTCATCGATAAAGACAATACAGCCGCCATCCATTTTGGCGAGGGCCCTGGCCTGTTTGAAAAGGTTCTTTATACGGGCCGCCCCGACACCGATGAATATCCCCACAAATTCGCTTCCTACCGCCGCCAAAAGCGGAAGGCCACATTCCGTGGCAATGGCCTTGGCCAAATAGGTTTTTCCGCATCCCGGCGGGCCAATCATCATAGTCCCTTTAATGATTTTTCCGCCGATGGCCTTAACGAGAGAACGATCTTTGAGAAGCTGCACTAATTCCCAGGCTTCGCGTTTGGCGCCCTCCATGCCGATCACTTCATTCCATTTGACATTGACCTTGGATTTGTCCAGTTTTTCACTGCCTAACGCCAATCCTCCGCCCTGCATAAAATAATAATGCATCCCAAAAAAGAGCGGCAGCTGAATAAAAGCGGTAAAAATGCCGATAATCAAAAAGAAGCCCATGTACGCCGAAATTTGTTTGCGGCTAAAGGATTCAAGGCCGATGTAATTCTTGAGGCCCTGATACAGGAAGAAGAATGTAGCCAGAAAAACACAGGCAAAGAGCGTAATAACGATGAGTTTGAGCCAATGGATGCGGAGGAATAAAATAAGTTTTTTCATACGGTACAAGTATAGCATAAATCCTTGACTTTGAAATCAAACTATGTTAATTTGGCACATCATTAGTGGTAAGTGATAAGAGGTAAGTGGTAAGTTTGAAATAATTTAGCTTACCACCTATCACTTACCATTTATCACTTTTAAAAGGAAAATTCATGTCCAAAATCAAAACCGTCAAAGCCCGCCAGATCCTTGATTCCCGCGGCAACCCGACGGTGGAAGTGGATGTGATTTTATCATCAGGCGTGATGGGCCGTGCGGCCGTTCCTTCCGGGGCGTCCACCGGTGAGCATGAAGCCATTGAATTACGCGACGGTAACAAAAGCCAATATATGGGTAAAGGGGTCACCAAAGCCGTGACCAATGTTAATACCGTTATTAAAAAGAAGATTAAAGGCCAGAAGGCCGATTTTGAAGCAATTGATAAGATTATCCTCGCGTTGGATGGTACTGAGAATAAAGGAAATTTTGGCGCCAACGCTATCTTGGGTGTTTCACTGGCTGTTGCCAAGGCCGCTGCCAATGAAAAAAAATTGCCGCTCTATCGTTATCTCGGTGGCACAAAAGCCAAGATTTTACCGGTTCCTCTCATGAATATCATCAACGGTGGTGTGCATGCTGACAATAATTTGGATGTCCAGGAATTTATGATTGCGCCTATTGGGGCACCGACCTTTTCTGAAGCCCTGCGCATGGCTGTGGAAGTCTTTCATACCTTAAAGAAAATTTTACATGACAGACATCTGGCCACGTCCGTCGGAGACGAAGGTGGTTTTGCCCCCAATCTTCAATCCAATGAAGAAGGGATTGATGTTATTCTTGAAGCCATTGAAAAGGCTGACTACAAACCAGGTAAGGATATTTTTATCGCCCTTGATGCAGCCTCATCTTCATTTTACGAAAACGGTAAATACGAGTATAATGGAAAGCAGAATTCCACCGAAGAGATGATTCAGGTGTATGAGGAGATGGTGGGTAAATATCCCGTCGTGTCGATCGAAGATGGGTTGTATGAAAATGATTGGAATGGTTGGAAGGAGTTAACTCAACGGTTGGGGACTAAGACACAGTTGGTCGGCGATGATTTGTTTGTGACCAATGTCAAACGTCTGAAAGAAGGTATTGAGAAAAAGGTCGCGAATTCCATCCTGATAAAAGTCAATCAGATTGGGAGCTTGTCCGAGACGTTGGCGGCGATCGATCTCGCCAAGAAAAATAAATATACGTCGATCATCTCGCACCGTTCCGGTGAAACTGAAGATACGACCATTGCGCATCTGGCGGTGGCGACCAACGTCGGGCAGATCAAGACTGGTTCTCTCTCGCGCACGGACCGTCTGGCGAAGTATAATGAATTGCTGCGGATAGAAGAAGAATTGGGTAAAAAGGCACAATACGCCGGGCTGTTGTGGGGGAAGATTTGGTAACTTTAAGAAGCCAGATGTAAGAAGTCAGAAGCCAGAAAATCTGGCATCTTGCTTCTTGCCTCTGACCTCTTTTCAAGACTATGCTCAAAAACGCCATTTGGCTTTTTATCATCACGACATTTGTGTTCATTTATTTCCTGCCGTCCTATACCAAGATGCAGGATTTAAAGCAGAAGAATTTGGAATACCAAAAAGAGATTCAGGCCCTGCAGGCGAAGAACGCGCAATTAACAAGAGAAAAAGAACGGCTGGAGAATGATCCGGAATATTTAGAGAAAGTCGCGCGGGAGAAGATGGGATTGATTAGAGAAGGTGAAGTAGTGTATAAGATTGTGCCGGTGGAAAATAAGGAATAGAACAGGGTTTAGGTTTTAGGGGTTAGTGGAGAGTCTTCTATACCCTAAACCCTATCACCCTAATCCCTGATGTATATATCGCGGGGTGGAGCAGCCAGGAAGCTCGTCAGGCTCATAACCTGAAGGTCAGAGGTTCAAATCCTCTCCCCGCAACCAACTTAACCCTTTGTAGGCCTAGCGCTTGCAG
>Ga0137796_10000567_pt1 | contig 22479 bp, 24 predicted proteins | sample OV2TP3_FD_97704 | JGI IMG/M metagenome (GOLD analysis project Ga0137796, IMG submission 97704) | reverse complement strand
TAATAAATAAAAAAAATATAATAAATAAAAAAGCCCCTCTTAAGAAAAATTTTTCTGCCAAAGTAAAGATCAAAAGCGATACAACAAAGAAGGAATTTATAAGGCTTGTCAAGAAATTGAAAGAGCATATCACAGCAGGCGATGTCTATCAGGCAGTTCTTTCCCGGACTATAAGCGCTGATTTTAATAAAGAGCCTTTTGATGTTTATAAGAAATTAAGAGAGCTAAATCCAAGCCCTTATATGTTTTATGTTAATATGAATAATGGCGATGGTGTTTTGCTTGGAGCCTCTCCTGAAATGTGCATTAAAGTTGAGGGCGGGGAAAGCAAAAAGGTTGTGAATTGCGAAGCAATTCCAAGCTTGCGGAGCAAACTGTTTTTTGCTCAAGCTTTTTGCGAGAGCAAAAAGGTTGTTGAGATAAGGCCTATAGCAGGCACAAAGCCAAGGGGCTTAATAGGAAATAAGCTTGACATAGACCTTGATTCAAGATATGAAACTGAATTGAAGACTGACAAAAAGGAAATTTCCGAGCATATAATGCTTGTTGATCTGGCAAGAAATGATATAGCAAAAATATCAAAGCCGGGCACAAGATATGTTGACGAGCCTTTTGTTGTTGAGAAATATTCCCACGTTCAGCATCTTGTCTCAAATGTAAGGGGAATCCTAAAAGATGATTTAGATGCGCTGCATGCGTATTTAGCTACAATGAACATGGGTACTCTGACAGGCGCGCCAAAAATAGAGGCTATGGGGCTTTTAAGAATTCACGAAAAAACAAAAAGGGGATTTTATGGAGGCGCAGTCTGCTATATAACGCCGGGCGGAGAGCTTGACAGCGCTATCGCTATAAGGTCTATAAGAATCAAAGGCAGTAAGGCATATATAAGAGCAGGAGCTGGCATTGTTCATGACAGTGATCCAGAGTCAGAGTTTATGGAGACTGAGAGAAAAGCTTATGCCTGCCTAAAAGCAATAGAATTAGCGTGAATTGGCGTAACGAAAATACCATAAAAATACCATCAAATTTGATAAAAATGAACGTAATAATGATAGACAACTTTGACTCATTCACTTATAATCTCGTTGATGAATTTGAGAAAAGAAATTGCAAGGCTTATGTTTACAGAAACAGCATAGGCTTAGAAAATCTTAAAAAAATCATAAAAAAGATAAAGCCAAAATTGATAGTTGTATCGCCAGGCCCATCTGCTCCAAAAGATGCGGGAATTTCTATAGATGTGGTTGGGCATTATGCAGGAAAACTGCCTATTTTTGGCGTTTGCCTGGGGCATCAATGCATAATAGAGGCATTTGGCGGAATTGTTGGCAAGGCTCCCGAGATTCTCCATGGCAAGCCGTCAAAAGTCTTTCATGACAAAAAAACTATTTATAAATCTCTTGAAAATCCATTGCAAGTCGGAAGATACCACTCATTAGCTGGATTAAAAATCCCGGAAGAGCTTATTGTGACAGCTAAAAGCGATACAGGCGTAGTTATGGGAGTAAGGCACAAAAAGTTCTTTATTGAAGGAGTCCAATTTCATCCTGAAAGCATACTGACGCCAAGCGGAGGGCTGATTATAGAGAATTTGCTGGATGAAATAAGATAATGCTCGTTTAAACTTTCTGAAAAAATGATTCAAGCAGCAATCTCAAAATTAGCGGACAAGCAGGATTTAACTGAGCATGAAGCAGAGCAAGTCATGGATGAAATAATGGAAGGCAAAGCGACAGATGCTCAAATAGCTGCTTTTCTTGTAGCCTTAAGATTAAAGGGTGAGACTATTGACGAGATTACCGCTTGCGCAAAAATAATGAGGCAAAAAGCTCACATGATAAATCCAAAAGTGAAATTTTTAGTTGACACGTGCGGCACAGGCGGCGACAATTCGAACACATTCAACATATCAACTGCCGCTGCTTTTGTTGTGAGCGGCGCAGGAGCTGCTGTTGCGAAGCACGGAAACAAGTCCGTAAGCTCAAAATGCGGAAGTGCCGATGTTCTAAAGGAATTGGGCGTTAAAATCGACTTGTATCCAAGAGATGTTGAAAAGTGCATCGAAAAAATTGGAATTGGATTTATGTTTGCCCCTATGTTTCATCCTGCAATGAAATACGCTTTAAATGCCAGAAAAGAAATAGGAATAAGGACTATTTTTAATATACTGGGGCCTCTGACTAATCCTGCAAACGCGAAATCGCAGTTAATAGGGGTTTTTGATGCAAATTTATTGGAAATCATTGCAAAGGTACTGAAAAATTTAGGAAGCAAACATATAATAGCTGTAAATGGTTATGGCATAGATGAAATAACAATCTGCAACAAAACAAAAGTTTGTGAACTAGAAAATGATAATATAAATACTTATGAAATAAATCCTGAAGATTTTGGATTTAAGTTGAGTTCTTTGAGTGAAATAAAAGGCGGCTTGCCTCAAGAAAATGCAAAGATAATATCATCTATTTTAAATGGAGTTAATGGTCCTAGAAGAGATGTCGTTTTGTTAAACGCCGCAGCAGCATTATCAACAACAGGTATAGTAAAAAATTATAAAGAAGCCCTTGAACTTGCAGCCTACTCTATTGATTCTGGAAAAGCGCTCAAAAAACTAAAGGATTTAATACATTTTACAAATGAAAATGCTAAACAAAATAATTGAAAATAAAAAAAAGGAAATAGAAATGGCAAAAAAATCTTTGCCTTTATCTAGTTTTATATATAAATTAGAGAAATCAGGAAGGAATTTTAAAAAAGCAATATCTAAAAATAAATTAAATCTTATAGCAGAAATAAAGAGAAAATCTCCATCGCAAAATACAATGGCTCAGGAATTTAACATTAAAAAAATTTTAAAAGTTTACAATAAGTACGCAGATGCAATATCTGTATTAACAGACAAAAAATTCTTTGATGGCTCTTTGGAGGATATGAAGACGGCAAGCCAATTGACAAGCTTGCCGATATTAAGAAAAGATTTTATAATAGACAAATATCAAATTTATGAGTCAAGGCTTTATAATGCTGATGCCGTTTTATTAATAGCATCATTGCTGTCAAAAAATGAATTAAGTGATTTTATTAAAGCAGCAAAAAAGTATAATATGGATTGTGTTGTAGAAGCACGCACAGAGCGCGACTTAAATAAGGCTTTGGAGTCTGATGCAGAAATAATTGGAATTAATAACCGTGATCTCAACACATTAAAAGTTGATACAGAAACAACATTAAAACTTATAGATAAAATACCTAAAAATAAAATAATTATCAGCGAAAGCGGCATTTCATCTGAAGGTTATATTAATAAAATAGCAGGAAAAGTTAATGCTATATTAGTTGGGACATTATTTATGAATTCAAAAAACTTAGAAGCTGAGATATTATTATTGATGAAATGACTAAAATAAAAATATGCGGAATTACTAATTATGCAGATGCCATAAATGCGGCAAATTTAGGCGCAGATTATCTCGGCTTTAATTTTTATAAAAAAAGCCCAAGATATATAGAAAATGCAAAAGCAGGGGAAATTATAAATCTGCTTCCTAAAAGAGTAAAAAAAGTCGGCGTGTTTGTCAATGAAAGCATTAAAAATATAAAAGCCGCAGCAGATTTTTGCGGCATTGATTTAGCGCAATTGTCAGGAGATGAGGATGCGCAGTTTATATCAAATTTAAAAAAAATGTTAAATAAAAAAATAATAAAGTCGTTCAGGGTAAATGGCAAAAAAATCATTCCTGAGAAAACCGGAAATAGTTTTTTTGATTACATATTGATTGATTCTTTTAAGAAAGGAATTTATGGAGGAACAGGGTCTAAATTTAACTGGAGCATTATTAAGAACATAGATAAAAAAAATCTATTTTTAGCAGGGGGCTTAAATCCTTTAAATGTTAAGCTTGCTATTCAGAAAGTAAAGCCTTACGCTGTTGATGTGTGCAGCGGAGTAGAGCTGCATCCTCGGAAAAAGGATTTTGGGAAGATGAGAAAATTTATTGAGGCTGTAAAATCATAAAAAGCAGCTAATTTCAAAACCAAAAACTAAATAAAACAGGTAAAAATTTCAATGTTAAAACTAAAATTTTTACCATTCAAAATGAAATCCCTCGGCAAATTCGGAGACTTTGGAGGCATTTTTGTCCCAGAAACATTGATGCCTGCATTAGAAGAACTAGAAGAGGCTTTTTTAAAACTAAAAAACGATAAAGAATTCAGCTCGGAGTTGAATTTTTTGTTGAAGACATATGCTGGCAGACCAACACCACTAACTTTTTGTAATAATCTAAGTAGAAAATTAGGCTGCAAAATTTATCTTAAAAGAGAAGATTTGGCTCATACTGGCGCCCATAAGATAAACAATGCGCTTGGACAGGCGCTGCTTGCAAAACATATTGGAAAAAATAGATTAATAGCTGAAACAGGAGCAGGGCAGCATGGAGTTGCAGTTGCAACAGCAGGCGCAAAGCTCAGCTTTAAAACAGAAATTTATATGGGGGCAATGGACATAGAAAGGCAGAAGCTTAACGTATTAAGAATGAAGCTGCTCGGCGCAGCTGTTAAGCCAGTTGATACAGGCTCAAAAACACTGAAGGATGCTATAAATGAAGCGCTTAGAGACTGGACAGCAAATGTTAAAAATACCCATTATCTGCTCGGCTCTGTTTTAGGGCCGCATCCTTACCCTACAATGATTAAATTCTTTCAAAGCGTTATAGGCAGGGAAGCAAAGGAACAGATTTTAGAAGCTGAGAGAAGACTTCCAGACTTGATAGTTGCATGTGTCGGAGGAGGCAGCAATGCAATAGGCATTTTCAACGAATTTATAGAGGATAAAATTGTCAGGCTTGTTGGAGTAGAGGCAGGCGGCTCTGGAATTGAAAGCGGAGAGCATGCAGCAAGATTTAATGACAAAAAGCTTGGAAGAGTCGGAATTATTCACGGCACAAAGACATATGTTTTGCAAGATAAATACGGGCAGATTCATAACACATATTCTGTTGCTGCCGGGCTGGATTATTGCGCAGTAGGCCCTGAGCATAGCCTTTTAAGGCAGTTGAAAAGAGTCAATTACACTTACGCAACTGACAAAGAAGCTATTAATACATTCAAGAGCTTAAGCAGAGAAGAAGGCATAATTCCGGCTTTGGAGTCTGCCCATGCAGTGGCTTATGCAATAAAAACTGCAAGAACAATGAAAAAAGACGACATTATTATCATTAATTTAAGCGGCAGAGGAGACAAGGATTTGGAGCAGATAGAGAAAGTAATATAAAGAAATGCGTTGATTAGTGCAATATATTAACGCATTTCTAATATGAATCTTTGCCTAAAAATTTAACTAATCAACGCAAAGATTCATAAGATAAAAATAAATTTTTTGTTAAGTTTGAAGAAATCAGCTAAATAACTCTTTATGAACGATAATAAACGATTTTAAGCCTCTTTTCAGCGAAAAAAGATTTTTAAAGCGCATTGTTTTTTAAGTAAAGTATATATATACGCAGTTTTTTATTGATCATTATTGATTACATTGATTATTTTTGATTAAAATGGCTCACGAAACGAAGGAAGGCATTTTGAAGGACGACATTTTTTTAGAAAAGGTTATCCTATTTTTAGTTGTGATAGTGGGAGCAGTTCTTGCCTTTAACCAATTCCAGTTTGTTAAGTTACCATCAAATACTCTGCTTAATGCTGTCTCTTTAGTTTTGATTCTTGCGCTTATAGGGTTAGTTGCATGGCTATTCTTAAAGAGAGAGCAAGATTCAGATCAGCATATTGCAGAACACAATGCGCATACTAAAGAACACCATATCACAGAACACATCGTAAAAGCTGACAAAGCTCCATTAAGGGTTCCATTAAGCTTTCATGAAAAACTAAGCTTTGGGTTAATCGCTTTTGTGGCAGTAATAATATTATTTAACCAAGTGCAGATATCTAAGGCAGGCGCTCTGATTAGCGGAACCTCATCGCCAGTTACGAGCTTTATGAGATCAGTTACTTCTCCATTAAAATTAGGCAGCTCTGGAAAAAGCGGAGTTGTGATAGGCCCGCAGCTTAATGCAGATGGAAGAACAACAAAGCTTGTTGAATGGCCTACAATAAGCGATACACAAGCTCCAAAAGATACAGGCAATCCAACCCAGGATGCAATAGCAACAGTTGTGCCTACAGGGACCCCTTTTTATATTTTAGAAGGGCCTGGAGCCGAAAAGGTAAAAGGGGCGACTTTTGATGACCCTTTAACAAGCCAAAAGGTATGGGCTGGTTTGCTTGGCTCGAGAAGGTTTGGAACTGCTAATACAATTCAGCTAACTCCAGAAGAGGAGCAGAGATGGAAGAAGCTAACAAGTGTATTTACATGTGACTTTTGCTGCGGCGGGCCAAACAGCGTGACGACAATCGGCCATTGCGGATGCGCCCATAGCTATGCATGGCAGGGCATGGCAAAATTCTTCATAAAGTACCATCCCCAATACAGCGATGAGCAGATATTGGGTGAGATGACAAAGTGGAAAGCGCTTTGGTATCCCAAGGGAATGATACAGGATTACTTGGTCTATACGGGGCAGCAATCGCCAGACACCTTAACACATGGAGGCTCAGTTGGAATAAAGCAGCAATTCCTCCAACAAGCCCCTAATTCCCAGCATCAAACACAAGCATCAGTAACACCATTAGAGGATCTGCCTTCAATGGTAGGCGGATGTTAATAATAAGAAAAATTTATATTACATTAAATAAAACATAAAGGAGGAAAGCAAAAATGAACAGAAACGTTATTATTGTGATAGTGCTTGTTGTTCTGGTATTGCTAACCGCAGTTCAAGCCATGCAGTTGAGCAGCCTAAAGACAAGTATAAGCACAGGAAAGGTAAGTGTTGGCTCTGCACCAGCCCAAAGTTCGAGCGGCGGCGCAGTTCCATCAAGCATACAGGATCTGCCTTCAATGGTAGGCGGATGTTAGTTTATGCTGATTTGCAAGTAAGCAGGTAAGGAGGTAAAAATGAATAGAAATATCTTAAGAAACATCTTAATATTAAGTGTGATAGTATTGAGTATTTTTTTAGTTGGATGTGCGTCATCTGGCCAAAGCGGGTATGCAGCATACAATCAGCCTCAACAGGGGCAATATGTTGGAGGCGGCTGCGGGGTGGCTCCAAGCGGAGATTATGAAAATGCTCCAACCGGTGATTTAGATTCGGCAGATTCTGCATTGTAATTAAATGCATTGTAATTAAAAATGGAGCTGACAAAAAGGGAAAGGCGCAATCTTAAACTGGAGAATACGAGCCAGGAAATCCACCATATTCAGAGAGAGCATGAGCTGAAAACCGGGCATCAGCAAATAAATGAGCATCCTAAACCGGGCAAATCAAAATATTATGCCATTGCTGCTGTTATTGGCGTAATTATTCTGGCAACTGCTGCTTATTCTGTCTACTCATTAAACAAGCCCTCTCAATATGATATTTTCGCAAAATGCCTGACTGAAAAAGGCGCTGTCGTGTATGGGGCAATGGAATGGTGCAAATATACTCAGGCGCAGAAGGCAATGTTTGGCAATTCTTTCAAATACATAAATTATCATGAGTTTAACCAATTAGAGGGGATTAAAAAAACACCTACCTGGGTTATAAACGGGGCATGGCATGAAAATGTGCAATCATTTGAGAAGTTGGCCGCATTGACAGGGTGTAAGTTGTGAAGCAGCATTTATTAATGAAGCAACATTTATGAAGTAACATGTGAAGCAAATGGAATCAGAAAAGAAATCAGAAAAGAAAGAGGATATAAAGGACGATACTAAGGAAGAGCATCACAAGCCAGAGCATCACAGTGAGCATCATAAACACGATAAAAAGATTTTGAAGAAAATTGGACTGCAGGATATTTTTATAGGAGTGGTTATAATATTGGGCATTGCCCTTGCGCTCAATATTCTATTAACCTTTAATATTAACAAGGAGCTAAAAAAGGATGCAGAGCTGGCAAAGGAAAGCCTGAAGCCGGCAAAAATTGAGCTTATTTTACTTAAAAATTCTAAATGCAATGATTGCTATGATATTGCAGCAATCACACAAAATATAAAGAATTTGAATCTTAATATTACTAAAGAAAGAGCGCTTGAATTTGACTCAAAAGAAGGAAAAGAGGCAATAGCAAAGCACAAGATCGAAAAAATCCCAGCCATTATTGTTACTGGGGAAATTGAAAAAGCTTCCATACAAGGCTTGGAAAAGAAGGAGAATGCATTAGTGCTGACAAAATTAGCTCCGCCATATACAAATGCAGCAACAGGAAGGATAGAAGGAAGGGTTATCCTATACCATCTTAAGGATGCTGAATGCGCAAAATGCAATGAGCTGAAAGTGTTTATAAGCCAGATAAAAGGCGCAGGCATAAAAATCTCTGAAGAAAAAAGCATTTCTGCAAACAGTGACGAAGGGAGAGAGCTAATAAAAAAATACAATATAGGCTTTGTGCCTACAATAATATTATCAAAAGATGCAGCTGAGTACAGCATAATAAGCCAGGCATGGCTCCAAGTTGGCTCTAAAGAGACAGATGGCTCTTATGTATTAAGGGTTGTTAATCCACCGTTCATCAATCTTACAACAGGGCAGTTAAGAGGCATTGTGGAAATAACATACTTGACTGACAAAAGCTGCAAGGAATGTTATAATGTTAGCCTTCATGAAAGCATACTGACAAGCCCGCAAAGCTTTGCAATGAAGCTTGATGAGCAGAAAACAATTGATATAGGCGAAGACAAGGGAAAGGAATTAGCGGCAAAGTACAATATAACCCAAGTTCCTACAGTTATTTTATCTTCTGAAGCCAATGCCTACCCTCTAAGCCGGATATTAAAGCAGTTTTTCTCTATTGAAAAAGACGGCTCATACGTGTTTAGAAAAGCCCCTCTTGTTGGCACATACAGGGATTTGGAGACGAATGAGGTTATTGAGGTTGAGCAGGATGAGCAAGGGTAATCGAGCAAGATAAATGTGCAAAAATATAGCAGTAATTAACTGCTATATTTATATAAGCAATTAACTCCCATTTCTACTATGAATTGCATGATAAAAGCAGTTATCTTTGACTTAGACAATACCTTAATAGACTTTATGAGGATGAAAGAGATTAGCTGCGATGCTGCTATTTCCGCAATGATTGATGCAGGATTAAATGTTGATAAAGGCAGGGCAATGAAAGAGCTTTTTTCTCTTTATGATGAATATGGGCTTGAAGACAGAATGATTTTTCAAAAATTCCTAAAAAAGATGGCAAAAAAAGTTGATTATGAGGTTCTTGCAAGCGGCATAGTCGCTTATAGAAGGGTAAGGGCAGGCTTTCTTGAGCCTTACCCACATGTTGGAGAGGTCTTATTTGAGCTAAAGCGAAGAGGTGTCAAATTAGCCATTGTATCTGATGCTCCAAGATTAAAGGCATGGATAAGGCTTGTCTCAATGAAGATCAATCATTTGTTCGATGCTGTTGTCACTTTTGATGACACTAAAAAATTAAAGCCAAGCACAATGCCATTCAAGGCTGCTTTCAAGCAGCTTAAAACAGACCCTAATGAATGCCTGATGGTAGGTGACAGGCCGGAAAGGGACATTGAAGGAGCAAAAAAATTAGGAATGCTAACCTGCTTTGCCAAGTACGGAAATCCTAAGGCAAAAAGCTTAAATGCAGATTATGAGATAAATGATATTAAGGAACTGCTTGAAATCATAATTATGCAACAAAGCAGTTAATTCTTAGCGAAGTGTAACAGATTAGATATGATTATGATTTAATTTTCAGGACGACGCAAAACACAAAATCACTATCTGACAACCGATTTAATACCAATATTATCATATTTAAATTAGGACACTTCGAATTCTTAGTGCTTTAAATTAATCTACTTTATAGTGGTAAAAAATAGAAAGATTTATAAACTGCTGTTCTAACTTATTTAAGGGGGTTAATTAAAAATGCTCAACCAATCACTCCAAATCCTAAAGCTAATGCAGTACCCGACAGGGCTTTTTGCAGCGAGCAGAATGACTGTTAAGACTGGCTACAATTTGGCCTGGATCAGGGATAATATCTATGCCTCTATTGGCTTGGAGGCTATGCAGAAATACATGCTTGTTAAGAGGACTTTAAGGGCATTATTAGACATTCTTTTGAAGCATGAATACAAGATAGACTGGGCTATAAGGGAAAAGCCAAAGCACGGCTATCAATACATACATGCAAGATATGACCCAATAACAATGGAAGAAATATGGGAGCAATGGGGCAACAAGCAGAATGACGCTATCGGCGCTTTATTGTTTAAGATAGGGGATTTGGAAGGAAAGGGAATAAGGATTATCAGGAATGGCAATGACTTAAGGATTCTGCAAAAGCTGGCTAATTATCTGCAAAGCATTGAATATTGGAATGATAAAGACAATGGAATGTGGGAAGAGAATGAAGAAGTGCATGCCTCTTCAATAGGCGCCTGTGTTGCCGGGCTTAAAAAAATAAGCAAGATTATTGATGTTCCGCAGGATTTAATCAAAAATGGAGAAAATGCTTTAAACAATTTACTGCCGCATGAGTCAGAAACAAAAGAAGTTGACATGGCTTTATTGTCTTTGATTTACCCATATAATATCGCAACAAAAGAGCAAAGAGACATCATTTTAAAAAATGTAGAACAAAAATTAGTCAAAGAAAAAGGCGTTGTAAGGTATATTGGCGATAAATATTGCCACACTGATGGTGAAGCTATGTGGACGATGGGATTGCCATGGCTCACAATAATTTATAAGCAATTGAATAAGCCGGATAAACATGCTTTTTATATGAGAAAAACAATGTCTGCAATGAATGAGAAAGGAGAACTGCCGGAACTGTATTATGCTGACGGCAGCGGCTCCAATGAAAACTGCCCATTGGCTTGGAGCCAGGCTTTGTTTGTGGCCAGTTTGACAGATTAAAATTAAGAATTATTAGATACTTCATCAATCATCTCAACATACATTGAATTGCTCCAATCTTTTTGGGCAAGCCAAAAACATTGATGAAAAATTCAGTTTGCTCACGCAAACTCGGAATTGCTTCGCAATTCATTGAAATAGTTCCCCCATTAATTCAACATACATTGAATTGCTCCATGCCTGAGCAAAGCATCCTTTGCTTTCTAAATTTTTTGCAGAGCTTAATTCTGCATGGCATCCAACACATCCTTTCCATAAAATTTCTTCCGTGCTTGCAGATATTATTTTTTGAATTTGTTTTTTGAATTTAGCTTTGTTTATTTTATGCAATACTAATGCAGCTAAATTATTGAGCCAAAACCATGAATCCCCTCTATGATAGCTTTTTACATCTTCTCCTGTGCTTTCATTTGTGAACAATGGATTATTTTTATCTATTGTTGACAAGCCACCCCAATCCAGCCAAAGCGCTTTTAATGCATTATCGAAACAGGTTTCCCATTCTTCAGCTGATAAGAATTCCGGATAGGCATAAGCTGCAATAAACAAGTTTGGCCTAATGGTAAAGTCACTTAATCCATCTTTAATGCCATCTGCAACAATTTTTCCGTTGAAAAATTGTTGCCGTACTTTTATTTTTAACATATTCTCAAGAATCTTATATTTTTGATTTTGAGTTAATTCAAACATCAATTTGTACATATTCAGCCTTAATGCCTGCACCTCAATCCTTGCGCCTTTTCTGCTGTCTCCATCAAATTCTGTGTCCATCCATGTTTCTTTTGCATTATTAACCTCAAAAGCATCCTTTGTATGGTATTTTAGCAGGGCATTTAATGAGCTTTCAAGTGAGCTTTCTACCTCATAAATTATTTTATCATATTCATTTTCTCTTTTTCGTATAATTGAATTACAATTTTTTAAATATTCTTTTATTTTTGGTAAATCAGGGTTTTTATTCTGCCTTATTATTGACAATGATTTTTTTATTGAATTTATGGAACGCTTGTTTTTAGCTATTTCCTCGATTATTTCCCTGCACCTAAAGAATAGCCATCCATGCGAATCTGCGCTTCCTAAATTCCATTCTGCATGCTCTCCAATTAAATTAGGCAGCCTCCCATAGTCATCTATCTCCCCTAAATAATCAAAAAGGACTTTTTTGCTGAAATTTTTATTGATTTTAGACATAGATTTTAATGAGATTAAGGTATCCCTTGCCCAGAACTGGAAAAACCATGGCAGGCCGGCAATAACGCCGGAATCCGAGTTCACAGCTAAATTGCTTAAAGAATTCAGCGCACATATATAAGCTATTTTTATTTTTTTGTCACTTGCGTTCCAAAGCCCTCTTGGAGAGGCATTGCTTATTCTCCTGTTTTTTAGGGTTTTCTTTACATGACTATTATTTAACAAATTTTGAAAAGATATTTTTTCAGAATCTTTTATCTTATCAAAATGCTCAAAAACATATATGCACTCCTTGACTGCTGTTCTCCTATCTTTTGCTATGGAAAATACAAATCTTGAGCCATTCAGCCTTAAAGCATTGTAAACATGCCTTTTAAATGGTGACGAGTTTCTTTCTTTATCATAAGAATACTCTCTCTCAGTCCACTTATCATTTACCTTATAGGCATTATTCTTGCTTTTAATCGCCAAATATAAAGAAAACTCCCCTAAGCCATGGCTTTGGTCTTCCCTTTTGTCTGTTCTCTTTGTGAATTTTATGAGTATGCAGCCCTTTTCTTCAATGTTCTCTTCGCTGATATCATAAAATCTTCCCATTTCTCTATTATCGTAAGAGGCTTTGCAGTCTAAAATTAAGTCAATCTCATTATCCTGGCTTAATTCATACATTAATGAGTTTAAGCTTCTTGGCATTAAAAAAGACTCAGTAACAGCATCTTTCCGCCGCTCAATGAAATAAAACCCATTTTTTAGGCTTGAGACATTGTTTTTGCAATTATTGCCCGCGAGCTCTATGCTCTCAATGAATTTGTACATATTCATAGCTTTTTTGTCAAAATAGAAAAAGCCATGGTATCTGGAGGATGGAGTGCAAAAAAAGCTGCAATAGCTCCCTTCCTTGTTTGTCAGCAAAAAGCCAGCATTCTCATTTATGCTCTTCCCTATACTCAAAAACCCTAAACTATGGACTACATCCATTTTTTGAATATGCATTATATACATTACCTTATATACATTATTTATTTTTCTTTTTAGATAAATGTTTAATTAGATAAACTTTTAAGCACTTATATGCTTAAGTATTTATTTTTTGCGGGATTTTTTCCAAAAAGTTTTAATATAGTCTTTTTTGTAGAAAAACTTTAAATAACTGACAAGTATCTTTAGTCATATGTATCAAACTATCTTAGTCAAAGTATTGCTTTGGACAGCTTATTTAATTTCTTTATATTTCGCTATATTCTGGTTCCTAGTCTTGATGGAGAAGGAAAAAAAGCTAAAATTAAGGATACTGAAGAGATGCCCGTATGTCAGCATAGTTGTACCTGCTTATAATGAGAAAAAAAATATCATTGCAACTCTTGAATCCTTGACAAATCTCAGTTACCCGAAAAATAAGCTTGAGATAATTGTCGTGAATGATGGCAGTACAGACAACACTAGCAATATTGTTGCGGATTTTATTTGCAGAAACAAATACAAAAATGTAAAAATTATAAATAAGAAAAATGAGGGTAAAGGAGCCGCATTGAATGACGGCTTGGCAATTGCAAAAGGAGATTTCTTTGTCTGCCTGGATGCCGACTCATTTGTAACAAAAGATGCTCTGAAGAAGATTTTGCCATATTTTACTGATGAGAGCATTGCTGTTGTTTTACCATTGCTTAAGGTAGCTAATCCAAAGACCTTGTGGCAGAAAATGCAGTGGCTCGAGTACATAATAAACCTATTTTACAAGCGCTTGATGAGCAGGCTTAACTGTGTACATGTCGCTCCTGGGCCATTCAGCGTTTATAGAAAAGATGTGCTTAAACAAATAGGAGGCTTTGACGAAAACAACATTACAGAGGACTTGGAAATAACTTTAAGGCTGCAGAGCAAAAACTACAAGATAGTGCAGGTGCTTGATGCAGAAGTATTTACACTATCTCCTAAAACATTCAAGGGGCTTTACAAGCAAAGAAAGAGGTGGTATAAAGGATCTATCATCAACGCTTTCAAGTACAAATACATGATATTTAACAAAAAATATGGAGATTTTGGCATTATGCAAATGCCTACGATAATCATCTCAGGATTAATAGCAATTACCTTAGTTATTTCATCACTTTACTATGGGCTTAAACCATATATCAAAACATTGTATAACTCAATTTTTATCGATTTTGATTTTTATACCTTAATTAAGGCATTCAAGTTCAATTTTTCATTGCTCGATCTGGACTATATGACAATGCTTGTGGCAATAATTACATTATGCATATCAATACTTGTGATAAGGAAATCTCATGCGGCTGCAAAGGAGAAGCCTAGTAAATATGGAACGCTGGCACTGGTTTCTTACTTGTTCTTCTATTTCTTCGTTATAGGGCTTATATGGATAGGGATCATGATTGATTTTGCACTTTGGAAAAAACAGAAGTGGTAATATGAAACAGAAGTGGCAATATGAGAAATTTAAGCAAAGATAAATATGTAATCGCAGGAGCAATTACAACTGGCGTGTTCCTTCTAGGGCTTTTCTTAGGGCTTGCAATAGAAGGCAAACGTGTTAACTATATTGAATCAATAAGCAGAAGGCAAAACTTGGATTTTAGCAGTTTGCAGCTGCAATACGCTTTTATAGATCAATTAAGCCAGGAAAAAAATTGTTTGGCTGTGCAGAAAACATTTGAGCAGAATATTAACAATCTGGAATCAACAAGGATAAGGCTAGAGAATTTTGACAGGGATGCAAAGCTTAACAAGAACGAGTTTGATTTATTGAAGAATGAGTATATGCTTGCTCAGATAAGATACTGGTTGTTAGCAGAGAGAACAAGAAAATTATGTGAAACAGATGTTGTTAGTATCCTATATTTTTTCTCTGATGAGAAAGACTGCCCGGATTGTGATAGGCAAGCATTTGTATTGACTTATTTAAAAAAGAAGTTCAAAGATAAGCTTCTAATTTTTTCATTTGATTCTAAATATGAGTTAGAGCCTATGATTCCACTTCTAAAAAAGACATTTAACATCACTAAATACCCGACTATAGTAATAGAAGGAAAATCTAAAGAAAAATTTCAGGATAAGGATGATATATTAAGGGATATATGCAGTTACTATAAGGAAAATACTGAAGATTGCGCTCAAATTATAAAATGAATCTTGTATTTAAGCACTTGAATAATAATAAAGCTATTTACACAATCATTTTTTTATTTTTATTTGCCAAATTAGTAACTCTTGGCAATTATAAAATTGTCTGGTGGGATTCTGCCGTCTATATTGGCATGGGCAAGAGCATCTATTCTCTTGGAGATTCGGGATTATGGGAAGAAACAAGGCCTTTGGTTTGGCCTTTAATGCTGGGCTTTTTGTGGAAGATTGGGCTCAATCCGGTATTTTATGGAAAGGCTCTTGAGCTGGCTTTTGGCAGCTTGTGCATTTTTTTGACTTATTTTATCGGAAAGAAGCTTTTTGGCGGGAAAACTGCTTCACTGGCTTCCTTGTTTCTTGCCTTGTCGCCAACATTCTTCTTCTTCAATGGAATCATGCTGACAGAAATAGTTTCAACAGCTTTTACATTGCTCGCGATATATTATTTAACTGAAAAAAAGCATTTTATTTGCGGCTTATTTTTTGGAATAGCATTCCTGACAAGATTTTTGCAGTTGTTTGCTTTTATTGCAGTTCTTGCTGCGGCTTTTATTTTTGGCAAGGCTCATTTTAAAATTCTTAAAAAAATATTAACCGGGTTTATTATGGCCATAACGCCTTACTTTATAATAAATCAGATACTTTACGGCAATCTCTTTTATCCGTTTATTTCGCAATTCTTTCTGGCTATGGGCAGCGGATGGCATAACTATCATCCATTCAGCTTTTATTTTATTGGGCTGCTCAGGGAAAATTTCCTTTATTCATTGTCATTTTTGGGATTATTTTTAGCATTCAGGCTAAAAGATATCAATAAAAAACATTTAGCAGTTATATTCGCAGTCTTCTTTGTATTTTTTAATTTAATAAAGCAGAAGGAAATGAGGTTTTTGATAATTCTACTGCCTTATATGTGCCTGCTTGCTTCATTTTCAATATTTTATTTTTACAATAAGCTCAAAAGCAATGCCGCAAGAGAAATATTGGCAGTTATCATTATTTTATCATTTGTTTTTTCAATTGCAGCTATAATCCAATATTATAAAAGTGAGGCAGGCAAAGCCAATCAGTATGAATACTTGCAGGATAAATTTAGAGAGCTTGATGCAAATGGGGTTATATGGGCATCCAACCCTATTATGTTTGCAGTAAGTGACAAGAAAATAGCTAAATTGATGTATTACCCAATATTTAACAGGGAAAAAAAGGAAGAATTAATTATGGAGATGGAAAACAGCCAAATGGGCATGCCTGATTTTGTACTCATTGACTCATGCGATTTGGAATGCAAGCCAAATGATAAGGCTTGTGTGGATGGCAAAAATGAATTGTTAAATAGCCTCAAGCAGCAATTAAAAATAGCATATCATTCAATGATTGGGGATTGCGAGCAGATGCTCTTGAAGAAGGGATAATGTATGCCATACCTGTTATATTCTCCTGAATGCTTGGAAGGCTTGAGTTTTAGTGCAACGGTCAGCATAGTTGAAAAACTCAAAGTTATCGTTTGAATAGTTTAGTAGCAGGGTGAGCCGTCATTGATTTTTGCTTCTTCTTTCTAAAAAGAAGAATTTTTAGGGTGCAGTTTCGTTAATAATTTATGTATGTTAATCAAATATTAATTATGTATATAAATAAGGTTAAATAGGTGATAAATATGGATTATGGACTTATCAATTGGTTAAAGGATGGAAGGTATAGAATTGATACATTAAAACTTCTATTTGAGAGAGCATATCTATCTAGCGAGTTAGCCACAAAATTAGATATAAATCGGGCTTCTATGAGCAGAATTTTGAAAGGATTAAAATCAAAAGATTTGGTTGAAGATATTTCAGAAAATAGCAGAACGGTTACCTATATTCTAACAAGTAAGGGTAAAAAGGCTTTAGAGAACTTAAATAAAAATGGACGATGAAGAGAGAATAGTGCTTGGTTCGCAAACAGCAAAAAGCGGTTTTGATAATGAAAATTTTATTATAAATATATTTAACGATTGGGAAAAAAATAAAATTGCTCAAAAACTATTGGATGAAATGTCTTTTAGAATTGATGAGTTAAAAGAGGTCAAAGCAGAAAAAGCACCAGGAAGACAAAAGTCCGATATGATTTTAAAAATAACAATTAAAGATAAATCAGATAAGATATTAAAAGCCAATATTTCTATTAAAAAGTATGGTTATACAATAGAAAATGGTAAAAAAAGCAAGTTCAATTATAACCAAATAGACAAAAGAACAATTGATAAAGCAAAAGAAAAATGGAATATGCCTGATGAGGTAGCAGACGAATTAAGAAAGTTTACTTCTGAAGAAGGATTTACCGCAACTGATTTGTTAAAAGAAGGTAAAATCAGTAAGCAAAAATACTATTCTTTAAAAGATAAAAGAAGGATAATGTTAAATGAAATGTCCTCAGAAATTCAAAAGAAGATTATTGATTTCTTCAAAAATAACAAAAATAAAATTGTTACAGAAGTAATGAAAGGAGAAGGTGAGTATGCTGCCGATTGGATGTTAGTTGATGAAGTTGAATTAGATAAAAATAAAAAAGTTAAAAAAATAAGCAAAATAACTATAAAAAGTATTGAAGAATCAATTAAGATTTTTTCTAAAGGTAAAGTTGGACTAACTCGCGATGGTAATCTTAAGATAGGTAAAATCACATTACAAAGAAAAGGAGGCACTCCAGACCCTACTAAGTTGCAGTTTAAAATTAGTCCTGGGGATATTTTCCAAGAATAACCGAAAAATATATAAATACTAAATATTAATCATATGTTAATCAAATGGAAACTGAAAACAAAGCTAAAAACTATGAAAATGTAATCTTTTATCATAGTTCGGATAACATGAAAGAATTACCTAATAATTCAGCACAGGTAATTGTAACTTCCCCACCATATAATGTTGGAAAATATTACGAAAATGGCTATAATGACAGGCAACATTATAAAAAATACAAAGAAATGTTAAGAGATGTTTTTGACGAGTGCTTTAGAGTACTAAAAGATGATGGAATATTTTTCTTAAATATCGCAAATAATGCAAAGGGGCAATTTAAGAGCCATGATATAGCTTCTACAGCTACAAAATCAGGTTTTTATTTAAACGATACTATAATCTGGCTAAAAACAAATCCGATTCCCGCCACAGGAAAAATATTTACAAATAGGTATGAGTACGTTTTTTTATTGACAAAAAATAAATTTTTAGATAAAGCCAAATTTAATAAGTTAGAAATTTCAAACGAGTATGTTGGCAAGGTTGATAAATGGGGAAGAGCAAGAAAGCAGGAATGGAAAGACATGGGAAATGTTTGGACTTTTCCTGTTGTAAAACAAGGTTGGTTTGGTGATGACGGACATTGTGCGATGTATCCTGCAGATTTACCAAGACTTGCGATTTTATGTGCTTCTGATGAAGAAGATTTAGTTCTAGACCCATTTATGGGAAGTGGAACAACAGCACAAGTTGCTAGAAATTTAAACAGGAAATATGTCGGATATGAAATAAATGAGGGATATAAAAAAGCAATAGACAAAAAGATTTCTAAAAGACCAGAGTACATGATGAAGATTAAATCAGACATTGAAAAAGAGATAAGTAGAAAAAAAGTTCTTCAAAAGACATTAGCAGAGTAGAAACTTCCCCGTTTTTATTAGAAACTTGTGAAGCAATACTATCTGTTTCGAAGGAACCTCTTGCGACGGCTCACCCCAATATCATAAAAAACTATTACTACGGGCTTCGCTTCATCCAGAGTTTTTTATTTTTGTACATAAAATCCCCCAAGGTAAATCCCTCTTCTTTCTTCCTCTTAAATTTATCCCGGCTTTCGCGGAACTCCTCAATAAGCTTTACGCCCAGCGCTTTTTCTAATTTTTTTGCAAGCTGGAATGAAGGCTCTAAGGCGCCTGTCTCAACCTTATGTATTGCTGATTCTTTTTCATTAATTCTGCCGGCGAAATCCTTCTGTGATAAGCCCATAGACTCCCGCCCTTTTTTTATGACGGCGGCATAATCTTCCACCAATAATTCAATTTTCTCTTCAATTCTTTCTTTCTTATTTTCAATGATGTTTATGGCCGTTTTAAAGGTGTCCCTATTCATTGGCGCTAATACTTTTCCAAATTTGCTGCAGCCCAAACAAACATTCAGCTCAACGCCTTCTATGAGTGCCCTGTTTAGCTGATGGCTTACCTTGCCGCATAAATCGCAGTTAATACTTATCACCAATATCCTATGTTAATTGTAATATCAGGGATTTAAGCTATATTAATCTTGGATAAACTGTTATTATCCCTGCTATTATCCGGGATTTAAATATTTTACCACAACATTTATAAATCTCGTTCTTATACTCAGAAATACATAAGCAAATACATAAGCCTGAAAAGACTGCCTTTTCAGTACAGTTTAAAACTGTTTTCTACAAAAGGCTGTAAATAAAAGGCTTTTATTTCGCAATAAATAAGGAATAGTCAAAATGCCAAGAACAAGAAAACCAAGAGCAGGAAGTATGCAGTTTTGGCCTCGTGTCAGGTCTAGATACAGCTATCCGAGGATTAGGAATTGGCCTGCGAGCCAGGAAACAAAACTTCTCGGGTTTGCCGGCTATAAGGCTGGCATGAGCCATCTGCTGATAAATGATGCTCATCCTAATTCTTTGACAAAAGGCGCAGACATTTTTTGTCCGATCACCATTGTTGAATGCCCGCCTCTCAAGACTTATTCTATAAGATTTTACAAAAACACTCAAGATGGCTCGAAGCTTGTTTCTGAATTGCTCACTGATTCTATAAATAAGGAATTGGAAAGAAAAATAACAATTGCAAAAAAGAAGGGAAAAGAAATGAGTGATTTTGATTTTGTAAGATTGCTGTGCCATACACAGCCTCAATTGGCTGGCATAGGGAAAAAGAATCCTGAAATTTTTGAAATAGCCATTGGCGGGAATAAAGAGCAGCAATTGCCTTATGCCAAGCAAAAATTAGGCGCTGAAATAAGCGTGAATGAGGTTTTCAAGGAAGGGCAGCAATTGGATTTGCATTCTTTAACAACTGGAAAAGGATTTCAAGGTCCAGTAAAAAGATTTGGAGTGCAATTAAGGCATCATAAATCAGAAAAAAGCAGGAGAAACCCGGGCTCATTGGGCGCGTGGAGGGCGCAGGGGCATATTATGTGGAGAACTGCGCATGCCGGCAAGATGGGCTATCATTTAAGGACAGAATATAATAAATGGCTGATCAAAATTGGAAATAAGAGCGATGAGATAAATGTAAAAGGAGGCTTTTTGGATTATGGGAATGTAAAGAGCGATTATTTGCTCATTAAGGGCTCTGTTGCAGGACCACAAAGAAGGCTGATAAGGCTTACTGATTCCATTAGGCCGAGAAAGTTCATTCCAGAGGCGCCTCAGATAGCGTATATAAGCACAGAGTCAAAGCAGGGAAGATAAAAATTAAAATAAAAATTAAAAAGGAAGATAAAAATGAAGCTTGATGTTTTAGACATGGCTAATAATAAGATTGGAGAGATTGAGCTGCCCGCCCAGTTTGAAGAAGAGCTTAGGCCAGACTTAATACAAAGAGCGGTTTTGGCTATTCAGAGCCACAGAAGGCAGGCTTATGCTGCAAGCAGTTCTGCTGGAAAAAGGGCATCTGCAAAATTATCCAGAAGGAGGAAAGATTACAGGGGCTCTTATGGCATCGGAATATCAAGAGTCCCAAGAAAAATAATGACGAGAAGAGGCACAAGAATGAACTGGGTTGGAGCATTTGCCCCGGGCACAGTAGGCGGAAGAAGAGCACATCCGCCAAAGTCAATTAAAATATGGTGGAAAAAGATAAATGGAAAGGAGATGACAAAAGCGCTAAGGAGCGCAATTGCAGCTACAGTATCAAAAGAGGCAGTAATTCAAAGAGGGCATTTAATTCCAAATAACTATCCATTTGTTCTGGATGACAAATTTGAATCGATCGAAAAAACAAAAACTGCTCTTGACGCATTCAAAAAATTGGGATTGGGAGATGAATTAGGAAGGGTTAAAATAAGAAAGGTAAGGGCTGGAAAAGGCAAAGCCAGAGGAAGAAAATACAAAGGAAAAAAGGGGCCTTTAATTGTTGTATCAAAAAAAGACAGTTTAAGCAGGGCAGTTATAAACATACCCGGCATTGATGTTGTTGATGTAAAAAGCCTGAATGCAGAACTGCTTGCTCCTGGCACAAAGGGAGGAAGATTGACATTGTGGACAAAAACAGCCATAGGAATTTTGGAAAAGGATGGATTATTCAGGTAAAATGTGATGCAACATAAAAGCAACCTGAAAAAGTAAAATAAAATGGACCCATACGACATTATAAAATACCCGTTATCAACTGAAAAATCAATACGATTGACGGAATCAGAGAACAAGCTAATCTTTGCTGTGAATAAAAAGGCTACAAAAGCAGAGATAAAAAAGGCTGCGGAGGATATGTTTAAAGCAGGGGTAGAAAAGATAAATACCTTTGTAAATGCGGATGGTGAGAAGAGGGCATACATAAAATTCTCTCCAAAGAACAGGGCTATTGACATTACAACTAAGATGGGTTTGATGTAAATAAAAAACAAATACAAAAAAATTTGCCAAGCGAAATTTTGTTTAAATCAAAATGCCAAAAGAAAAAATCATCGAGGCTTTAAGAAAAGAACTTCCGCATCTAAGAGATAGCTATAATGTAAAAAGTTTAGGACTGTTTGGCTCATTTGTAAGAGATGAACAAAAAAAGGGCAGCGATGTGGATGTTTTAGTTGAATTTAATAAGCCAACTGACCTTTTTAAATTCATGGATTTAGAGGGCTATCTAAATACAGTTTTAGGCAAAAGGGTTGATTTAGTTATGAAAAGTGCGTTAAAGCCAAGAATAGGCAAACATATCTTGGAAGAGGTTAAATATATATGAAAGAAAGAGAATATGGAGACTATGTTGAAGATATTTTGGAATCAATTAAGGCTATTGAAGAATTCGTAGAAGGAATGAATTTTAAAGATTTTGAGAAGGATAAGAAGACAGTTTTTGCTGTGATAAGAAGCATTGAAATAATTGGAGAGGCAACTAAAAATATCCCAACATCTATAAGAAACAATAATCCAAAAATTCCATGGAAAGAGATGGCTG
>Ga0137796_10000565_pt1 | contig 22516 bp, 21 predicted proteins | sample OV2TP3_FD_97704 | JGI IMG/M metagenome (GOLD analysis project Ga0137796, IMG submission 97704) | reverse complement strand
ACTGCCAGAACACAACGAGCAGAAATATATATGCGGTTGATAGCCTACAATTTAGGGGCTAGATTTATTGAGATTTTCTACAGAGCCTGTAATTTACGAATGTTTAAATAGCATACTAACCACTTTCTCTCTATGGGTAGGAAGATTGAGATAGAGCAGAAGAGTAGTAGTTCTGTATTAAATCTAGTTTTGGATACATTAAAGATGAATAAGCAGGCTTTGGTATTTACAAATACTAAAAGGTCTGCTGAGAAGACTGCTGAGGAAATAGCTAGAAAACTAAAAGATGAGAATGAAGAGCTTAACAAACTATCTGAGAGAGCTTTAAACATAATCATAAAGCCTACAAAACAATGCGAGAGACTGGCTCTGTGCCTGAAAAGGGGGATTGCATTCCATCATGCTGGATTGCATAATAGGCAGAAAGAACTTGTAGAGGAGAATTTTAAGGCTGGAATTGTTAAGATTATTTGTTGCACGCCAACGATGGCATATGGGGTCGACGTCCCAGCATTTAGGTCAATCATTAAAGATTTAAGAAGATATGGTAGCAGAGGATTGGCTTGGATACCTGTACTAGATTACTTGCAAATGGCTGGTAGGGCAGGAAGACCAAGTTATGATAAAGAAGGGCAAGCTATTGCTATTGCTGTTTCAGATGCTGATAAGGAATTTCTTTTTGATAAATATATAAAGGGAGGTGTGGAAAAGATTTATTCAAAACTAGCTGTAGAGCCTGTACTCAGGATGTACCTTCTTTCTTTAATAGCCACTGGCTTAGTAAGGGATAAAGTGCAGATAATGGATTTCTTTGGAAAGACTTTCTGGAGCTACCAGTTTAAGGATTTAGAGCATCTGGAAATAATTATTGTTAAGATGCTTGATCTGCTTGAAGAATTCGAGTTCATTAAAGTTTCAGGTAAACAAAGAGAGAATGAAATGGCTAGTAGGTTCAAAAAATATAAAGAGGATTTTGTTTCTGCAAATGAGATAAACAATGAAACTTATTCTGCAACAATTCTAGGGAAAAGGGTTTCAGAGCTGTATATTGATCCTTTGAGTGCTTACCATATAATTGAAGGTTTAAGAAATGCTTCTGGAAGAAAAAGCAAGAGCATAGCTTTTCTACAATTAATTTCAAATACTCTTGAGATGTATCCATTATTATCTATTAGGATTCGGGAAAGAGAAAATATTGAGCAGGAATTAGCTAAAAATGAGGCTTTCCTATTACAGAAAGAGCCTTCACTTTACGATTCTGATTACGATGATTATATCAAATCTTTTAAAACTGCACTTTTCTTTGAGAGTTGGATAAATGAGAAAGATGAAGAGTTCCTGCTTGAGGAATTTAATATAAGGCCTGGGGAAACAAGGACAAAACTCCAGATTGCAGACTGGCTTTTGTTTTGTACAGAGGAAATGGCTAAATTGCTTCAATTTAAAGAGATGATTAAAGAAATTGTGAAACTGAGAATGAGATTAAAACATGGGATCAAAGAGGAACTAATTCCTTTGGTAAGACTAGAGGGTGTTGGAAGAGTTAGAGCAAGAATTTTATTTAACAATAGAATAAGAGATTTAGGAGATATTAGGAAGGCTGATGAGGCTACTCTTAATGCACTTCTTGGAAAGAAGGTAGCAGATAATATACGAAAGCTGGTGGGAACAGAAATTGAAAGAGTACAGGAAGGCAAGAGAAAGGGGCAAATTAATCTTCAAGATTTTGATGAAACTGTGGAAGAGGGATAACCTTTAGTGGAGTAGGTTTTCGTATAGTTTTGGCAGTGAGCAATATGGAAGATGGAAGAAAAAGCAAAGTTTTTAGTAGGAGTATTGTACTCAAGTAATAAATTATTGAAAACCATAGTACCGGTTCTAGAATAGGATTTTGGAAATATTGAAGACTATTTTAAGCAATTATTATTTTCTAATCTTAGGTTATTGAATTTGATAGATAAGTTGACAGTATCCAGACATTAGAATAACAAAAAGCTTTTTATGTTGGGGTTTCTTCAAAACTAAAGATAGAGATGTTACCATTTGATGTGCCGGAAGGGGAAAGTATAGTTCATAAAGTTTTAAGATACAGCGATATTACAAAAATTTCTGATGATAGAGGTGAAAGTTATTTTAGGAATATTAGCACTATTGCAAGTAGACGCAGAGATATTTTTAAACATGAACGATGTGTAGCATTAGAAGAGATGATGCAGTATTGTCTTGATAGCCGAGATCGAAATCCATCAGATACCAAACTTGCATTCATTGAAAGGTTAATGGGATATAATCATCCTGAGATAAATCAGTACATAGGAGATAGAAGAGAACAATATGAAGAGTTAAAAGCTAAGGTCATTAAAGTCATTAGAAGGAAAGCAATAAAATTAAGATTATTAAAAAGACAGGAAAATCGTTATAAATCTTTCGACAATTTGCAATCGCGATTTGTATTAATAGATGGCATACTTTATAACTCAGGTCTTAAGCGTGAATATTTGACAAATTTTTATGACCAGTTGGTTAAGTTAGTGGAGGAGGGTAAAGTGAAAGCTGAAGTCCGTGGTAAGATAGGGAATAAACCAAAATACTTATTTGACCTTAGAACACTTCTTCCTGTTTTAAGAGAAGTAGATGAAAAGGTAGCTATAAACCTTAGAGTAGCATATTATAGTAGATGAAAATAACAGCACCTAACAACAATTTGTATTTACTTTAAAAACCCAGCAAACAATTCTTTTCTTGACAAGGAAATTGGAGGATGAATCTAGAGTTAGAGGAAAAATACAAAGATATATTAAGCAGTTAATTATATTAAAATAAATTCTTAGGTAGTTTAAAAAGGATATAATTAAAAAAAAGTATATAAGTTGTAGAGATGAGAGCTTGGATAAGTACTATTGTTTTAAAGAGGGAATTAAAAAAGCTGTAGAAGAATTTAGGAAAATTGATAAAAATGAAAATGTAAGAATTGTTTCACATCTTGATTGTGATGGTATATCTGCAGCCTCTATTCTAATAAAAGCGCTTGGAAATGAGAATCGGAATTATACTGTATCAATTGTCCAGCAATTAAATGAAAAAGTAATGAAAGAGCTGAACAATGAGAACCATAAATACATATTCTTTACTGACCTTGGCTCTAGTCAGATAAATCTTATGAATAAGGTATTTGTCAATAAAAAGATATTTATTTTAGACCACCATGAGCTTGATCCACATGATTTGGCAGGACAAAAGGTTATTGAAAGTAATTACAATAATGAAATGGCCCTTGGAGCTATAAATTTTTATGAAAATATAATCCATGTAAACCCTGTATTATTTGGTATTGACGGTGGTAGAGAAGTGTCTGGTGCAGGAGTAACGTATTTTTTTGTAAGAGATCTTAATGAGAAGAATAAAGAGCTGGCACATTTGGCAATTATTGGGGCAATAGGAGAAGTACAGGAAAGTGATGGGTTCTTAAAACTCAATAATGATATCCTAGAGGAGGCTGTTGCAGAGGGGAAGATAGAGGTAAAAAAAGGCTTAAGATTTTTTGGAATGCAGACAAAACCTTTACACAAAGTTCTAGAGTATAGCACAGACCCATATATTCCTAGAGTTTCAGGCTCTGAGAGTTCTGCAATACAATGGTTACAATATATAGGCATAGAGCCTAAAATTGGTAAGGAATGGAGAAAGATTACACATCTTTCAGAAGAAGATTTGAGAAAATTGTCAACTAGTATAATATTGCAAAGGATAAACGATAACCATGAAAATGCTGAAGATATTTTTGGAAATATCTATATACTTACTCAGGAAAAAGAAGGGAGTTCATTTAAAGATGCAAAAGAGTTCTCAACATTACTAAATTCATGTGGCAGGATGAATAAAGCATCTTTAGGGATAGGGGCTTGCCTAGGGGATAACAAAGCAAAAAGAATGGCCTTGGATAATTTAGTTTCTTATAGGAAGGAGCTTATTAAGGCTATTAATTGGCTTAGATCTTCACAGAAAAGTGAGAAAATTGTAAGAGGAGGTGGGTACTTGATAATCAATGCTGAAGACAATGTTTTGTCAACTATAATCGGAACTTTGGCATCAATGCTTGCAAAATCAAATGAGCTAAAAGAAGGAACTATAATAATTTCAATGGCTCAAACAAGAGAAAATACAACAAAAATTTCAACTAGGATTGCTGGACATAAGAAGGAATATCAGATTGACTTGTCTTCTATAGTAAGTATGATGATATCAAAGATAGAAGGTGCATCTTCTGGAGGGCATTTTCAAGCTGCTGGAGCCGTAATACCAACTGAAAGAGAAAAGGATTTTATAGAGAATGCTAAGAGTGTTTTGGATAAAGTGTTGAGTGAGGAGAATGTGTATCCTGTCAAAAACACAACCCTGAGCTAAAGTTCGGGGCGTGTTTTTGAGCATCTCAAAAATGTACGCATTTTTGATGATCATCGGAAATCATAATATTTCCAAGATGCTCGGAAATCTCTGGCTTGCTTTGGACTGAAGTCCAAAAGTGTGCGCCTTTGCGATTTCCGACATATCAAGAGTTCTATTGAGAAGGTTTTTTAGGCATTGTCTAGAACAAGGTATTTATAGTTGTCATAAAACTTGAGCATAAACTTTATTAAGATATTGGAATAACTAAAAAGTAGTAAAGTAGTGAAAAGATTTAAATAGAACAATGAAATTTATTTAAGTTTGATATTAAAGTATAGTCAACCAAGAAAGTTTTTCAGGTAATTTTATATAGTAAAACCACCTAATTATTTTGTTGGTTGACCATAAATAAGGATATAGGATAGGGGGTAATGTGCGATAAAAATGTCTTATGAATTTAAGAGACCAACTAAGAATGGGGAATCAGAAATAGTTACAATTGTTGGAAAAAGTAAGCAAATGTGGGAAATATTTGACCAAATTGATAGGCTTAAAAATTTTGATTTCCCAGTATTGATAACAGGTGAAACTGGTACAGGAAAACGTCTCGTTACAGAAGCGTTGCATTATAGTGGAAAGAGGTCAAAAAAAGAATATCTTTCTATTGACTGTGGTGCAATTCAAGAGTCTGTTTTAGCAAATGAGTTATTTGGACATTTAAAAGGTGCTTATACTGAAGCAGATAGAACTACAAAAGGATTTTTTGATGTATGTAACGGAGGTACTTTAAATTTAGATGAAATAACTATGTTAAGTCCTCGTGTACAAAGTACGTTTTTAACTATAGTTGAACAAGGTTATTTTAATAAAATTGGTGGCCCTAAGAAAGTTTATGTTGATGTGAGGGTGATAGCTTCTACTAATAATGCTGATATTACTGAATTAAGGCAAGATCTGTATCAACGTCTTAGTACTGTAGTAATTCGTGTACCTCCCTTAAGAGAAAGAAGAGGAGACATACCTTTATTAATTCAATATTATATGGATTATTTCCAAAAATTTTATTCTAAGCCGGTAAAACCATTTAGTCGTAAAGAGATTGATAGATTTGTATCTGCAGATTGGCCAGGTAATGTGAGAGAACTTGAACATGCCATTGAAAGGATAATATGTCTTGATTGTCCAAGAGAGCTAACTGTAAATAATAATGGAAATACCACTAATAATGGTGGGTCTGCGGTTTATTTAGTAGAAGGAAACCTAACTCTAAGGGAACTTGAAAAGGAACATGTTCTAAGAGTTTTGGAACAACAAGGAGGGAATAAAACAATATCTGCTAAGATTCTTGGAATAGATTTGAGTACGCTACATAGAAGACTAAATAAATGGAGAAAAGAAGAGCTTTTGAAAGAAGCTCAAGTTAGCTAGTTAGTTAAGAATATAGGACATAAAAGTATATTTTATTATGCTAGAATTATCTTAGATTATAAGTGTAGCTGCAAAATAATTTGTATTATATTAATTTACATCATATTTTTTATAGTTTCCATGTGCTCTGCAATGTCACTTCCTGTTTTTGTTAAAGTTAAGATCTTTAATCTACCTTGTTTTTCAACATTAATAAGCCCAGCTTTTTCCATTTCTTGTAATATTTTCACAACATGAGAATAGGTGCAGTCAACTGATTTTGCAAGCGAAGATGCATAAATTTCACTTTTTGTATTCTTCAGATTAATTAACATCATAGCAGGCTTTTCTCTGAAAAATATGTTAAAAATTTTAGAGTTCTTCATTGTCATCATGCACAAACATACTTTTGTCAGATATTCATATAAAAATATAATTAAATAAACATCAATTAGATTATATGATATATAGTATATATTAAAGAATATATAAATATTTCGTATTTATCCCTTAAATGTAATTTACATTTTAATTAAAATAAGAAGATAATATTACAATTTGCAAACGTTTCGCATAGTGTATGCAGTAGTCCACTAATAAAAAGGTTATATAATATATTAGCATTACGACGCTCACTCCGTGAGTTGTGCGATTAGTCGGCTAATCAGTGATGCAACATTAATGAAGCCGACAGGTAGACAAAATACACAAATCGTTGCATAATATAATACTAAATAATTCATTGGCGGACAGACAAGCACCACTCAAACACCTCGTTGCAAATAATAAAAATAATATAAAATATTTGATGTGGCTGACAGGGATACAAGGTAACCAAACAAATGCAAAGAAAATTAAAAATTACCTAGTCTTTTAAGGATTAACCACTAATAATTTACTATGTAATTAACTTTAGAATCCCTAGATTTCATATGAAAAGATTTAAATTTGAATTGGTATGTATTAGCAAAAATGGGCTCAAAAGAGATTCTTTTTCCTTATAGTAAAATAAGAGATGTGCAGAGTGAGCTTATTGAGGACATAGAAGAGGCTATCCAGAATAAGAGGAGGATGTTGGCACATGCACCCACTGGTTTAGGTAAGACTGCTGCTGCATTAGCACCTGCAGTGGCCATTGCTATCAAAGAGAAGTTAAATGTATTTTTTCTAACATCAAGGCATACACAGCATAAAATTGCAATTGAAACTCTGCAAAAACTAAATAAGATGTACAAATCTAGTATAAAAGTGGTTGATTTAATTGGTAAGAAACTAATGTGTGCTAGAGCAGAGGCAATTAAAATAAGTGATGGTGAATTCCCAACTTATTGTAAGAAGTTAAGAGAGGATGATCAGTGTGAATATTATCTAAATACTAGAATAACTGGAAAATTTACAGCAGAAGCTAATATTACTGTCCAAGAGCTGATGGAAATAGGCCCTATGCACAGCGAGAAAAGTATAGAAATATCACAGCATAAAAAATTATGTCCCTATGAGATTGCAATATTACTGGGGAATGAGTGTAATATTACAGTAGCGGATTATTACTATATATTCAATCCTTTTATAAGAGATTCTTTTCTTAGAAAAACTAAAAAGAACTTAGAAAACTGTATAATTATAGTTGATGAAGCTCATAATCTGCCAGATAGGGTTAGAAATCTTCTAACTAATAGCATTACTAATATAAATGTGAAAAGAGCTATAAAAGAGGCAAAGGAAGGAAATTACAAGGAAACTCAAGAAAGGCTTGAGTTTATAGACAGACTACTTGAAAAGCTTTCTGAGGGGATGGTTAGGAATGAGCAAAAATTAATTGTTAAAAATGAATTTCTAGATGAACTTAAAAAGGAGGTAGATGTTGATGTATTGATTGCGGACCTTGAATTTATCAGTGATGAGATTATTGAGAGAAAGAAAGTTAGCTTTATCAGAAGCATTGCAAAGTTTATACAAGCCTGGAAAGGGCAGGATGAAGGTTTTACTAGGATACTAAGCTTAAGAGAGGGAATAAAAGATAATGTAATTCATCTTTCATACAGATGCCTAGACCCGTCATTGGCAATAAAGGAAGTTATTGAAAAAGCACATTCTATAATATGCATGTCTGGAACTTTAAATCCAACTATTATGTATAGGGATATTTTAGGGTTTAACAATGAAACTTTAGTAAAAGAGTATAGAAATCCTTTTCCAGAAAAGAATAAACTAACGCTTATAGTTCCAGAGGCTACTACAAAATTTACTATGAGGAATTCACTGCAATTTGAGAATATTGCCAAAATCTGCTCAGATATTATTAATAGTGTTCAAGGAAATAGTATAATATTTTTTCCTAGTTACAAGTTAAGGGATGTTGTTAATAATACTTTTTTCCAAAGATCTAAGAAAACTGTTTTTTTAGAAAAGAGGAATATGGGCAAAAGAGATAAATTTGAGATGCTTGAAAGGTTTAAGGATTATAAAGATTCAGGGGCTGTGTTGCTCGCTATAAGCTCTGCGAATTTTGCTGAAGGTATAGATCTACCAGGACTGCTTAAATGCGTGATTGTAGTAGGATTGCCATTACAACCGCCTGACTTAGAAACAATAGAATTGATAAAGTATTATGATAACAAATTTGGCAAAGGATGGGAATATGGATATGTGCTGCCTGCAATTACTAAGTGTCTCCAAAATGCTGGAAGGTGCATAAGAAGTGAGACTGATAGAGGGGTAATTGTGTTCCTAGACGAGAGGTATACATGGAGGAATTATTCTAGGTGCTTTCCTAAAGATTGGAATATCAGAGTTAGTAAGGATTATTTGGAAGAGATTAGAGAGTTTTTTGGGGATTGAGTAGTGAAAGAGAAGACTAGGAAGTTATTCCGCTTTAAATATTGATAATCAATCAAGAGGTATAGGAAGCCACAAAAATAATTTTAATAATAAGAATAAATATAATAAAATAATTTGCATACGAGCCTAGTTAGCAAGTACAGAACTGCGGTTCTGTAAGTACCTGAGGCTTTGCCATTAGTCCGCTTACCACGACTAGTGGTTCCGAAACGTTAGTTTCGATATCCTGAACGTAGTGATGGATTTAGGAACAAAGTTCCTATATCAGTGATGTAAACTGCACTAGCGGACATCGATACAAGATACACGAACGTTGCAAGTTATAATAATATTAATAACTCATGATAATGCATAAATTCTAATTATATACTCACTTTGTTCGTGAGTTTCAACATAGTTGAAACCTTTGTTGGTTGACTATATAAGTCAACTTAAAGAAGAACCTGAAAAGTTCGTATAGTAGTTAAAAGATCGTCTAAATTATGAATCTCAAATTTTAGTTTTGGTGTTTCAGATAGTCTTTTTTCTCTCTCCCTATTAATCCAACAAACTACTAGGCCTGCATTTGTTGCTCCTCTAATGTCCATTTGTGAACTGCCAACATGAAGAATATTTTTGGGAGCAACCCCTAAAGATTTAATAGCAATTTGATACATTCTTATATGAGGCTTATTTACTTTTGTTTCATCTGAAATAAAAATATAATCAAACTTAATGGGAATCTTATTTGCACAAATTTCGAAAAGGTCTCTTGAGGAATTAGTGCATATAGCTAATTTGAATCTTGATTTGAGTTTACCCAATACTTTATTTACTTCTGGATATGGTTTAATACCTTTCCACTTTGTAAATAATAACTCATGATAATTATTATTTTTAATCTTATATTTATTGCATAGCTCTATTAATGCTGATAAAATATTTTCTTTGAATGGAGTAAATTCTTTTTTATCTAATAATTGTCTTTGAATTTGCCTCCACTCTAATGCAAATTCTTTGGGTGATAGATTTAGATTGTTATAACTAACTATCTTCCCTGAAACTTCTATCCATACTGATAGCCAGTCCACTAATGTACCATAAAAGTCTAGATTAATTGCCTTTATGCTCATTATTTCACTTCATTAACAATTTCTTTAGTATTTTCTTTCTAAAGAATTCTACCATTTTATTACTGTTGTATCTGATAGCTAATGCTTAACCTTTCTACCGTTATAGTGCCTTAACAATTCCATGAATTTTCTGGGATAGTGCAAAGTTACTTCCCTTAATTTATATCTGCCCATGCTGCATGGTATATAACTTGAGGTGTCTCTAAGATAAGTTCTAAGGTTATTAATAAACTGGGTGTCTGTTTTACCCTCTACTAAATCTTTTGGAAAGCCCCAGAAACCTTTTCCAATCAGTTCTGCTAAGTGGGCATCTGAATTAAAAATATAATTAATTTTCCTGATGTGCTGGTGTTTTTGAGTGAATTTGATCGCTCTTTTATTTGTAATATTTAGTATATCTGTAGCAGTTAACTCCACAGCATCAAATTCATTGTAAAATTGTTTTAAGTATTTTACTTTTAGGCCACCATAGTGAAATAGATGTGCTGGAATAATAATACCTTTTTGTGCTTTAATTGCTTCAATTGTTTCTTGAGTGCTCATCCAATCCTTAATTTGATGCCTAAGACCGTATGCTAGAATATGTCCAGTGGATACGCCTCTTACTTTTGTCCTTAACTCTTCTCCACAGATAATATAAATGGATTTTTCCCCTTTAGTAATTTTTAGATACCTACCATAGTTGAAAATTTTATAAGAATCATCTAGAATTTTTTCTCCACGAAGCTCATTTCTCTGCAAGATTTTATAAGGCTCTAGAGTTCCGTGATCTGTAAAGACTGCGCTTAATCCTAATGCAAATAGCCGCCCTATATTGTTTCTTAATTTCTGGGGATTAATAGTTAGTCTTTTTTTATTGATTATCTTACCACATGAAATAAGATTATGGAGATGTCCATCCAAGAAGAGATAATTTTTCAAATCTTTACCCTCTTTAAAATCCATAAGAAATTATTCTTTTAAATCATTATTTAAACCTTTGGGTAACAAGGCACCAGAGTTAAAAGATTTTCTACACCAGTCTATACCAGTATAGGGAAACATAACGTTTATATATCAGTTAAACAATTCTAGATTGGGATGGTAATTTTATTTGACAGGTTTAATCTGCCTGAGGATATATATGAAATCATATTTGCTACAAAACAACAGAAGATTGTTGCAAAGTTGCTTGCCCAGGAGATGAAGGAAAAGAATGGAGAAATAACTAAGACTGAGATGTCTTTATTCGCAACTAGATTACATGAGGGAAATCTAATAGCAGAAATTGACGAGCCTGAATTTAGAGGAAAGAAAGTTAAATTGAGTTATAACAAAAGACAGTTTTATGATAGAATTCTTACTCCTATGAAGAGCATGGGGTTAATAGATTATGACCTTTACAAAAAGACTTATAAATTATCTGATAAATTTAACAAGGAAATGATAAGGGTAGGCTTGAAATGGACACAAGAGTTGAGAAAACCAGCGTTCTTTTATGAAAAGAAAGGGTTCAAGCCGAGGTTATAGAATAGTATTATAAAATTGTAAAGATAATCTAAGAAGGGATGTGAGAGTGGATTTTAATATTTTTGTGCTCTCTTAGAATTCTTAAAAATGAGTAGTAAATTAAGAGAGTGGCTGGAAAAGGCGAAAAATAAAGGCTACAGTAACTATGAAATTAAGTCCCTGCTAATAGAAAAGGGGTATTCTGAGCAAGCTATAAAATATATTCTTAGTGATTTTGAGAGCAGTAGCTCTAATTTGAATATTAGAGATAACCGGATAAATAAAAGGTTAATAGTAAAGATAGCTGGAGTAATTTTAGGAGTTGTAATATTAATTTATTTATTCTCTTTAATAAGTAATGATATGGAGAAGGATAATTTTAGAATAGATGCTGAAAGAGTTGAAAATGAGATTGAGTCTCAGGTAATAATTGAAACTGTTGTAAATGGAAATATTGATGTGAATTTGCCTGAGCTAAGAGATGGGAAAACAAGTCCCTCAAATAAGACTCTGAGTAAACCCTTTAAGATTAGATTTGTGTCAAATGGCATATTCGCTAATAATTATGAAGTTTTAACTCCATCATCAACTATACCTGATGAAAATACTGTAAAACTGAGAGTTCTTGATTCTTTTAACATTCTAAAGCAGGTTAATCAGGAATATAAGAATAAGTATGCTATACTAAACTCTGTAAGCAAAGATATATTTGTTATATGGAAAGAGAATGATTTAATCATATCTAAAGGCGACCTGATGAAAACACAATTTGTAGATAATAAAGGGATCTCATTGATTGCAGTTGAAAATCCTCATAAGGAGTATGCAATATTTTATAAGAATAAATATCAAGATGGTAGAATAAAACTTGATATATTTTTTAAGAATAAAACAGATGATTATAACATAGAGCGCTACGGCTTCTCTTTGAGAATAAATGAGTTGGAATTTCTTGGAAAAGCTCCAATAAAAATAAAAGGCCTTACTAACGGGGCTGTTGCTGTTGAGGAAGAGAAAATTAGAGGGATATTTTTTGTAACTGATGATGAAACTTATTTTATAAACTCAGAAATACTTGAGCAGATAGCTGTGAGTGAAAGTTAGTTTTAAATATCGGGATTCCACTATTCTCTGACTAGTGGTTCATCGAAAATCAAAGATTTTCGAGTGTGATCAAAAATGTTTAGCATTTTTGACATTTGACACAACAAAATTTTATACCTCTCTGGGCCCATGGTCTAGAGGCTATGACGCAACCCTCACATGGTTGAGATCGAGAGTTCGAATCTCTCTGGGCCCATTTTTATTAGAAAACAACATAATTTCTATTTCATTTAGTATGTCGTTTTGTATATAGTAGTGGTTATTTATGACCTATTACTTTTGTCCGCTACTATATATTAGAAACATTTAAAAACTTTTAAAGTTTTATTTTTTATTATGGAAAAAACAGATAGTTTTGGAGAGAAAAAGGTTAAAGATCCAGATGTCTATACAGAAAAAGGACTTGAGGATCTAGAAGAAGATGACGAGATTGCACCGTGGGAAGAGGGTTTTATGGAAGGTGCTAAAGGTGGTGGTCAGGGTGCAAAGTGTAGAAAATGCGGTAAAATATTGATTGATGATTTTGTTGAAAGGCAGATTGGGAACAATATTTATAGGTTTTGCTCTGAGAAATGTAGTGAGCATTATAAAAGAAATAAGGAAGAAAGTGTGAAATGAGTATATTGCATTTTAACTGTGATAAGTGATTTTCTAGAATTTGGAGTGGTGTAAAATTTGCATATTAGTAAATTTTATATAATAGAATATAAACAATAGTTATTATGGACGAGTTTGAAATAGGAAAAGTAGCACACTTCTATGATAAAGTTAGTGTTGCTGTTATTGAGCTTAAAAATGATATATTAAGTATAGGTGATTCAATACATATAAAGGGGCATTCAACTGATTTAAAGCTGAGAGTTGATTCTATGCAGATTGAGCACAAGAATGTAGGAAAGGTTGAAGCTGGACAAGAGGTTGCTGTTAAGGTTTCTGGAAAATGCCATAGAAATGATAAAGTGTTTAAAATGGTTGAGTAGGTAGCTTTAAATAGAGCCTATTTTTTCTTTCTCTATGGTTAAAGGTCTTAGAATAAAGGATATGCCAGTTTCTGAGAGACCAAGGCAGAGATTAATTAATAACGGAGTGAAGAGCTTAAGCAATACCGAGCTTCTTGCAATTCTTCTAAGAATTGGGGAGAGAACTTATAAGGAAACAGCAATAAATCTTGCAAATAAACTTTTGAATAAGAATGATGTTGCTAAACTATCAAAACAAAGTGTTAATGAATTGACGAAGGTTCATGGCATAGGAGAAGCAAATGCCTGTTTGCTTGCTGCTTGTTTTGAGCTTGGAAGAAGGGCCATGGTTGAAAAAGATGGAAAGAAAGTTTATATCAATAGTGCTAAAGAGCTTGCCGAGATTTTAATGCCAACAATGAATATACTTGACCAGGAACATTTTAAAGGTGTATTTTTAGATAGTAGAAATAAAGTATTGAAAGATGAAACTATTTTCATAGGCAGCTTGAACGCTTCACTAGTGCACCCAAGAGAGATCTTTAAATTAGCTATTTTAGAGAGTGCAGCTTCAATTATATTAGTACATAACCACCCCTCTGGAGACCCTATGCCAAGCCTGAATGATATTAAATTAACAAAAAAAATGGTTGAAATAGGAGAACTAATGGGGATTGATGTGGTTGATCATGTGATTATTGGAAAGAATAAGTATGTTAGTATGAAAGAGAGAAAGATTATTTGAAATATTATAGTGTACAATAATGGAATACAAATTTTACATTTTAAATCTCTAAGGATTAGGGTTTCTATGTCTTTCTACTAGATTTTCAAGAGATCTTCTTGTATCAGATAAATCTTTTCTAAATTCATGGGTTTGGTAAGCACGTAGAGTTTCTGCTCCTAATTGATATGTCATCATTGCATCTGGTACCATATACCATAACCTGTTCAAATTTCCTCTTAAAACACCTGTCAATTCCATGAGTGCACTTATTCCATAAATACATGCTCCACCTGCTCGCATGAGTCTAACATAACGATTATCATCATTTATTCCTAAGCTTGGAATGTATCTATCCACAAGGCGTATTCCACCAAAAACTAATCCTCCTAGAGTGTTAAATATGGCTGGGCTAGGAAGAGCTTGAACTACTTTACTTTTAGCAAGACCTATATGCAAATAATTTAGTATTGCACCACCTAAAAAATTAGTTCCATAAATTACTACAGGATGTCCTACTTTATTGTGATTTCTAAGTTTGAATCTTGCCATTTTGATTTTATTATATATTATTATCTATTGGTCATGCTTGTGTATGTATCTTCTCCTAAATGTCCCTATACCAAAAGCTGCAGCTTCTGCAAGTAAATAAGTTGCTATGGCTGCTGCAATAGTCTCTCCTGGTCTATTGGCTATATTGTCTGCTAAATTATATCCAGATTGCGCAGTCCATTTTATAGCTTCCTTTGCAATGGTTCTTGCACCTGTATCGTTATATAGAGCGTGCCCTGTATTATATAAAAGTAAGAATGGTGCAGATAAGCCTGTTGCAACTTTACTGGGAACCCCTTGACTACCTAAGGTTGAAAGTCCTGCCATTGGCACTGCAAATCGTGTTAATACTTTTTCTAAACCCCAGACAGGGGATGTTACGATACCTCTTGCTACTGTTCCCATATTATAATCCCTCCATTTATGATAAGTTATTATTTGTTATTTTCTATCAGTAGTAATACTATAGGATATATATAAGTCTTTCGATTTTTAGTTACTTAATAGTGGGTATAAAAATCTTTAAAATATAAGGTATCCATTTACAGCAAAATAGAAAAATTTAATAAGTTTGTTCATATGCTAAATTATTTTGATAAAATTTCAAATCACCTCAAAAATGTTTCAACTACCAAATTATGATTTTTGCTTTGCTATAAATCATTTACGCAGTTTCAACCATAAATAAATTTGTGATTTGAAATGAATAATATCAAAAATAATTCAGACATTAGAAATTTACTGGATGGTATTTGTGCTGTAAATAATTGGAGCTATTCAGATTTAGGCAATTTTTTCAAAGTTACAAAAAGAACGGTTTATTTGTGGAGACTTAAAAGTGAATTTTCAAATAATAAATCACTAAACGAAAAATTGCAGGATTTAATTATAAAGTCAAATAAAGGTGCTAAAGAATTAATAGAAACAGGAAAAATTACAAATTCAATTAAAGAAATACCGATTAATAAAATAATTCAATTTATCCTTTTGAATAAAAAAATTACATTAAAACAACTCTCTAAAGAAATAGAAATCAAAAGAGGACATTTATCCAGCCTAATTATGAAACATACTAAATCAAATAGTGTGAGACAAGTAAGTAATTTTATTGCCTATAAAATCGGAAAATACTGTCTTGAGAAAAAATTTGATTTAGACTTCATAAAAAATGATTTTGCATTTGAAGATTTAAGAAATTTGAATTCTGAAGAGCTTAAAAATTTGATTTATGGGTTGATGAAGATATTTGGTATGAATACCTACGGCTTTGAAAAATATAGCCTAAAAAACAATACGATTTGCAGGTGGCTGCTTGGAAATTATCATATTTTACAATATAAAGATGTATCAAAACTGAATAACTTAATAAGAAACTCAAATCATACAAAAGAGGAATTGATAAGCATAGGCATTAAAGTTCAAGGAGAGATAGCAAAATTAAGCAATTTGCTCAAATGCACCATTAAGACAATAAGTTTCAAGCCAAGGACAAAGACTGAAGAGCAATTACTACAGGCGCTTAAATCAAATTATGGGGAATTTTCAATAATGATACATCCAAGAATATATAAGGATAATTTAAGATTTGAGCCGGATTTTATTGCTTTTGATGATAGAGAAGTTATTTGGTTTGAAATTACCGATATTAAAGAAACTAGCAGTTATCCAGGAAATCTGGATATGAGAATGCTGAAGATTAAGGAATTATTCAACCCTGATAAAGTAGTGTTAATAAGAAAAATTCAGCAAAATACTAATGCAATTTTAAGGTACGCTAAAATACTAAAACTAGGGATAAGCTTTTGCCCTATAAGTAAAATAAGTGGAATCAAGGGATATTTAACAGAACAAGACAATATTATTCAGCAATTGGGGCATGTCCTTAAAAATAGAATAACTTCGGGAAAAGATTTAAGATTCTTTAGGATTTACTATCTTCATCTTTCAGAAGAGCAATTAGCCGCCATTTTGAAAATAAAAAATAAACGAACAATAAGGCTTGAAAGGAAAGCAAAATTGCCTGATGCTCTTATTAGTGAAATTGAAAATTTGAAAGCTATTGCTAATGAAAAAGGTGTTAAATATTTGCACCAAAAAAGTAATAGTCACATCGCAAAAAGAGAGATTAATGATAAAAATATAATAAAATTCACAGATTTCAAAGACGAATTAGAAAGAGAAATATTCAATTTAGTTAAGCAAAAAACAAATGTTTATCATAATGTTATGTTAAGCAACCACGAAGCTTCAATTATATGCGAGGCAGACTTATATATTCCAGATAAAGATTTAGTCATTTTATGCAAGAACAGCGTTAATCATGCTTTTGGGACAATTCATAAATTAATATGGGGTCTGCAAAGATTTAAAAGAATAGTTAAAAACGTTGTTTTTTATGTGCCAAATTTCCCAACTGGCAAAGAAGCTATGTTTGAGAGGAATGGTATTATAATAGCAAAGAATAAAAAGGAATTATTAGAGCATTTAAGCTTATGATAAACAACAAAAAGATAAAGGAAGAACTAAGAAAGAAAGGATTTAAAGAGCCTGAAAAATATTATCCAACTGATGCTTTTAAAGAATTAGGCTATATAAAAAATGAGTGCAAAAATTGCAAAAGGATATTTTATGCGGTTGAATCAAAAAATATTTGCGGCGATCCCGCTTGTTTTGGTGGATTTAAGTTTATAGGGTGTACACCGGCAAAAAATAAATTAGATTACATTCAAGCATGGACTAAATTTGCTGATATAATGAAAAAACAGGGCTATACACCCATAAAGCGCTATCCTTGCGTGGCAAGATGGAGGGAAGATGAATATTGGGTCGGCGCTTCAATTTATGATTTCCAGCCTTATGTTGTTTCGGGAGAAGTTGAGCCTCCTGCTAACCCTCTTGTCGTCCCGCAGTTTTGCATGAGATTTAACGATATAGACAATATTGGAATTACCGGAGCGCACTACGCTTGCTTTATCATGCAGGGTCAGCATGCTTTTGTCGAAGCAAATCATTACGATAAAAATAGATATTTCAAGGATTTGCATAATTGGTTTAGCGAAGGTATTGGTCTTCGTAAGGAAGAACTCTACATTCACTTAGATTCTTGGGCAGGCGGTGGAAATGCCGGTGTAAGCTGCGAGTTTATGTCTAGAGGTCTGGAAATAGCAAATCAAGTTTATATGACTTATGAAGCCACACCCTCTGGTTTAAAGGACCTAAAAACAAAAGTTTTGGACATGGGACAAGGCCAGGAAAGGGTTGCCTGGTTCACACAAGGCAGCTCAACAAGCTACGAGACAACTTTTCCAACAGTAATGAAAAAGCTTTACTCTGCAACTGGTATTAAAGTTGATGATTCTTTTATGCAGAAATTTTTGCCTTATTCTTCCTACTTAAATATTGATGAGGTTGAAGATATTGATAAAGTATGGAGTTACGTTGCTAAAAAAGTTGAGCTTGATGTTAAAGTGTTAAAAGAAAAAATACTTGAATTAGCAGCGCTTTATTCAATTGCAGAGCATTCAAGGGCTTTACTCGTTGCTTTAAGCGATGGAGCTTTGCCAAGCAATGTAGGAGGTGGCTATAACTTAAGAGCGATTTTAAGAAGAGCACTTTCTTTCATCGACAAGCACAAATGGAATATCTATTTGCCTGATGTTTGCAGGTGGCATGCGGAATATTTAAAGCCATTATTTCCAGAACTAAGTGAAAATATTGATGAGGTTAAAAAAATATTGGAAGTGGAAAAGTCAAAATACGAAGCAACAAAGCAGAAAACGCATTCAATGATTTCAAAATTAGTTAAAGAAGAGATTAATGAGAAAAAATTATTGATATTATATGATAGTTACGGGATTACTCCAGAACTTGTTAGGGAAGAAGCATTAAAATTAGACACGAAGATTAGTATTCCAGAAAATTTTTATGCGAAAATTGCGGAGATGCATGAAAAACATGAGCAGGAGCATGCAACAGTTAAAAAAGAAAAATTAGATTTAGAGGGACTGCCAGAAACAAAGGCTCTTTATTTCTCGGATTATAGGATAATAAACTTTAAAGCAAAGGTTCTAAAAATAACTGATAATAAAGTTATTCTGGATCAAACCTATTTTTATCCTACATCTGGCGGTCAGCTTTTTGATACAGGTGAAATTAATAAGGAGAAAGTAATTGATGTGTTCAAGCAAGGGAGTATTATAGTACATGTGATGACACAAAAGCCAAGATTCAAGATAAGAGATATGGTCAATGGGAAGATTGACTGGGAGAGAAGACAACAACTTGCACAGCATCACACTTCAACACATATAATGACCTATGCTGCAAGAAAGGTTTTAGGTAGGCATATAAATCAAGCAAGTGCTAAAAAAACTATTGAGAAGGGGCAGTTAGACATAACCCATTATCAAAGTTTAAGCGATGAAGAACTTGAGAAAATAGAAGAAGAAGCAAATAAGGTTGTTAATGAGAAGATTTCACTGTCACTATCCTTTATGCCACGCAATGAAGCTGAGCAAAAATATGGGATGGGTATTTATCAAGGTGGTGTTGTGCCTGGAAAAAATATCAGAATTGTAAATATTAATGGGGTTGATGTTGAGGCATGCGGTGGCACTCATTTGAATAATACTGCTGAAGTAGGGGAAATAAGGATTCTAAAAGCTGTAAAAATATCAGATGGGGTAGTAAGGATAACTTTCACTGCTGGAGGAGCTGCAAAGAAAACAAAATCTCAAGAACAGGAGATATTACAAGAAACTGTTAGGATTTTAGACTGTAATATAGAACAGCTACCTGGGAGATTAGAAGAGCTATTTAGGAAATGGAAGGATATTGTTAAAAAGGATAAGAAGGTTGATAAATTTGTACTAACATCAAAAGAGGAATATAAAGGAGATATACTTGCAAAATGTAGCGAGATACTAAGAACTCAGAAAGAATATATACCAAAGACTGTTCAGAGGTTTATCACAGAGATTAAGGAAAAGATTGGAAAATGAGTCTGCAAAAAACTAGAGTAAGATTTAATAAAAATGAACGATAAGAAATTGGCTGATATGATAATGGAGAGAGGAATTGATAATGTAAACATAGCTATGCTAGATAATAGCAAGAAGAAGAATATTCTTACTCATGTTGCAAATGCATACATAAAGAAGAATAACATATCAGAAGGTGTTAGATTGCTTGCTATGGCTGATAATAAAGAAAAGCTTATTGAGCTAGCTGATTGGTTATTTGAGCAGAGAAGATATAAGCTGGCTGCAATTGCTATCATGCCGACAAATGATAAAGAGAGACAAAACAAGATAGCAGAGACATGCTTAAGAGAAAGATTGTTTGAAAGTGCATCAAATGTTTACAGTGCAATGGGAAATACTGTGATGACGAAATTTATTTCTGAGAATTTCCCTATAGAAGATTTTGGGGCTTAGAGTAGAGTTTAGCTTGGTTTGTAAATACTTGTTAAGTAATTCATTAGAGCTGTCTGTAGTCTAATATTTGCAATTGCTTCGTCATCAGGGATAAGAGTGGTAGCTACATGACCAGTGCCTCTCAAATACCTAGCTGAATCACAAAATCTTCTAATAGATACTGCTAGCGGATCTTCAACATTAATTCTGATAAGTTTTCCATCACTGAGGTAGTATGAAGTATCTGTAGATTTAGGATCTTTTTTATTTTCTCCCCTAGTGACATATAGATCTTCAAAGCCAAAACTTAATTCTCTTTGCAAAGGATCAGATGTTTTTTCTAATAATATTGAAGTTTCAATAACTCTGCCACTAGCATTAAAGTTAAAATGTAAAAACGACTTTTTTTCTTCTACTAGGCCTTCTATTTTATCTTGTTCTATTGTGCCGTGATAATCTATTCTTAATAATAAACTTAAAGCATGTGGCAATATGTCCATTGGTATGTAAATACCAGCACCTTTTCCAGCTGTTACCATCTGTACTATAAAAGATGTAGGACTTGTATCATATGCATTAGCTGGCCTCAATTCTTGGTAGGCTTCTATATAATTATCAAATAATGCTGCAAGCTGTGTATTAATTGTTAGAAGTAAACCTCTTTTGGATGCTAAACTAAATAATTCTTCTGCTTGTCTAAGATTTTCTTCTGGAGATAATCCTAGATCCCAATGTAAAGGTTTTTCACAGAGGACATGTGCACCTGCTTTTAATGCTGTTAATGTGTGGTGGTAGTGTGCCTCTGTAGGGCTGCAAACTGAAACTGCATCAGGTTGTATTTCTTGAAGTTTATGCTCAAGCTCGGATATAGGAAATGAATTAGGGTTTATTTTGTATTCTTGATCGTATGTTTCCTTTAGAGTGTGGACTGCATGCTCAGCTGATTCTTCTGTACTGCCAAAAACTGCTACTATTTCTGCTCCTGTTTTAAGAAATTCTCTAGCCTGCCACCACCCAATTGTTCTTGGTCTAGCACCTATTACTGCTACTCTTAAATCTTTCATATAATAGTAATCTTAGGATGCATTTTTAAGCTTTGCGACATTATACTTAATTTATTTTATATAAAATACTGGTTCAGAAATTGATTCTGATCTGCACTGGGGGCATTTACTGGGTTTTCTTATTTTGCTTCTTTCCTTAAAAGTAAATTTGCATTTTTCACAATATGCTGGTTGTGATCCTAGTTTAAGATTTCGAGATTTTACTGATTTTTCTATATGCCCTAGATCTACTTCTATCTCTGTGTTTGTGAGCTGAAAGTAATTTGCTAGCTGTGTTACTGTTTGTGGTGTTTCTTTTAAGATTTGAATGATTTGCTCGCGTCTTGTCATTTTTGAGTCTATGCGGCATTTATTTCAAATATTTGTCAAAGAATTCTAGAACTTTTTTCTCATATTCTTGCTTGTATTTAAAATGAGTTTGAACGTGATTTGTATCTTTTGCAATCCAAAGCTCTTTAGGCTGGTTTGCATTTTCATAGATTGCTTTTGAAGACTCTACTGAGATTTGATAGTCAATTTCACCGTGAACAATAAACATTGGAGCCTTTACATTCTTGACTTTTGTTACTGGTGAAGTTTCTTTTATATCTATGCTATAGATTATTTTTGCAAATAGTTCTGAGAAGAAAATAAAAGGATATTTGAATATTGAGAAAGGCTTGTATAAATCCTGAGCGATTGTGTGCAAATCTTTATAAGAAGAATCTGCAACAATTGCCTTAATCTCTTTGTTATGGGCTGCCTCAAGTATAATAACTGCTGCTCCCATTGAAACACCTAATGCGCCTATATTGGAAATATTCTTTTCTTTTTTGAGATAATTAATAGCTGCCTTTAAATCCTTTTGCTCATGATAGCCCCCGGAAATGAAATTGCCTTCGCTATCTCCCATTGCCCTGAAATCAAAAAATAACAGATTGTACTTTTGATGCAAGAATGGCGCAAAATCTAGAATATTCGCTTTGTTAAACGGGTGTCCATGGGCTAGAATAATTGATTTACTTGTTTTATTTTTAGAAGGAATATACCACGCACTAAGTTTGAGATTATCCTCTGTTGTCAAAGTTATATCATCATATTTTAAACCTAGATCTGCTGGTGTTCTATCATTTGGAATCCTAGGGGGATGAAGAGAAAGATAGGTTTGATATAATGAGAGGATTATTATTAGCAGCAAGATAAATATGGAATAGAATAAGATGGTTTTGTAGGACATTTTTGAAGACTGTTGTATTATTAAATAAAAGTATAGTAAGCCACAAAAATAAATAAGGCTAGTTGTGGCTTCCTAAATAGTCAACAACAAACAATAGATAACCCTTAATTACTTTGTTGGTTGACTATATATATAAATTATTTGATATTTTAATTATCTTTGGGCTCTGTAGAAAGTCTTAAGTAAAACACCCTCTCTTGCATTGCAAAAGAGGGGTGGGGAAGGTAATTTCCCCATGAAAAAGGAAAA
>Ga0137796_10000563_pt1 | contig 22556 bp, 38 predicted proteins | sample OV2TP3_FD_97704 | JGI IMG/M metagenome (GOLD analysis project Ga0137796, IMG submission 97704) | reverse complement strand
CAAGCTCGGCGTCACGGAGGAGGAGCTCGGGGAGTTCCTCGCCGTGGGCTCGACCATGGGCGGCTGCGTGGGCGAGATGTGGAGCCTCAAGGCCTTCGCGGCCTACCGCGACCAGCACGGGGCCGATGCCTCCTGCTGCTCGGCGTAGCCATGGGATCCGATCCGGCGACCTGGTCGAGCGGCACGGCCATGCGCCGAATTGAGGAGGTCCGGTGAAGCCCGCTGACCTGAAGGCCAGCCTGGCGGCCATCCTCTCCAGCTCCATCGCCTCCCTCTGCTGTCTGCTCCCGCTGACGATCCTCGTCCTGGGGCTGGGGAGCGGGGCCTTCCTGGCCGGCACCACGAGGTACAGCAGCGTCTTCATCCCAGCCGGGGCCCTGGGGCTCGGGCTCGCCTGGTCCCTCTACGTCCGGGAACGCCGGCGGTGCGCCCGCCAAGGGTGCGCCATGGGAGGTCGCCGGCTGAACCTGGCCGTTCTGCTCGCCTCGACCGTCGTCCTGGTCGCGGCGGTGACCCTCACCGCGCTGCCGGACTCCGCGGCCCCCCTCGTCGCGTCCTGGGACCGCCAGGCCGCCGTGGCAGAGGGGACTGGCGCGTTGGGCCGAGGCGATGCGCGACCTCCCCAGGCCCGGGAGACCACCTCTTCCGACGCGAGCATGGTCTCGCTGCCGCGCGTCACCCTTCGCGTGGAGGGGATGTACTGACCGGCCTCCTGACCCGCGAGGGTCAGGCGGGCCCTGGCAGGGCTCCCCGGCATCAAGAGGTCGGAGGTCAGCTTCTACGAGAGCAAGGCCTGGGTGACCTACGATCCCTCCGAGGTGACCATTGAGCAGATGGTGGACGCGATCAGCCGCGCGGGGTTCGTCGCCCGCCCGCTCCCAGATGGTGAGGGGAGGAGCGCGCATGCCCGGCCCTGAGCGCGACGGGGACGGCGTCCCCGCGCGGCGACCGTTCAAGGCCTACCTCCTCCTAGGGCTGGCGGTGATCACCTGTCCCTGCCACCTCCCGCTGCTCCTCGCCGTCCTGGCCGGGACGGCCCTGGCCGGGGCCCTCAGCCAGTACCTCGCGGTGGCCTTTGTGGCCCTGACGGGCATCTTCGTGGTTTCCCTGCTCTACGGGCTGAAGGCGTGGCGGCAGGCCGAGCGGAGGGAGCCGTGAGCCCGAGGGGGCTCGCTCCGCCGATGAGACACCCGCTGATCTGGCTGTTCGTCGCCCTGATCCTCCTCTGGGTGACGACCCTGGGGGTCCTCTACTACCACGTGGTGGCCGGGGGATTCCCCTTCCTCTCCTGCTGCCGCCTGCCGCCGGTGACGGCGAGCCGGTCTGACTCCCTGCCGGGGCGGGACAGAGTCAAGGTGGGTCGGCCGGTGCCGGAGCTCGACGTCGCCGCGCTCGCCGGGGCAGGCTCCACCAGGGCGACCATGAATTCGGGGAGCCAGCCATGAGGCGCGACATCAGGGTGTGGCTCGCCGGCGGCCTCTCGGTCCTCGCCGGCGCCCTGCCGGCCCTCTGATGAGTGGCGGTGCTCCTGTCCGTCGGCCTCGGGCTGACGGGCGGGGCGCTGGCCGCCAGGTTGGCGGGGCTCTGGATCTACTTGGTGCCGGTCTCGGCCGGGTTCCTGGGGCTCGGCTTCTACCTCACCCATTGGAAGGGGTTCGGGAGGCGCCGGGACCGGGTGATCCTCTGGATCGCTACCGCGGTCACGGCGTTCTTCTGGGTGCTTCCCTATCTGTTTCCGACCCTGATCGGGCTGCGCGGGGGTTGAGGCCGCGGCGGCGGGGCTGAGGCGCCGCGACGGACGGCGAACCCCGTCAGAAGCGATGGGAGGGAAGGATGAGCTGCTGGCAGCGCCTCTTGGTAGGAATCACGATCCTCTCGGCCGCGGCAACCGCTACGGCGGACGTGGCCGAACTTGCGCTCAAGGCCGAACCGAAGGGATGACCCCGACGGGGTGCAGCAGTCCGCCCGCCGTCCAGATGACCATCAAGGGCTTTCCGGGAGTCCGCGGGGCGGAGGTGAGCCTCGAGCGGGGCGAGGTCACCATCGAGTACGAGGCGGGTCAGCTCAACCTGGAGCAGCTGATCGAAATAGTGGAGCGGATGTGCCTGGTCAAGCTCACCCGCCCCCCAGCCCGCTGAGGCCCGGGGTGGGGGAACGTCAGGGACCGCCATGGCCGAGTCGGGCGTGACGCCACGGGGCCCGGCCGAGTGAGGATCCAGACGTGTTCATGACTCGTCTTATACTGGTGATTCAAGCGCGCCTTTAAGCCTGCGCGGAAAGGAGCACGTGATACCGAAGGAGGTCATCGTCTACACCCAACCCGGCTGAACGAGCTGCGAGCGAGAGGAAGAGTTTCTTTCTCAAAAGGGTGTCTCGTTCACAGCGAAGAATATCCGGGAGGACCCGGCGGCCCTGGAGGAGCTTCTGCGCCTCGGCTACCAGGCCACGCCCGTCACGGTCATCGACGGCGAGGTGGTGGTCGGCTTCGACCGGGGCAGGATCGAGCGCCTCCTGGGTCTCGCCTGAGGGCCCTATGCCGAAGGCCTGGTGCCGGAGGTGAGGGCGAGAGGTCGAGATCCCGGCCGGGATCTGGAGCGGCGGCACCTTCGACTGCCCGAACTGCGCGGGGCTCACGCTCCGGGCGAGCGAACGAGACGGGGTCTGGACGGTGAAGGAGGTGAAGACGGCGAGCTGCGCGGTCGGGGACGAGATCGTCATCTTGCCCGACGACGTCCAGCCTGGCGATGTCATCGAGTGCCACGGGACCCGCCAGCGGTCACCTACGAGTTCGGCGCTTATGCCCTGGTCCCGGTCGATCCAGAGCGATAGTTACGCCGTTCGGCTCATCGCGTAGCCGAGTCTCCGCATCAAAAGGCGAGTCACGTTCAGCCCAAGGAGGAGGCGCAAGGTGACCAGATCGTTCCCGGTGAGACCGGCCGAAGAGCTGCTGGATGCTGAATTCACGGCGAAGTGGCGGGACCGGCAGACGATCGGGGCGACCGCCCGGACGGTGCTCGAGACGATCCTCGGCCGGTTCGTCGAGCTAGGAGGCCCTGTCCCCGTCGAGGCCCTGACCCCGAACCTCGCGGATCGCGACCCCGCCGAGATCGCGGACGCGCTCCGGGAGCTCGATGAGAAGGATCTGATCGTGCTCCGGGACGGCCAGGTCGTGCTGGCGTACCCGTTCGCGGGGAATCCGACGCCGTTCCGTGTGGTCCTCCCCGATGACCGCGAGCGGCACGCGGTCTGCGCAGTGGACGCCCTGGGGATTCCGCCCATGCTGGGCCAGCCCGTGACCATCCAGTCCCGGTGCCATCACTGCGGAGACCCGCTCTGGCTCGAGGTGGGTCCGGCCGGTCCCCTCGGCGCGAGCGAGGCGATGGTCTGGGTGGGGGAGCGGAGCCTCCTCCGGGAGAAGGCCTGCGACTCGCTCTGACGGACGATCAACTTCTTCCGGTCGGAAGAGCACCTGGCCACCTGGTGGCATGCGCGCCCGGATGTTCCCGGAGCGGCAGCTGTCCTGACCGAGGCGTTCGCCCTGAGCAGAAAGATCTTCGGCGAGCTGCTCCCGGATCTGCTCGCAAGGTCGTGAAGAACCGATGACGGGACCCCGCCCAGACTCCTCCTCCCGGGGCCCACGGCATCGAGGCCGAATCTAAAGGCGCCCGCCGAGCATCGCAGGGGTTTGAGGTCAAGAGAGACCGGACCTCTAAGCGGACCGAGAGCGTCACGCAGGCCGAGGTGAGCCGGGAACGGGGCGAGGCGGTCGTGGAGTTCGACCCCGCCTAGGTGGATCTGAGGCAGCTCATCGCTAAGGTCGAGCGCTACTGCCTGGTCAAGGTCACCCAGCCGCCCGCGCAGTAACGAATCTCTCGGTCACCGCAGTTGGAGGGCTTCTCGATGCGGATGATGCGGATACAGGCGGCTCCCAGGGTGGCCGTCGCAGTCGTCCTCTTCGCCGGTCGGGACGACGGCAGATCCCGATCCCCATGGACTGGTGGTCGCGAAGTAGTAGAGAGGAGGCGCGAGATGCGACATTGGAGCGCCTTCGGGCTCGTTACTCTCTAGCGAGGCGTCCGAGCCTTTGGGCCTTTGGGCTGTAACAGGGCCCGGGGTCATCCGTTTAAGTAGGTGGAGGGGGCAGTTGCGATGGAGTGTGAGGAGGTCCGGGACGCCCAGGTGGACCGGCTGTCCATGGCCGAGGGGGACCGGTGACCGGAGCCCGTTGCCCGTCATCTGGCGGGCTGCCAGGCCTGCCGCGGGGAGCTGGAGGATCTCCGGCGGACCTGGGCGGCGTTGGGTCAGTTACCGGACGTCACCCCGAGCGACGAGATCCGGGTTCGCCTCTCCCGCCGGGTTCGGCGCGAGCTTCTGAGGGAGTCGGTGCTGACCGTCGGCGGTTGAGCGCCCGCCGTGCTGGCGGCGGCGGTGGGAGTTGGCCTGTCACTCGGGCTGTCCCTGCTCGTGCCCCACGCCTTCCTGGTTGCCCTGTGCCAGCGGCTCCTCCAGGCCGCCGAGCCGCACTGGGCCCCCTACCTGCTGGTCGGGGCCGCCTACGGGATGCCCCTCGTCGTGGGGGCCTGGATCCTTCGTCGGCGCCCGCTGGGCGGGGCACTGGTGGGGGGGATCGAGGCCAGCGTCCTCTTCGTGGTCATCCTCGCGCCCTACGCGATCGCCCAGTGCCGAGAGTTCGCCCCGCCGCTCCAGGTAACGTTCGTCTCGGGGCTGGCGGGAGGCGCTGTGCTCGCGAGCCTCAGGCCGCTACAGTTCGAGCCTGAGGGAGTGAAGGGGGAACGGTCGTGGAAGTGAACAAGGCGAGGCGACGATTCCTCCTTCGGTGGGCGCTCGCCCTTTTAGCGGTCGGGTCCGCCGTGGCCCTAGTCGCGAAGCAGCTCGCAGGTGGGGCGGCGGAGCCGGCCATTCCGTTCGACCACTGGTACGGGAACTGGAGGGTCACTGCGGTCGCGACCGGCTTGTTCGTCCTGTTCCTCCTCGCGTTTGCTCGGCCGCGCCAGCCTCGGGAATGGCGTCACGCGGGTCTGTATTCGGCGTTCCTGATCTCGCTCTTCACGGAGATGTTCGGCACCCCCCTGACCATCTACCTGCTCTCCTCACTCCTGGGCCTGCCCGTTCAGGGTTTTGGCTTGCAGGAGAGCCACCTCTGGGCGTATCTGCTGGCGCGGCGGGGTGTCATCCCGCTCCCCGAAGCCGTCCGGCTGGTCATGCTGGTCAGCGTCGGCCTGATCGCGCTGGGGGTTTGCCTGGTCGCTCTGGGGTGGCGTCAAGTCTACGCGGCGCGGCACGAGCTGGTCACGACCGGGCTGTACGGGTGGCTGCGCCACCCCCAGTACGTCGGCCTGATCGTCGTCGTGCTCGGGTTCCTCATCATGTGGCCCACGCTGCCGACCGTCCTGATGGCGCCGATCCTCCTGATCGGATACGTCCGTCTGGCTCGACGAGAAGACGCGGAACTGGAGGAGCGGTTCGGGGCCGACTTCCGAGTCTATCGGGCGTGGGTGCCCGCGTTCGTCCCGTGGCCTCGCCTGCGGGCGTCCCTCCGGCACCCCGCGCCAGGGTGCGGGGGCGAGTGCGATCGGGCGCCTGATCAGGCGCGACCGGAGGCGGGTTGAGCCGAAAACGCTCGAGGAGCGGGTGGAGCCGGAGCCCCGGGGAGGGCCGGGGGAACAACGGGGAGGACCGGGCGATGGTGACGGGACCGAAGCCGATCCCTCTTTGACCCTGCAGCGCTGCGGCCTTTCTCGTGGGGAAAGGGATCGTGGCGGCGGTCAAGGGCGTCCACCGGGTCTATCTTCGATTTCGGGGCGTCGGCGGCATCCGAGCCTTGCCCCAGAGCGGGCGTGCCCTGGCGCGGCCCGACAAGAGAGTGTCCGGCCACCCGTCGGGAGACGGCCCGGATTGCTGCCCGAGGGGGTGACGCGCATGGAGGTGGCTGCCGGCCTGCTCGTGCTCCTGTGCTGCGTCCTGCCCCTCCTACTGCTGTTCTTCTTGGGGTCCGGGGACCGGTAGCGCGGCATGAAGATCCAACCGGGCATCCGCCTGGCGAAAGGGTCGGGTCTCTCCCGCGGCCGCGCCATCGGGGCTGCGCTGGTGGTCCTTCTTGCGGGCCTTGGGGCCGTACGCGGGGGTGGGGCCGAGCCAGCCGCGCGAGGCGCCGACGTGGGGGACCACTGGCACGCCCGCTACCAGATCGTGTTCTGCGGCTGGGTGCTCTCGCCGCTCCCGGGTTCGCCTGGTGGCATCCACACCCACGGGGACGGAGTCATCCACATCCATCCGAGGAGCCGGGAGGAGGCCGGGTCCCACGCGACCCTGGGCGCTTTCTTCCGGAGCGCGTCGGCCCGACTGACCGGATCCTCCCTGGAGTTGCCGGGCTGGGCGCCGATGCGGAATGGCGACCAGTGCCCGGACCATCGGGTAGGCCGCTGGCGCCTCTGGGTGAACGGCCGGGTCGAGCCGGCGATGGACCGCTACATCCTCCAGGACGGTGACGAGATCCGCCTGGAATTCGCAGGCGAGTAACGTTGTTTCATCTCTGAAGGCCAGCATGGCGCCTACCACCCTCCCGTGCGCCGAGGACTCGCGTGAGCGGCTCAGGCAGAACGCGAGGATGGCCCCGCGAGAGAACACCTCTGCGAGGAGGAGTCGCGATGAGAGAGCAACGGCCCGACGGAGAGCCGATCGACTGCGCGTGGCTGCGGCGTAGCCCAGTCCTGCACGCCTACCTGGATGGAGAGTTGCCGGGTGCGGACATGCTGAACGTCCAGCTCCACCTCGAGCGGTGTCCGGGCTGCCGGCACGCCCTCGACCGGGAACGCGCGTTCCGCCATCACCTCCGACGGGAACTTCCCGCGGTGCCGGCCCCGGCCTCCCTGCGGGACCGGATCCGTCGGACGATCGTTCGCGAGGGATGGAGGCGGCGGGTGATCCGGGCCGTGCCGTGGGTCGGCGGTGGCGCGCTGGCCTCCGGGGCGCTCCTCGGTCTCCTCTCATGGGGTCTCGGACCCGGGGCCGGCGGCCAAGACCTCATCAAGGACTTGGTCGCGGATCACCGCGTGTACAGTCAGCTCGAGGCTCCCGCCGAGCTGGCGAGCGAGTCACGACCCGAGGTGGCGGACTGGCTTCGCGGGCGGCTAACCGTGTCCGTCCCTGTCCCCGAGTTCCGGGGGTTCCGCCTTCTCGGCGCCCGTCTCGGCGCTCACGGGGGACGCCCGATGGCCCACCTCCTCTACGAGAAAGGGCGAACGCTCCTGTCCCTCTACGTCCTCAGCGCGGCGGACGTGTCGCTGCCCAGCCGAGGGTGGACCACCCTGAATGGGCACGCTGTCGTGCTCACGGACGCCGCGGGCCATCGGGTCCTTCTCGGACGATCGGGCCGGTTCACCTTCGCGCTGGTCTCGACCCTCGACCGGGAGGCCCTGATCGAGTGCGCCCGGGCGTTCCTCCGCGAGGCCGAGCCGGCGTCGGCCAGCCTGCCGTTGGGGGGGGCGATCGGCGAGCGCCGAGGGCTGGAGACGTGATGGTCAAGCGAGGTCTGCCGAGTGAGCGGTCGAGCGCGCCTCCTCTCCGCTGGCCTGTCGGGAAGCCTCCTGGTCTTCGCGTTCCCGGGCACCGGGGGTCAAGGCTGGCTGGCCTTCGCGGCCCTGGTGCCCCTCCTCGTCGCCGTCGCCGGCCTGGTCGTCTGGCCGGAGACGGCCGTGCCGTTCCTCTTGCGGGAGGATCCTCGTCGGGGAGTGAGCTGGAAGCGCTGGCTCGCCAGACCGGCGCGTATCTCCTCATCGGGGCTCCGGACCGGGACGCCGGGCGGCCCCGGAACAGCGCGTTTCTCCTCGGCCCGGACGGCGTGACGCTCGGGCGCTTCGACAAGCGCCACCTCGTCCCCTTCGACGAGTACGTGCCGCTCCGGCGGGTCCTGTTCTTCGTCAACGCCCTGGCCGGCGGGACCATCGGCGAGTTCGTCCCCGGGGGCGAGGCCACCGTCTTCTCGACGCCCCTCGGGCGCTTCGGCGTGGTCATCTGCTACGAGGCCATCTTCCCGGGGGAGGTGCGCGCGTTCTTCCTCGGCGGCGCGGACTTCCTCGTGAACATCACGAACGACGCGTGGTTCGGCCGGAGCGCCGCGCCCGTCCAGCACCTGGCCATGGCCGCGTTCCGGGCGGTCGAGAACCGGGCGTATCTGATTCGCGCCGCCAACACGGGGATCTCCGCCATCGCGGGGCCCGACGGCCGCATCGTGCAGGCCTCGGAGCTGTTCACCCCGGCCGTCGTCTCGGGACTCATCGCCCCCCGCATCGGGGCGAGCCTCTACACCCGCTACGGCGATCTCTTTGCGTGGGGGGCCGTCGCGGTCGCTCTCGCCGCCCTGCTGGGCGCGCTGGGTCCAGTGAGCCTCGTGACATGGAGCGCTGAACGCGCCGGAAACCGCGCACCCGCGGGCCGCTCGAGCCCGCCGAGCGTTCGTTGATGACGAGGGGCCGGGACCTTCCGGGGCCCCCGGGCCGGATCGGGTAGTGTAACAACCCGCCGGCTGTTCCGTTTAAGACGACGAAGCGATCCATGGGCTTTGTCGCGCTGGTGGTGCTCCTCGGGAGACCTGGGGGACCCGCGCGCCGCGCTTCGATCCCCCGCGGGGCGGCCAGGCCGAGTGTCGTCGCGGTGCTCGAAGGAGGGAAGCCGCATGGCTGAGACGGTGACCGTGAGGGTGGGGAACATCACCTGCATGGACTGCGTGACCCACATCGCCGAGGCGGTCACGCGGGTCGGGGCCCAGAAGGTGAGCGGGAACGTGACGCAGCGGACCGTGAAGGTCGTCTACGAGCCGGACCGCGTCGATCTCGCGGCGATCGTCCGGGCCATCGAGGCCGCCGGCTATCGCGTCGAGTCGACTGGGTAGGGAGAGGACCATGACGCAAAACGGATTCGATCTCGTCGTCCTCGGCGCCGGGATGGCCGGGTTCGCGGCCGTCCAGAAGGCGGCGGTGATGGGGGCGCGCGCCGCCATCATCGAAAAAGGGCAACTGGGCGGCACCTGAGTGAACAAGGGGTGTATCCCCACCAAGACCTTGTTAAGGTCCGCCGAGATCATGCGGTACCTCAAACGCGCCCAGGAGTTCGGCCTCTCCGCGAAGGAGATCGGCTTCGACATGGCCCGCATCATCGCTCGCAAGGACGCGGTGGTCCGGCGCTCGGTGGAGAACGACGCGTTCCGTCGGATGCTCCACGAGCACGGCATTCCGCTATTGGAGGCCGAGGCCACGTTCCTCTCGCCCCATGAGGTCGGCGTCGACGGCCGCGTGATCAGGGCCGAGCGGCTCGTCGTCGCCACCGGCTCCGTCCCCGCGGTCCCCCCCGTCCCCGGGCTCGCGGAGACGGGCTACATCACCTCCGACGAGGCGCTCGACCTCACGACCCTGCCCGAGTCGATCCTCATCGTCGGGGCCGGGGCCGTGGGGCTGGAATTCGCCGAGTTCTACGCCCCCTTCGGCACGCGCGTGACGGTTATCGAGATGCTGCACCGGGTGCTCCCCCAGGAAGACGAAGAGGTCTCCGAAGCCCTCCAGGCCTATCTAGAGGAGGAGGGAATCGAGGTCCACACCCGGACCAAGCTGGTTCGCGTGAGCCGCGAGGGCGAGGACAAGGTCGCCCTGGCCGAGACGCCGGAGGGGACGAGGACGTTCCGGGCCAGGGAGATCCTGGTCGCCACCGGGCGCCGGCCGATCACCCGGGGGCTGGGCCTCGAGAAGGCCGGTGTCGAGCTGGGCCGCGGCCGAGTCGTCGCCGTCGACAGCGAGCTCCGCACCTCCCGGGAGCACATCTTCGCCGCCGGGGATGTGGCCGGCGGCTACCTCTTCACCCATAAGGCCGTGTACGAGGGCGAGATCGCGGTCCACAATGCCCTCTCCTCGGTGGCCCAGGAGGCCGACTACGCCGCCGTCCCCCGCGTCACGTTCACGGAACCCCAGGTCGGGAGCGTGGGGCTCACGGAGGCCCAGGCGCGGGAGCGTGGCCTCCAGGTGCGGGTCGGGAAGGCGCACCTGAAGCACATGGGGAAGGGTCCGGCCATCGGGGAGACCCAGGGGTTCGTCAAGCTGGTGGTGGACGACAAGTCGGGCAAGCTCCTGGGCTGGCACATCGTCAGCCACCTGGCCAACGAGGTCATCATGGAGGGCGTGGTGGCGATCATGGCAGGCCTGACCGTCATGGACCTCTCGGCCGCCATCCACCCCCACCCCACAATTCCGGAGATGGTCAAGGCGGCCGCCAAGAGCCTCGTTGAAGGGCCGGGGAAGCTCTCCTGCTGCTAGAGGCGCCGGCAGCCGGCAGGCTCCAAACGCCCTCCCCCTCGTCGAGGGCGGCGTGCTGCCGGAGCAGCCGGTGCAGCCGCGGGACCGCCTGGACGTGCTGCTCGTCCCTGCGGGGGGCGTGCAGGGTCTCGACGTGGCCGACGCGACCCGGGCCCGCGAGCGCCTCGAGCCGGCCGCGCGTGACAACCAAGGAGGTCGCCGCCCTGGGCCGCGTCCATTGGGGGATGCCTCGTTGAGGCCGGATCGGGAGCGCCGGTCATGAGCGACGGGACGCCGGGCGGTGACCGTGGAGCGCCGGCAGTCCGGAACGGCTGCGCCGGCAGCCCGTCGACCACCGTGTGGGGCTGACACCGGAGTCGTGCGCCAACGATGGGCGATCAAGCGGTTCCGATAGACAGCGGGGGCGCGCCCGTCTTGGCTCGAACTGTCTGGTTGCGGCGTCTGGCCGCCATGTCGCTCACGTCGGCCGGAGCGATTCACTTGGTTCTCACCCCGGAACACTTCGAGGAACAGACCGTCTACGGGATCTTCTTCCTCGTCGCGGCGCTTTTCCAGATCGCGCTCGCGCAACTGCTGGTGCTCCGCCCGGGACCCCTCGTCATCAGAGCCGGGGCCTACGGCAATGCGGCCCTCATCGTGATCTGGATCGTGACCCGGGTGGTCGCGCCACCGCTCGGTGAGAGTCCCGAGCCGGTGACCTTCTGGGGTGTGCTTGCCAAGGGCCTGGAGCTCGCCGCCTTGTTCCTACTGCTCATTCTCCTGCCTCCGGCCGCGAGGCGAGCCGGAGCGGTGGGTCTCACCCGACCCCGGGTTGCCTGGGGATGGGCCATCGGGATGGGCGTCGGGTTCGCGCTGCTCTTCCTGTTCGCCTCCGGGAGCGTGACCTACGTCCCGGGGACGCTCCCCCCGCTTCCGGTCACGATCGACCCGTGGCAGGGCCCGTCCCTCGTGCGGCCGTGGGTGGAGGGACCGCTGACCCCTCACCTCTATCTCAGCGCGGCCTGGTCGACCCTTCTCTTTACGATCCTTGCGGGAGGTCTCCTGGGGGCCGCCACGGGGCTACAGGTGGGGCTGTCGCGGGTGGCGCCTTCGTGCGCGCCGGGGCGCGGCGGATACCTCGCGATCAGTCCGGCGTTCGTGGCCGTGCCGAGCTGCTGCGGGGTGCCCCTGGTCGCGTTTCTGGGAACCAGCATCGTTCCAGTCCTGGTGTGGGCGACGCCGTGGCTCCTGCTGGCGACGACCGCCGGGCTGTCGGCTTACATGGTCGTGCTCGGCCGGCACTGGCGGGGCGCCGTCCGCGCCGCGACGCACTCCGGCGCGCGGAGGGGATGAGGTGGGGTCTCCGAGTGCGAACCCGAGCCACCCCGACCAGGGCCTCCTGCGGAGGTCGGGCCTCCTGGGTGGCATCATTGCCAGCCTCTGCTGCATGGGGCCGGCGGTCGCCATCGCCTTGGGCGTGGGTGGCGCGGCCCTTGGCCTCAGCCGGTATCGCCTCGAATTCCTGGCCGTGGGGCTCACGGTGATGCTGCTCGGCCTCGGCCTCGCCGCGCGGCGGAGGCTGTCCTGTGCCGCGCCGGCCATGCGCCGTCGACATCTGGGTCAACTCTTGGTCGCCTGGCTGATCCCGTTTGCCCTCGCCTACGGCCTCGGCGCCTGGCTCGTTCCGAACGTGTTGCTGAGCTGGACCGGGGCGCAGGCGACCCCGGCTGCTCCCGCGCCGGCGACGACTGGCCTCCGCCGAGTGACGCTGGCCGTGGACGGCATGTACTGCCCGGCCTGCGTCGGGCTGGTGCGTCACCTGCTTTACATGACCCCGGGTGTCGTCACCGCAGAGGTCCGCATGGGTGTCGCATGGGTGGTCTACGACCCAGAGCGGGTGAGGGCCCACCACGTGGCCGCCGCCGTCTCCGCGTACTTCCCGAGCACCGTCCGCCGCGACGCACCGCTTCCGCCCTGACGCGGGGAGGACGGAGTCTTGAGCCAGAAGGCCCTCAAGCGCAGGCGACGGGAAGCGCGCCAGAGGCACGTCGAGCCGCGGCGGGGACGTAAGCGCGTCTTCCTCTTCGGGCTCATCGGGATGGTGCTCTTGGGCTCGCTCGTGGCCGCCGGCATCGTCATGACCCGCGGAGTTCCCACCGGCGGGTTCGCCATCGTGGGGCAGGAATTCCCCATCGTGGGGCGGGAACACGTGCCCGAGGGCACGACGGTGACCCGTTACAACTCCAACCCCCCGAGCTCGGGCCCCCACTGGCCCACCCCGGCGGCGTGGGGCGTCTATGGCTCTCCGTTGCCGGACGAGCAGCTCGTGCACAACCTGGAGCATGGGGGGATCTGGATCAGCTACAAGGACGTTGACGAAGCGACACGACTGGCGCTGGAGAGGCTGGCCGGGAAATACCCGCAGGCTGTCATTCTGACGCCCCGCCGGCAGAACGACAGCAAGATCGCGGTGGTCTCGTGGGGCCGGATCCTGAAGATCGATGCCTTCGACGAACAGAGGGTCGTGGCCTTCATCGCGGCCAACGTCAACAAGTCTCCAGAGCCACTCGCCAGCCTTGAGCCGCCGGCCGTTCGGGTAGGGGAACTCTTTCCGGACTTTCGGGTGACCGAGGTGGATGGCCGCGTTCTCACGCGAGCTTCGCTGGGGGGGAGGCCTGGCATCGTCTGGTTCACGACGTCCTATTGCGTTCCCTGTCAGATTGGAGCGGCTCCGGTCGAGAGACTGAAGGCCGAGCTGGGCCGCGACGCCTTCAGCGTCCTGGTGCTGTTCGTCGATCTGAGGGAGACGAATGCCCACTTGATTTGGTGGAGGAAGGAGTTCGCTGGCAGCGACTGGATGGTGGCATTCGATCCGGACCTCGCCCTCGCGAGGCGGGTCCAGCTGCGTTTCCTCGACACGAAGTTCCTCCTGGATGAAAGGGGGATCATCAGGAACATCGATTACCAGACCGCGGACGAGCGATATCTCAACGTCGTCCGGGACGCAGTGCGGAGGCGCTCGGCCACATGACGATCTCGTCAGGAGGACCGCAATGGTGGCCGCGGCACCGGCCCGCAGGTCGACCAGGTGGGAGGACAGTACTGGGGTTCCGAGCCCGCCATGACGAGATGAGCCCGTGGGGTACAAACTCGATGGGCAGATTGCCTTTGGAGGGATTCTTCGGGCGGGTGGCCGCGATCCCGGGAGATCGGGACGGCCCGGGGAAATGCCGGGAAGTCGCAGAACTCCCTGGCCAGGAACGCCTCGCGCGAGGCCGCGACCAGATCCCGCCAGGCGGAACGGGAGATGGGACGGGTCTTCGCCAGATGGTCACGGCAGGCCAGGCGCTGACAGCGGAGTTGAGCGGCGGCCCCGGGGGTACGGGCGTACGTCCGGATGGCCCCTCCTGGTACCGTCCCGGCAAGCCCTTCCCCGAATGCCGGCCCGGGGGTCACGGAGGGCCGCGAAACCCCGGCCGTCGCCCTCTCGGGACCCGGCGCCTCCGGACGATCGTCAGGCCCGTGTAACGAAGCCCGGGCGCTTCCGTTTAAGGGAGTGAGGGGGTGGTACCCGTGGACTGTGAGCGGGTAAGGGACCAGTTTCTGGTGCCCGAGGTAACGGGGGAGGACGGACCGTGGACGGAGGACGTCGCTCAACACCTCGAGAGGTGCGAGCCGTGCCGCGGGGAGTGGGAGGGCCTCGCCCGCACCTGGGCGCTCCTGGGTCGGTGGCCGGACGAATCGCCTGCGGAGGAGATCCGGGGGCGCTTGGTTCGCCGTATCAGGCTCCAACTCCTCAAGGAAGCGCTTCTCTCGATACCGCCGGTCCTCGCGGCCGTGATCGCCGTCGCGCTGTCGCTGGGGCTCTCCCTGCTGATTCCCTATCCGTTCCTGGTCTCGCTCTGCCGCGTGGCGTTGCGCGCTTCGGAGGCTCACGTGGCTCCCTACCTGGTGGCCGGCATGGCCTACGGGGTCCCCTTGGCGGCGGGCGTCTGGGTGCTCCGGAAGCGGGTGCTGAGCGGCGCCCTCGTCGGCAGCGTCGAGGCTGCCCTCCTCTTCCTCGTGGTCCTGGCGCCCTGGGTCCTCATCCAGTGTCGGGACTTCGCGCCGCTCCTTCAGGCGGCGTTCCTGTTGGGGATGGGCGCGGGAGCCGTGGCCTCGAGCTTGGTCGGGCTCGGACTCACCCGGTTGGCTCCGACCTAAACGCCCGGTGCGTGAGGTCGGACAGACTCGCAGCGGAGACGGAAGAAGGGAGCGAAGTCTTGCGATCACGAGGGCGAGCCGGGTCGGCGGCCATCCTGAGTCTTAGCCTCTTCGTGGGCGCGAGCGTGACGCCCGCCGTAGGGTCGCCCGAGGCCATGAAGGCCCTGGCGATCCTCCAGCCGCGTGCGCCCGCGCTGGTGCCAGACGTCACGCTCCCCACCTTGCAGGGGAAGCCGCTGGCGCTCAGGGAGCTGAAAGGAAAGGTCGTGCTCGTCAACTTCTGGGCCACCTGGTGCATCCCGTGCCAGTGGGAAATGCCGCTCATGGAGCGGCTCTATCAGGCCTACCTGGCCAAGGGGTTCGTCGTCGTGGCCATCTCGCTCGATCCGGAGGGGGCCGCGGTGGTGGAGCCGTTCGTTACGCAGAACAGGCTGACCTATCCGATCCTGCTGGACCCGTCGCTGCAGGGGGCCAGGCAGTTCGGGATCCGCGGGCTTCCTGCGACCTTTCTCTTCGGCACCGACGGGTACATCAAGGGGATCACGTACGGGCCCCGGGAGTGGGATGGGCCCGACGCGCGGGCGCTGATCGAGTCGCTGCTCCGGGCGGGGAAGGATTCGAAGGGTTAGCCCAAGAGGGGGATTCGGGATGTGGGGATTCGTGGCGCGCATGATCAACCGGCGCTGCCGGCTCTGCGGGATACCGGTCGCCGGAAAGGGCGTCCGCCTCGGCTGGCGGACGTTTTGCTCCCCCGCGCACCAGCAGGAATACCGCGAGGAGCAGGAGCTCAAGCGACTGGCGGTGAGCCGGATGATGAAGGACATGATGAAGCACCGCAGGGGCGGGTGCTGCTGAGCGGCGGAGGCTCATGGGATGAAGGGGGCGGTGCAACACCGGGAGCGGCGGCGGCGACGACGCGCCATCCGCGCGGTGACGATCGGGATTGTCCTGCTCGTCGTCGGCGGAGCCGGGATCGCGCTGCTGCGGACCGTTCCCCCAGCTGGGGCCCGGGTGGGCCAGGCGGCGCCGGACTTCACGGTGCCGGGCCTCGCCGGCGGCACCGTCGCGCTCGCAGACTACCGGGGACGACCCGTCGTGATCAACTTCCTCGCCACGTGGTGCGGGCCGTGCTGGCGGGAGCTGCCGGACTTCGACGAGGCCGCCGAAAAGTACCAGGACCGGGGGCTGGTTGTGGTCGGGGTGGCCGTCCGGGACTCGAAGGACGCGGTTCAGCGGCTCGCGTCGAACCTCGGTCTCACGTTCCCGATCGGGCTCGACCCGGCGGGAGCGATCGCGGTGGAGCGCTATCGCATCTTTGGAATGCCCACGACAATCTTCGTCGACCGCCGGGGGCTGGTTCGGAAGTATTGGACCGGGCCGATCGACGCCGACTCGCTCAACCGCTTCATCGCGCAGATCTTGTAGGGAAACGCGCGCATGAGGGTCGGCCGGGATCGGTCTGAGCTCGGGGCGTGACGATGCTCGGCACGGTGGGGAGGCTGGGGACGTTCGCGTCGACCGTGGGGAGTACCGTCGTCAGTCTGGGGTGCTGTGCCGGGTTGCTCCGCCTGGCCGCGGCGGTGGCGGTCGTCGGCGGGATGTTCGAGTGGGTCCCGCTCGCCTGGCGGCTGCCCCTCCTCTATGGGTCCCTGGCGGTGGCGCTCGTGGGCTTGGCTCCGGCGTGGCGACGGCATCGTCACGCGGTTCCCCTGGTGCTCTTTGTCGCGGGCGCGGCGGCGATCCTGTATCCGCTCCACGAAGCCACGGACGTCTGGGTGCTGCAGGTCCTCATCTGGCTCGGGTTCGGTCTCCTGCTGGTGGCGGTGGGCTGGGACACCGGGCTGACCATCCGGACGCGGGCTGTCAGAAGTGCGGCTGTCGGAGCGAGGGGATTGCCATGACGACGGGGCGTTCGGGGTCGTGGAAAAGGTTCCTGCTCCTCGGGCTGCCGTGCCTGACCTGCGCGGGCCAGCTCCCCGTCTTGCTGGCGGTCCTCGCCGTGACCGGCTGGGCCGGGCCGCTGAGCGTCTACTTCGGGGTCGCCGCGGTGGTCCTGGGAGCGGCCTTTGTGGGGCTGCTCGTGTGGGGTGCCAGAACCCTGAACCGAGGCCAGGGGGCGAAGGCCCCGTGATGCCGAGACGGTGGGGAGGCGCCGGGAGGAGAGGGCGCATGGCGAGAGTCAAGCGGCGTGTGCTCGTGAGTCTGCTCACGCTCTTGGCCGTCGTGGGCGCCCTCGGGGACGCGGCGGCCGCGGAGCGGGTGACCCTGAAGGTCGAAGGCCTGACCCAGACCGGGTGCAGTAGCCCCGCCTCAGTCAAGGGTACCATCTTGCGGACCGAGGGCGTCACGCAGGCGGAAGTGAGCCGGGAACGGGGCGAGGCGATCGTGGAGTTCGATCCCGCCAAGGTGGACCTGAGGCAGCTCATGGCCAAGGTCGAGCGGTACTGCCTGGTCAAGGTCACCCGGCCGCCCGCACAGTAACGGGTCACTCGTGCGCCGCGGTTGGAGGGCTTCTCGATGCGGACACAGACGGCTCCCGGTTCCCTGAAAGGCTATCTCCTCTTCGGGCTGGCGTTCGTGACCTGCCCGTGCCACCTCCCGATCCTGCTGGCGGTCCTCGCCGGGACCGGTCTCGCCGGTGCGCTCAGCCAGTACTTTGGCCTGGTCTTCCTGGTATTGAGCCTCGTGTTCGTGGCGTCGCTCTCCCTGGGCTTCAGGTCCCTGAAGGAGGCCGAGCGGAAGACGCCATCGCTGCGGGAGTGAGGGACAGCCATGATCAGGCGGCGGACCGTGCTCATGGGCTTCCTGGGTGCGGCCGGCGTCGCGGGGGCGCTCGCGCTGCTGGAGTCCGGCGGCGGCCGCGGCGTTACGGACGGGACTCCGTCCGACGACGGCCCATGGGCCCGGGTGACCCTCCGCGTCGACGGTATGTCCTGACCCGCGGGCTGACCCGCGCGGGTCAGACGGGCCCTGGAAGGGCTCCCGGGCGTCAGGAAGGCGGAAGTGAGTTTCGCGAAGGCGTCGGCGACGGTGACCTACGCTCCGGAGAAGGTGACGGTTGAACAGATGATCGCGGTCCTGAGCCGGGCTGGCTACGCGGCGACCTCGGCACCATAACGCCGACACCGGCGGGATACGGGCGGGTGGTGACGGCGAGGGCGTGAGGGGGGAGGCGTCATGGGGCACAGGCGGGTAGCCCAGCGACTGGCCGCAGTGGCGGCCTTCGTCGTCGTGTTGGCTGGCGGGGGCGCGGCGACCGGCCAACCCTCCCGCGGGTGACACGCTGACCTTCGTGGACGCCGCCGAGGGCCTGCCGGGTTGCTGTGCCGTCCCCATCGAGGTGGTGGCGCAGGCAGCGGTCAAGGACCTCCCGGGCGTCCACCGAGTTGACGCGGACGAGGCGACTGGGCGGGTGACGATCCGCTTCGATCCCGCCCGCGTCAGCCGCGCCCAGCTCATCGCGGTCCAGGAACAGTCCAGCTTCCGGCCCATTGGCGAGGGCGTAGTCCCGAGACCAAGTGACCAGCGTGGCGCAGCGGCTGTCCTTCCCCTAAAGGAACAGAGAGGAGATCTGACGTGGCGCAGAGAAGGCAAGCGCAACATCCGGGTCCAAGGGCCGTCGACGTTCCAGGAGCGCGGTGGGCGGGAAGGGCGCGGGAGCGGCTGGTCCGGTCAGTCAGGCTGGCGCTCATCGTGAGTCTCGTCGCGTCTGCCGCCTTCGTGACCGGCTCGCTGGCTGGCGCCTGGGCCGCCGGCGAGCCCGCCCCGGATATCACCCTGAAGACCGAGAACGGGGACTTCCGCCTGGCCGACCAGAAGGGGAAGGTCCTCGTGCTCTACTTCTCGTTTCCTGGCTGACCCACCTGCGGGCTGGAGGTTCCAGCTCTGACGAAGGTTCGGGCGGAGAGCAAGCCGCGCGGCGTCGAGGTGGTGGCGATCAACATCTTTCCCGAGGATGTGCCCTTGGACCTCTGGAAGCGGTTCTGGCGGTACGTAGGCGGAGGGGACGACGTGGTGTTCGCGGCAGACTTTGGCCATCGCGCCGTGAGGGCGTTCAACGTCAGGGCGCTGGGGACCACGATCATCATCAACCGCACAGGGCAGGTGGTCTACCGGGACGGCTTCGCGACCCCCTACGAGATCCTGCGGGCCGAAGTGGACAAGGCCCTATGACGGAGATCCAGCAGGTCCTGGTGGGCTGGATGGAAGCACTGGTGAACGTGCTCCCCGTGAGCTACGCCTTCGGGGCGGGGATGGTCTCGACGGTGAACCCCTGCGGGTTTGCCATGCTGCCGGCGTACCTGTCCCTGTACCTGGGCGCGCGGGACGGGACGTTCTACCAGCGCTCGATCGGGCTCCGGGCGCTCAAGGCGCTGTTTGTGGGGCTCACCGCCTCCGCGGGGTTCGTGGTGCTGTTCGCGACGGTCGGCGCCGTGGTCTCGGCCGGGGGGCGGATCTTGATTGCGGCCATGCCGTGGATCGCCGTGGTCATTGGCGGCGCCCTGGTGGCGCTCGGGCTTGGGATGCTCGCGGGCCGCACGGTCTCCGCGGCATCGCTGGCGCGGGTGGCTGGCCGGATCGGGAACCCTGGGGCCACCGGCGTGGTCGGGTTCTTCGTCTTCGGCGTCGCCTTCGCGGCGGCGTCCCTGAGCTGCACGCTGCCGATCTTCCTCATGGTGCTCGGCAGCGCGCTGACGAGCGGCGGGTTCCTCTCCGGCCTCGCCCAGTTCATCAGCTACGGCCTCGGGATGGGCCTCGTGCTGACCGCCCTCACCCTGGCCGTGGCCCTCTTCAAGGAGGGGATGGTCGCGAGCGGCCTGCGCGGGGTTCTGCCGTACGCGGAGCGAGCGGCCGCCGTCCTCGTGCTCCTTTCAGGGACCTACATCCTGTACTACTGGTTGATCAAAGGCGGACTCATCAATCGGTTGATCTGATCAGACGTGGAGATCCGTCTGACCGCACACCGAGCCGTCGTGCCGCGGGCCCTCGCCGTGCTCGCCCTGGCGCTTGTGGTTGTCGCCCAGGGGGCCCGGGCGACGGCAGGAGGGGCGGTCACCCTACGGTATTTCGGCCACGCCTTCTTCCTCGTCACGTCGGGTGAGGGCGTGCGGGTCGCCATGGATCCCTTCACGGACATCGGCTACCCGATGCCGGAGGTCGAGGCGGACGTCGTCACGATCAGCCACGAAGCACCCGACCACAATAACGTCCGGCTCATCAAGGGGAGGCCCGAGATTCTGCGCGGCCTGGAGCCGGGCGGCCGAGGCTTCACGCTGGTGCAGCATGCCAGGAAGGACACGCGAATCGCGGCCCTCCCCGGCTACCACGACAAGGTGCAAGGTAAGGAACGGGGGCTCAACAGCATCTTCCTTGTGGAGGCAAGCGGCGTGCGGATCGCGCACCTGGGCGACCTCGGCGACATGCCGCCTGAGGAGACGATCCAGGCCCTCGGGCGAATCGATGTGCTCCTCGTCCCCGTCGGGGGTGTGCACTCCCTCGATGCCGCCGACGCCACCCGGGTCATGGAGCGCCTCAGGCCGACCGTCGCGATCCCCATCCACTACCGGACCGCCGCGACGGCGCGGACGGGCCTGGCAGACGAGCGGCCCTTCCTCGAGGGCAAGCCCCGCGTCAGGCGCGTAGGGCACACCGTGCGTCTGGACCGTGGCAGCCTTCCCGCCGAGACCGAGATCTGGGTGATGGACTACCGGTAGGGTCAGCGCACCTTCGGCTGTCAGTGGGGGCGATGAGATGCTGCGGGGGCTTGTCAAGGTGGTCGCGAGAACTGTCAGCGGGGTAGCGACGGCGATCCGGGCTCGGCCGAAGGTGTTTGTGGCGGTCACCCTCGGCGTCTTTGTTCTGAACCTGTTCCTGCCTGTGCTCGTGCTCTCCCTCGCCCGGAAACTCGTGGACTCCTTCACGTTCAACCCCTGGCTGTCGAGACTGCCGGAGTGGCTTGCCTCGGGCAACGTCCCAGTGACCCGGAAGGTGGAGTTCCTCTCTCAGCTTGCGCTCGGATGGTTCAGTGCGGAGTCGGATAACCCCATGGTGGGCAGGGAGTGGGCGTTTATCGTGGACGTTCCTTCGCTGGTCCGAATCCTCTTCACGGCGTTCCTGTTCGGCACCTATTTCGCCCTCTGGGTCCACCGACGAGACCAGGTCAAGCACTGTGGATGGGCGCCGGGGGCGGGGCGGCATGGCGGAGTAGCTGGCGTTCTGACGAGTGTTCTGGGATTCTCCACCGGGCCCTGCAGCGTGGTGGGATGCGGGGTGCCGGTCCTCCCGGTCGTGGGATTGGCGTTCACGGGACTGCCCACTGAGACACTGAAAGTTTTCGCGAGGCTGTCCAGGGTGGCCGTCGCAGTCGTCCTCTTCGCCGTGACCCTGGGGGTGGCATACCTGGGATGGCAGGTGGCCGCCAACCCGATGGCGAGCCGCCCTCCCCGCTCCTGAGCACTGGCGTGCTTACCGCGAACGCCACTGAATCACGATGACGAATCTCTCGCGCCGCGCGTTCGCGCTCGGGGCCACGGTAGCGCTCCTCGGCCCGCCACGGCTCTGGGGGCAGGCCCGCCCCGACCGGGAGCACCAGGTCCACCTTGATCTTCCCGTCCTCGCCGAGGAGCCCACCACGGTGCCGATTCAGGTCTGGACCGAGCACCCGATGGAGCCCGACCACTTCGTCAAGTCCATCGAGATCGTGCTCGAGAACGACCCTGTGCCCCACAAGGGGAAGTTCCTCTTCACCCCCTTGAACGGTCGGGCCTGGGTGGCCTTCCAGATGCGCTCGGGCGCGGGCGGGCTCGTCAAGGCCACTGCAGAGTGCTCGCGACACGGGCGGTTCGTCGGGACCAGGGAAGTCCGGGTCGTCGAGGGCGGGTGCACCTCGGTGCCCGAGAAGGTGGCCCGTGACCGCCTCGGGAACCCCATGCTGCGCCTGCCTCGGTCGGTCAAGGCGGGTGAGGTCATCGAGGTCCGCGCGAAGGTGGAGCACAGCTCGCACACCGGGCTCGCGCTGAAGAACGGGAAGTTCGTCCGCGTCGGGCCGGAGTTCTACATCACGCAAATGCTCGTGTACCTGGACGACCAGGCGATCAGCGAGTTCCAGCTGACCTCGGCCGTGAGCCCCAACCCGCTGATCCGGTTTCCTCTGAAGGTGACTCGAAGCGGCGCGTTGCGCGTCGTGTTCGTCAACAGCGAAGGCCAGCGGTGGGAAGTCTCCCAGCCGCTTCGCCTCTGACCCGCGAAAGGAGGCCAGTTCATGAACGGGCTCACGCGTCGTCCCCTTGCGTGGCTTACGTGCTCCCTGCTCGTCGCAGTCCTCGGCGGGTGCGCGGCTGGCGAGATGGCGGGGATGCCCCGGACTGGCGAAGAGATGCGTCCCCCCGGGGGCCCGACAGTGCCCCCCGTCAGAGCCTATGCCGAGGGGCAGGAGGTCTGGTTCATCCATACCGAGGCGTCTGACGCGAGGGTCGCCAAGCTCCTGAGTGACATGATGCACTCGCCGGTTCTGGTCGTCCCGTCGCTCGCCCAGGCGCCTGCGGCGATGCTCGCCGACGTCTACGTCTTCACCAACGGCGTCAAGGGCGACGGGCCGTATGGGTTTCAGCCAGACGTGTTCGACCGGCTCCCCGGCAGTGAAGGGTACAGCCCCTTGCGCACCGTGCATCTCGTGACGTGGAAGAATCCGCAGGCGGCTCGCGAGCTGAGATCGCTGGCCGAAGTCAAGGCGGCCGAGGCGAAAGGGGAAGTGACGATCGAGCGGCCCGGCATTGTCGTCAACATGCCGATGCTGAGGTGGCCCGGCGGGCGGCGGTAGCTGCGTAGTGGCCGTCGACGCTGGCGTTGCCGAGTCGGTGAATTCCTGACCCGCGGGAAACGTCATGGCGGACTTCGTGGAGGAAATCGAGCGGTTTCTGGCGAGCTTCTCGCCGGAGGAGGTCCCGGTGAGCCGCTACGCCTTCCAGCCAGCAACACGGCGTAGAGCTGCTCTGCCTGCGGTGAACTGGCGCGAGATCGCCGAAAAGCTTCTGCCGGCGACGGCCCTGCGCC
>Ga0137796_10000559_pt1 | contig 22595 bp, 21 predicted proteins | sample OV2TP3_FD_97704 | JGI IMG/M metagenome (GOLD analysis project Ga0137796, IMG submission 97704) | reverse complement strand
TTTGATCATCCGTGGCGTTCTTATAAACTAGAAACCGGACGTTTTAACTTTGCAGAAAACCGGACATTTTAACTTTGCGTTGACATTTAATTGCTTTGGAATATACAACATTGTGGTAAAATAATAAACAGAACTGATATTATTTTCTAAAAAAGAAGAGTGACCATCAACGATGGATAGGGAGATATTAGAAATTTTATTGTTTGGTGTTTTTGTCTTTGGCAGTATAGGCCTTGTTTATTATTGTTTATGGATTCAAAGAGAAGAATTAAAGAGCCGTCCTCCCCAAACCCCTTACAAAAGTGAAAGCGCCAAGAAGGCTCCAGAAAAAGAGGCCCCCGTTAAAGACTACGATAAAGCAATCCGCGCTATTATCTATCGATATCTGCACCGAGATCCGTAACCTTTCACGTATTCTTCATAGAATCGAAGTGAGTGTAAGCTTTTTTATTAATTGATGTTCATTTTGTGAACATAGAATTAATACTTGACACCACTTAACTCAAAGATATAATAAGGATGTTCAAAATTTGAACATCAGAACTCCTTATGACCAAAGAAGTTTTAGACGAACGAGAATTTGAGCTGATTAATATCATCGGCGCTAAGCTTGGCTCTAATCAGCGCGATCTTTCCCGCCTTTTGGACCTTTCTTTAGGCCAAACAAATATGCTCATTAGGCGTCTTGTAGCAAAAGGATTCATCCGCATCAGTCAGCTCAACCAAAAAAAGGTTAGCTATCTTCTTACACCTCAAGGGCTCGCCGAAAAGATGCGTAAGTCAATCAATTATACTCTTAAAACAATTCATTCCATCAGTGCCATTAAAGAACAAATCAAAAAAGTGGTTGTTTCTCTTTATCAAGAAGGAGAGAGAAATTTTGTGGTGATTGGCAAATCCGACTTTGCGCTTCTGATTGAAATGGTCTTTCGGGAAATGGGTCTGCATGATTATCACATTTCTTACATGAATGAATTACCTGCCACGGAAGTTAAAGGAACAGTTCTTATTTGCCGTGAAGGTTTCGATGGGACACTCACAGCTTCCAGCAAAACGATAAATCTTATCCACGAATTAGCCCAAAATCACGAAATTGTTAATAACGGGAAAGGGAGATAGGACAATGTTAAATAATAAGACAATTTTAATTACCGGTGGAACAGGTTCTTTTGGAAAAAAAATGACACAGATGGTCTTTGCTCGTTATAAACCTAAACGTTTAATTATTTTTAGCCGTGATGAATATAAACAACATGAGATGTCCAAAACGTTTCCTAAAGAGAGATATCCGATCCGATATTTTTTGGGGGATATCCGTGATAAAAGCCGATTAAATCGTGCCTTTGCCGATGTGGATTATGTGATTCATGCAGCGGCGCTCAAACAAGTTCCCGCCTTAGAATACAATCCCATGGAAGCCGTTAAGACGAATGTTATCGGTGCCGACAATATCGTGGATGCCGCCATTGATTGTGGGGTCAAGAAGGTTATTACTCTTTCTACCGACAAAGCGGTTAATCCGATTAATCTTTATGGCGCGACCAAACTCGTAGCGGAGAAGACCTTTATTGCAGCCAACGCGTATGCCGGAGGCAAGGTCGTTTTTTCGGTGGTGCGCTATGGCAATGTCGTTGGGTCTCGGGGGAGTGTGATTCCGCTTTTCATAAATTTCAAAAAACAAGGCATCAAGGAATTAACGATTACCGATGAACGCATGACGAGATTCTGGATTACGTTGGAGGAGAGTGTGGAACTTGTTTTAATGGCTTTTGAACATGCGGTGGGAGGAGAAAATTTTGTGCCGATGATCCCTTCGATGAGAGTGGTGGATCTCGCCAAGGCTATTGAACCCGAGTGCACCTTTAAGATCATCGGTATCCGCCCGGGTGAAAAAATTCATGAGACACTCATTTCCGAAGACGAAGCCCGCAACACCAAAATTTTTAAAGACTGCTATGTGATCTTACCGCAATTTTATGAGAATGAAGTAGTCCATAAAACGTATGATGCCTATCCCCATGTCCCTGAAAATTTTGTCTATCGCAGTGATAAAAACGAACGATGGCTCACCATCAAAGAACTGCGGCAAATGGCTAATATAAATATCCTTGAAGAAGAATTAGTCGCTTCCGAATTGCTGACAAAATAACGATGAGCACCCGACTAGTCTTAGGCACAGCCCAGTTTGGGCTAAATTATGGCATTAATAATCAGCGGGGGAAGATTTCTCAAGCCGAGGTTTTTAACATTTTGTCTTATGCTTTCCAACATGGTGTGGGTACGCTCGATACGGCGCCGGCTTATGAGGACAGTGAAAGCCTGATTGGTCAATTTCTTAAGAGTTCGAAGGATCAGTTCAAAATCCTCTCCAAATTATCCGACGATCAAACAAATGTTCAAAAGAGTTTTCATCAATCGTTAGCTCGCTTGGGCTTAAAGAAGATATACGGGTTTTTGGTACATCACTTTGAGGCGTTTGTGGCTCGGCCTAAGGTATGGGAGGAGTTGTGTGTTTTAAAGAGGATGGGGTTAGTTAAAAAAGTTGGTTTTTCTTTGTATCACCCTCAAGAGTTAGAGCAATTATGGGAAAGAGGTATTGACGCGGATATTGTACAAATTCCCTTTAGCATTCTGGACCAGCGCTTTAGCGATTATCTGCCGGAGATGAAAAAACGAAAGACCGAGGTGCATGTGCGTTCGGTTTTTTTGCAAGGATTAATTTTCAAAAACCCACAAGAGTTAGAGCCGCATTTTGGAAAGATAGTCTCCAAGCTTCAGATTTTGCGTGCCCTCTCGAAAGAACACGAGATTCCTTTAGGGTCATTGGCACTGAATTTTGCTTTGTTAAATCCCTGCATTGATGAGGTGATTATCGGCGTAGATAGTTTGGATAATCTTAAGGAAGGACTTGAGGCGACTCAGTATCAGAAAACCGTTAAAAAATTTATGTCACAGTTAGGGAATTTAAAAGAAAATGATGAACAAGTGATTGTGCCGACGAACTGGAACCAGTCATGAAGGAAAGATTAAAATTAGGTATTTTGGGTTTAAGTGAAGACAATGGTCACCCCTATTCTTGGTCAGCGATTTTTAATGGGTATGACCTCAAAACCATGCTTCAATGTCCGTTTCCTTTGATTCCGGCATATTTAGCCCGACGGCAGTTTCCCGAGGATGCGATTGCGGAAGCTCGGGTTACGCATATTTGGACGCAGGAACGTTCTATCTCCGAACATCTGGCGAAGGCTTGTCATATTGACCACATTGTTGATGATTATGAGGAGATGATTGGGAGGGTGGATGCGATTTTGCTTGCCCGTGACGATGCCGAGAATCATTTGGCCATGAGCCGTCCTTTTTTAAAGGCAGGTTTGCCGATTTATATTGATAAACCATTGGCCTATGATGTGGAAACCGCTGAAAAAATTTTTTCACTCGAGCAATATCCAGGCCAAATTTTCAGCTGTTCGGCCATGAGGTATGCCAAAGAATTTCAATTATCGTCTGAGGATCGAGAAAGGATAGGTCCCATTCGGCGGATTGAGGCGGTGGTGATGAAGAAATGGGATAAGTATGGGGTCCATATCATTGAGCCAGTTTTAAAGATTTTAGGGCATCTAGGAGCCATTGAGGAAATCATAAATAATCGTCGAGGAGAAGAACACAATGTGACGGTGAAGTGGAGAAATGGTGTCGAGGCCCAATTCACGGCCTTGGGGCAAACAAAAAAACCTATAACGATTCGCCTGATAGGCCCAAAAGGGCAGAAGGAGATGATTTTTAAAGATACCTTTTATGCCTTTAAGAAAACCTTACAAACATTTGTTAATATGGTTTTTAAAAAAGAGAAGGCGCCTTCGAAAGAATTCGTTTTGAAAGTTGTGGAAATTATTGAGGGCGGATTGGTGTATGTCTAAGCCTAAGACCATATTAATCACCGGCGGCACAGGGAAGCTTGGCACTCAGTTTGTGAAACATTTTTTGGCTCAAGGGTATACGGTTGTTGTCACGTCGCGCCATCCTAAACATTTAACTGAACTTTCGAATAAGACGGTGAAATCACAAAATGAGCGTAATCGACTGTTGGGTATAACCGTGGATTTAGAAAGGATTAGTGCAGCTCAGGAAATTTATGAATTTTTACATAAAAAGAAAGTCTATTTGGAAGTCCTCATTAACAATGCCCGCAACAAAGATTATGTCACGATGAGTAATTCGGGCCCAAGTCGTTCTCATTGGCTGGGAGAAATTTTTTTGGATGTGGTTGTACCCTATGAGCTGTCGATGGCCTTAACAACAAAATTCCCGATGTTAAAAAATATCATTAATATTTCCTCAATGTATGGGGTCGTGGCCCCTAATCCAAAGCTTTATCATAATCCCACCCAAGAGTCGCCCATCCATTATAGTGTGGCCAAGGCAGCACTTATTCATTTAACAAAGGAACTGGCCGTACGATTGGCGTCAAAGGGAGTGCGAGTCAATTGCATTTCGTATGGCGGGGTGGAGGGGCGAGTTCCTGATGATTTTAAGAAGCGCTATGCTCAGTTTTGTCCATCGGGAAAAATGTTGAAGGACAAGGAAGTGGTGGGCGCAGCGGACTTTCTTGTTTCGGATGCCTCGGTGGGGATGACGGGGCATAATCTGGTGGTCGATGGAGGCTGGTCGGTATGGTAGAAAAGAAAACGATTGCGATTATTCCGGCGCGTGGCGGCTCGAAACGCATCCCGAAAAAAAATATTATCGATTTTTTCGGAAAGCCGATGATCGCCTGGACGATTGAGGCGGCCCAAGAGTCGAAGATTTTTGACCGCATTTTGGTTAGCACCGACGATCCTGAAATAGCAGCGATTGCAAAGGAATACGGTTTAGAAGTGCCTTTTTTGCGCGAAGAAGCCAAAGATGATCATACGCCCATTAGTGGTGCAACGCTGGCGGCCTTGAGACAAGTTGAACAAATTTTAGGCGAGGAATACGAAACAGTTGTGCAATTAATGGCGAATTGTCCTTTGCGTCGTTGTGAGCATATTGTTCAGGCCTATCATCATTTTGTGGAGGCGAAAGCTCTTTTTCAATTAACGTGCTTTCGGTTTAACTGGATGAACCCATGGTGGGCGTTCCATTTAAATGATCAAGGACAACCCTCCGCGATATTTCCTGAGGCCTTGAAAACGCGTTCGCAGGATTTACCGCTTTTATATTGTCCAACGGGTGCGATATGGATAGCCAAAGTTTCAGCCTTTAAAAAAGCAGGGACTTTTTATGGTCCAGGTCATAGTTTCTATCCCATTGACTGGAAAGCGGCTGTGGATATTGATGACAAGGATGATTTAGAAATGGCAAGGGCAGTCTTTTTGATGGAGCAACAGGCCAAAGCGATTGTTTGAGGATACGATGAAATCGAATTCAACCCTTTTACCTTATGGTCGACAATGGATTGATGACAAAGATATAAAGTCAGTTGTCCATGTGTTGCGTTCTGATTTTATTACCCAAGGGCCGACCATCGAGGAATTTGAGAATAGGATCGCTCAATATTGTGGAGTGAAATATGCGGTCTGTGTTAACAGTGGGACGGCCGCCTTGCATTGTGCGATGTTTGCCATCGGGATAGAAGAAGGTGATGAGGTGATTTTGCCACCTTTAACCTTTGCTGCTACGGCCAATGCGGTTGTGTATTTAAAAGGAAAGCCTGTCTTTGCTGACATTGATTCGAAAACGCTTTGTTTGGATATCGCCCAAGTGGAAAACAAAATCACCTCGCGGACAAAGGCGATTGCGCCAGTTGATTTTGCTGGTTATCCGATGGATATAATACCTTTTCGTCGATTAGCCCAGAAACACAATCTTAAGTTGGTTGAGGATGCGGCCCATGCCTTAGGGGCCAAACGTAACAATATCCACGCTGGTTCTCAGGCCGATGCGGCGATTTTAAGTTTTCATCCGGTTAAACTTATTACAACGGGTGAGGGTGGAGCGATTATCACCAATGAGGAAAGAATCTACAAGCGATGCCTTCTTTTTCGTTCCCATGGCATGACGAAAGATGCCGAATTTCTTCTGGAGAATCATGGAGAATGGTATTACGAGATGCATGCCTTGGGTTTCAACTATCGTGTGACAGATTTCCAATGCGCCTTAGGATTATCCCAACTCAATCGCATTGAACAGTTTATTAGACGAAGGAATGTCATTGCAGAACTTTACAAAAAATATTTGGGTAAGTATAGCGATTATTTGTCCTGGCCTGAGTATCCGGATTTTAAAAGCATCCGGCACGCCTATCATCTTTTTGTCGTTTGTTTTAAGTTGGAAAAATTTAAAGTGTCACGCAAGGAAATTTATGAGGCCTATCGTCAGGAGGGCATCGGTGTTCAGGTCCACTATATTCCGATTCATCTCCAGCCCTTTTATAAAAAACATTTTGGATACAAACCAGGCGATTTTCCTGTGGCCGAACGATATTACGAAGGTTGTTTGAGTTTACCTATGTTTCCTTTGATGAAAGAATCAGATGTGCGACGTGTTGTGAGGATAACCGAAAAAATTATTGAAAAGTACAAGGCTTGAACAATGAAACCACAGATAGGTCTTAAAGTTTGGTCGACCAATCTCAATTATCTTAAACCGGCCCACGATTTGTACGCCCAAGGGATATATGAATTCATTGAAATGTATATCGTTCCCGGTTCTTTTAAGGATTCGGCTAAGCTTTGGCAGGAACTCCATATCCCGATGAGATTCCATGCCCCGCATGAGATTAATTTAGCTCAACGTGATAAGCAAAAGAAAAATTTAGAATTGTGTGAGGAACTGAAAGATTTTAGTCAGCTATTGAAGGCCGAATCGATTGTCTTCCATCCTGGTTTGGGAGGGGATCTTAAATCTACACTCATCCAGTTGCCATTAGTGAAACAAAGAATAATAACATCCATCCTTATTGAAAATATGCCATATATCTCGCTTGAGGACGATGTTTGTCCGGGATCGGTTTACGAAGACGTAGCAAAACTGATTGAGAAATGTCAGGTGGGATTTTGTTTTGATATCTGCCATGCTATCAAAACCGCCGTTTATCTCAACAGGGATATCAAAAAATTTGCTGAGCAGTTTATTGATTTAAAACCTGAAATTATTCATCTTTCCGACGGTCATCTCAATTCAATTTACGACGAACATCTTTCGGTTGGCCAAGGGGAATTCGATCTCTCATGGATGAGCGACGTGGTGTGTCAAAGCCGATGTCGCTTTTTAGTTTTAGAGACGACCAAGTCGTCATTAGATAACTTGGATGATTTTCATCGCGATGCGCTGCAAGTGAAATCGTTATTTGAGGAGAAAATCTCTTCCGGGAGGTGAGTCTCATGAATATGATACAAATTGCTCATCGATGGGTGGGACGCAATCAGCCGTGTTTTATTATTGCCGAACTTTCGGCTAATCATCTTCATGACTTTCAACGAGCCAAGAATCTTATCGCCGAAGCCAAGCAATGCGGTGTCGATGCTGTAAAGATTCAAACGTATACGCCGGATACCTTAACTATTGATTGTGACAATGAACTTTTTCAGATCAAACATCCGGTGTGGGGTGGACAAACCCTTTATGAATTATATGGCAAGGCGTATATACCATGGGAGTGGCATCAAGATTTGAAGAATTATGCGGAACAATTAGGGCTCGTTTTTTTCTCAACCACCTATGATATTTCTTCCGCCAATTTTTTAGAGAAATTAAATGTTCCCGTTTATAAAATCGCTTCCTTTGAACTTGTGGATCTTCCTTTCCTCAAAGATATCGCGGCAAAGGGTAAACCCATTATTTTGTCAACGGGTATGGCGACTTTGGATGAGATTGCATCGGCGGTACAGACCATCCGTGAACAGGGCAATGAGGATATCATTCTTTTGAAATGTACCAGCGCTTATCCAGCCAAGGCCGAGGAGATGAATTTACGAGGGATTCCTGTTCTGTCGGAAAATTTTAATGTCATCGTTGGGCTCTCTGATCATTCTTTATCCAATGATGTAACAATCGCTGCGGTTACGTTAGGAGCTAAAGTGATTGAGAAACATTTTACTTTATCACGTCAAGATGGGGGGCCGGACGCCTCTTTTTCTTTAGAGCCAAACGAAATGCAAACACTTGTTCAATCGATCAGGAATATAGAGAAAGCCTTGAAGGTTCCAGAGTTCGGTCCAACGCCTGAGGAGCGCAAGAATTTGTCATTTCGGCGCTCCTTGTTTGTCATAAAGGATATTCATAAAGGTGAACGAATCACCGAGGAGCATGTACGGTCGATACGGCCGGGTTATGGTTTGGATCCCAGATATTATTTCAATATCATTGGCAAAAGAGTAGTTAAAGATGTGAAACGCGGTGCCCCTCTATCCTTTGATGCCATTGAGGGAGGATTCCTTGAAGACAAACAGAAAGATTGAAGTCGAAGAAAAAAGCGTGACCTTTCGGAAGGTGACGTTGGCGGACAAAGAAGATTTGTTACGTTGGCGTAACGATCCTTTCACAAGGGAAAATAGTTTTAATCCACAGATTATTTCTGTCCAAGAACATGAACAATGGTTTCACCAGGCGCTCCATGATAACAATCGAATCATTTTGATGGCTCTAGGGGGAAAGAAAAAACTTGGAGTGGTTCGTTTTGACACACTAGAGCCCAATAAATATGCAGTGAATATCAATGTGGCGCCGGAATTCCGTGGTCAAGGGTGGGGAAGTAAAATTTTGAAACAATCACATCAATGGGTCAAAGGGACTCTTATAGCAAGGATTAAAAAAACAAATGTCCCTTCTTTAAAGGTTTTCAAAAAAGCTGGATATGTTATAAAGGACGAACAACCTCAAGCCTTCATTATGGAATACATCATTCCCTCAACAACAAAACTAGTTACGAAAATAAAAAAATATCGTGTCGCCATCATCGGCTGCGGCCATATAGGTTTTTTCTTTGATTATAAACGTAAAGGGAAAGGAGCGTTGTCCCATTATAAAGCCTTTCACGACAACAAAAGATTTGAGGTCGTAGGTCTTGCTGAGCATCGACAAGAGCGACGAGATATCTTAGCCAAGCTCTGTGATGTTCCCATCTTTTATGATCATCATGAATTATTTAAACATATCAAACCGGATGTGGTGGTTGTGGCCACCTCGAACAAAACGCACGAGGAGGTTTTAAGAGAGACGCTGAATCACCGTCCCAAACTGGTCTTTGCTGAAAAGCCATTAACCTTAGAGCCAGAGAGCGCCGAAGATATTATTAAGCAATACGAACAGGCCGGCGTTGCCTTGCAGGTGAATTATACACGACGATTTGTTCCAATTTTTCAAGAGGTTCGAAATCTTCTTTTGAAAGGCAGACTTGGGACGTTGCAAGTTGTGAACATTTTTTATTCGCGTGGTTTCCTTCATAACGGTTCGCATTTTTTGGATTTGATGGTTTGGTATTGGGGTCTGCCGAAAGAGATAACGGTTGAAAGCGAACGTGAGGGGTTGCATGAGGGAGATCCGACTTTGACAGTTTTGTTTAAATATCCTCAAGGCTTGGAGGTGCGTTTAATTGGTTTAGAAACGAGTTCGATGGCGGTCTGTGAAATTGACATTTGGGGTTCCCAAGGACGCATTCGTTTAAGCAACAATCAATTGTGTGAGATTTATGAGGTACAAAAGAACAAAAGTATCTCTGGATTTCTTTTTTATCAACTAAAAACCAGAAAGATTTTTGATCATACGATGGCCTTGCCATGTGCTGTTAAAAATATTGGTTGTTTTCTCGATGGAAAAGAAGAATTGATTTCGCCAGCCAGAAATAGTTTGGCGATTTATGAACTTTTTAAACGCATCAGAGGATCCCCATGCCCCATTTAGCGCTTTTGGGTGGAAAACCAGTCAGGCGAAAATTGTTTCCAGCTTATAATACGATCGGCCCAGAAGAAAAAAAGGCTGTGATGAAGGTGTTAGACTCGGGTGTCCTTTCGCAATACGTGGGGGGCTGGCATGTGGATTTTTATGGTGGCCCTACGGTTAAGCGTTTTGAAAAAGCTTGGGCTAGGGCGTTTGGGGTTGATTATGCGATTACGCTTAATTCGAATACCTCTGGTCTTATTGCAGCGATGGGGGCTATCGAGGTGGGACCCGGTGATGAGGTGATTGTCTCACCCTATAGCATGACGATCAGCGCTTCAGCACCGATGTTTTATGGGGCCGTACCTGTCTTTGCCGATATTGATGAAGATATTTTTTGTATGAGTCCCAAAAGCATTCGAGAGCGTATCACAGCGCGCACCAAGGCCATCATTGTTGTCCATATTTTCGGTCATCCAGCAGACATGGATGAGATCATGCAAATAGCCAAAGAACATAATCTTTCTGTTATCGAAGATTGTGCGCAGGTGCCGATGGCGAAGTATAAAGGAAAATTTGTGGGGCTGATCGGTGACTTAGGGGTTTTTAGTTTGAATTACCATAAACATATTCATACTGGCGAGGGTGGGGTGGTAGTCACAAATAATGCGAAGTTGGCGGAACGGATACAATTGATCCGTAATCACGCTGAAGCGGTCATCGATGGCAAGGGAACCACCGATTTTGATTTGCCATTAGGTTATAACTTTCGCATGACGGAGGTCGAGGCGGCCATCGGCAATGAACAGTTGAAAAAACTTCCTGGGCTGATTGAGAAGCGGATAAAGAACGCGGATTTGTTAACGAAGAACTTAAAGCAATTTCCCGGTATTACACCACCAATCGTAAAAGAAGGGTGCCAGCATGTTTACTATATGTATGCCCTTAAAGTTAATAAACAGAAAATCGGTATTCACCGTAACACGTTGTTCCAAGCAATCATAGCGGAATTGCCCACAGCCCAATTACGCGAAACAGCACCCATCATTGGCTGCGGTTACGTTCAACCGCTCTATTATCAATCTCTTTATCATTCTCGTGGGAAGCGATATCCCTATAACTATCCGCAGTATCAAGGTCAAGTTTCGTATGCACCGGGGATTTGTCCCGTGGCCGAGCGCATGCACTTTGAAGAAGTCATCACGAATGAATATATACGTCCGTCAATGACCAAGGCAGATTTGGAAGACGTCATTTATGCTTTTGAAAAAATTTTTGAGAATCTAAATGATCTAAAAGAATATGAATATAAACAAACACAGAAAGAAAATTCTGGTCGTCACGCACGACATGGGCGGAACGCGGGCGCTTACGCCGGTGTTGGCCAAGCTGAGTAAACGTCCTTTGTATGTCCTTTCGATTTGGGCTGGCGAATTTGGCCGACCAGTTTTAAAAGAGGAAGGATTTCATTTTCAGCCCATCGCAACCGATATTACTATCGAAAAGGCCAGAGAAATTTTTGAGAAAGAAAGACCTGATCTTTTATTTTCCGCCACGAGTTGGAATTCCAATGTGGAACAGCAATTCCGCAATGTTGCTTATGAATGGCATATCGCCAGTATCGTTGTTTTTGATTATTGGTCTAATCCGACGCTTCGCTGGAAGGACGCCATCTACGCTTTGGGCGAAATGCCGGATAGTGTGTGCGTTATGGACGAGGCGTATAAACAAGTGATGATTCAGGATGGTTTTTCACCATTGATGCTTGTGGTGACAGGTCAACCGCATCTGGAAAGACTTTGGGAAAACCGACAACCTTTGCGTTCGGTCGCAAAACCTCAGAAGATTTTATTTTTATCGCAACCTAAAGAGATTCTGCAGATTAAAGATAATCAACATCCGCTGACCATGATTATCAATGCGATGAACGCTTATGCCAAGGATAGGACATGCCTATTAACTATTAAATTTCATCCCAAAGAAAATGAAGAAGAGCTCAACCAAATATTAGCGAATGCACCTAGAAATCAGAATTTAAAGATTCGCATCGCTGGACGCTTGGCCACTTTACCAAAACTTGTGAAAGAGCACGATGTTGTTTTGGGATATCGTTCCATGGGATTGTTTGAAGTAAAAGCGATGGGTTGCCCTACCCTCGCCTTAGATGGTTGCGTGATTGAAGGCTCTTTGGCTAAGGCCTTAGAGAATTTTGGTATCCCAATTGTTTCCATGAATGACATAGCTAATTTAGAAAATATCTGGAGAAACGTCCCAGATGCCATACGTCACAATCCTTATGCTGGAGCAACAGCGAAGATTTTGTCACTCATGGAAAAGAAACTGTCTTCGCAAAGTATGTTGAATGGTGAAAAAATCTATCTTAAGCCTTTTTCGCAAGAGGATATCAGTGAGGAGTATATAAGCTGGTTTAATGATCCTATTGTTTGTCGCGATAATTCGCATGGAGATCCGAATAATCCCTATAACGAAGAGAAGGCACAAGCCTATTGGCAATCGATTAAGAATAATGATACGGCCCATGTCTTTACCATTCGTTGGAAAGAAAATAACAAACACATTGGCAACGCCGCTCTCTCTTCGATTGATTGGGTTAACAAGACAGGGATGTGCACCATCATCATTGGTGATAAAAATTCTTGGGGCAGAGGCGTGGGAACAGAAGTGTATGAATTATTATTAGAATTTGGGTTTAATACGTTAGATTTGCAGAGAATCACTTCTGCTCAGACGACCCGTAATACCGCCATGAACAAGATTTGTGAACATGTAGGGATGAAGAGTCAGGGGCTTTCTTCCAAAAAACTTGATAAAGACGGACAAGCATTAGATATCGTGGGCTATGCCATCACAAAAGAGGAATATGAGGCGGTTGCCAAAATAGCGAGGTTAACCAACGTATGAGGTATTGTAAAAAATGCGTACAGCCGGATACACGCCCCGGTATTCAGTTTAATGACGAAGGCATTTGTCCACCTTGTGATTATATGGCGCATCTGGAGGAAATCGACTGGGAGGCACGGCGTCGAGAGTTGAATAAAATTGCGGAATTCGGTCGAAAAAATAATGTGTCTGGTTACGATTGTATCGTCGGAGTCAGTGGAGGCAAGGATAGTACCCGTCAGGCGATGTATGTCAAGGAAGAGCTGGGCTTAAAGGCTCTGTTGGTCTCTTGCACCTATCCGCCCGAACAGCAAACAGAACGAGGGGCTCATAATATTGGTAATCTCATTTCACTTGGATTTGATACGATCACCATTGGTCCTAACCCTCAAGTATGGAAGAAATTGATGCGCGAAGGATTTTTAAGATATGGGAATTGGTGTAAATCAACCGAAATGGCCCTGTACGCCTGTCTTCCTAAAATTGCCATTGCGTATCATATCCCTTTAATTTTTTTAGGCGAAAACCCAGCGACGCATTTCGGAGAGTTAGGCGTGCGTTCCATGGATTGGGATGCGAATCGTTCCAAATACAGTCATACGATTGCGGATGGACCAGATATTTTTTTGAATGGAGATATTGTTGAACAAGATCTTTTCTGGTACCGATACCCTTCCGATGAAGAAATGGAGTGGGCAAATTTGCAGATTGTTTATTTAGGATATTTCTGGAAAGATTTTAATAAATTGGATAATGCCGCTTTTTCGATCTCGCATGGTTTGGATCTACGCGAAGGGACACCGTATGAGCTCGGAGACATTCATCCCTTTGAAGCATTGGATGATGACTTTGTGATTATGAATCAGATGATGAAATATGTGAAATACGGCTTTGGCAAAGTCACCGACGAGGTCTGCGAGCAAATCCGCTACGGCCGCATGAGTCGGCCAGCGGCCATCCTATTGGTTCAAAAATACGACGGTAAATGTAGCGAGGAATATATAAGAAAATTCTGCCATTATATTGAAATTTCCGAAGAGCGATTCTGGGAAGTTGTGGAGTCCTATCGCAATAAAGAGATCTGGGAAAAAGATGCTCAGGGTGAATGGCGGTTAAAAGTTCCTCTCGAAGAAGGATAAGAAAATTAACGGGCGAACGATGGATCCCTTATTCAAGAAAAAAGATGTGCTGATTGTTGATTATGGGGTAGGCAATTACCTCTCTGTTATTAACGCCTTAAAATTTTTAGGTTATCAATTTCTTGTTTCGAATAAGAAAGAAGATATTGAAGGGGCGAGGGCGTACATTCTTCCCGGTGTGGGCGCCTTCGGGGAGGCCATGCAGAATCTTAAACAATTGGCGATTGTGGAGACCCTAACCGAGCAGGTGATCGTCCATAAAAAACCAATTTTAGGGATATGTTTGGGGATGCAGTTGTTTGCCGAAGACTCAGAGGAAAAAGGATTTCATGAGGGCTTGGGGTGGATGAAAGGCCATGTGGTGGAGATAAAACATAAAGGTGATTTGCGTGTTCCCCATGTTGGCTGGAATAGTTTAAAGATTACAAAGCGAGATCCTTTGTTTGTTCGGACCACTACCGAACCACATTTCTATTTTGATCACAGTTATCACTTTCGCTGTAAAGCGGAATATATTTCTGCGACGTGTCACTATGGCGATGAAATTACGGCCGCCATTCAAAAAGATAATATTTTTGGAGTCCAGTTCCATCCAGAAAAAGGGCAAAATAATGGTTTGAAATTTTTTCGTGGATTTTTTCATTCTCTTGAAAGTTGGAAAAATTGAGCGATGGAAAAGAGACGATTGATAGGGTGTCTGGTGGTTAAGGATGGTCTTGTTGTGCAGAGCATCGCCTTTAAGAAATATCTGCCTGTCGGGAAGCCTGAGATCGCGGTAGAATTCCTCAACAACTGGGGGATCGATGAGATCATCCTGCTGGACATCGATGCGACCCGTCAAGGACGGGCGCCGGATTTTGCCATGGTGGAGAGGGTCTCGAAGAAATGTTTTGTTCCCTTGACCGTCGGTGGGGGCATCAAGGGACTGGAGGATATTCATCATCTGATTCGTCACGGCGCGGATAAGGTGGTCATGAATACGGTGGCGATCAAAGACCCGCAGCTCATTAAAAAAAGTGCGGAGGTCTTCGGTGATCAGTGTATCGTTATTTCGATCGATGCAAAGAAAACGGCTAACGTTTACGAAGTGTTTTTAAATTCCGGCAGTGAGCCCACGGGATTATCTGCTGTGGAATTGGCCAAGCGAGCTGAAAAGCTTGGTGCCGGTGAAATTTTTCTTAACTCCATTGACCACGATGGCTCAAAACAAGGATATGACGTTGAATTGATAAAACAAGTAGCAGATGCTGTCTCGATTCCGGTCATTGCCTGCGGAGGGGTGGGACATCCTCAGCATTTTAGCGAGGGATTTAATAAGGCCGGCGCCACTGCTGTAGCCGCTGCGAATTATTTTCATTTTACAGAACATAGCCCTGTGACGACCAAAGCATTCTTGAGGGAACACGGTTTTGATGTGCGTTTAGATTCGTATGCGACGTACGAGGGTTTCGAGTTCGATGTGATGGGCCGTGTTTCCAAACGTATGGAAGAGTATCTTGATAAATTGCGGTTTGAGTATCAACCGAAAGAGATTATATGAAATATTGTACACGTTGTTTATACCCGGCAAATCACCCTTTGCAGATTACCTTCGATGAGGAGGGGGTCTGCAGCGGATGTCGGGTGCATGAAGAAAAGGATATGTTGGACTGGCGTCCACTGGCAGAAAAATTAAAGAAGATCCTACAGCATTTCCGCAGTAAATCGGGACGAAACTTTGATTGCATTATCCCTGTCAGTGGCGCAAGGGATTCTTATTTCATTGTTCATACCATTAAAAATGTTTATGGGATGCATCCCTTGTTGGTTACCTATAACAAACATTATAATACGGAGATTGGTATAAGAAATTTAGCGTATTTAAGGACGCTCTTCGGCTGTGATATTTTGACACTCACAGTCGCTCCCGCCACGGTAAAGAAAATCACGCGTACTACACTCCGTTTGATGGGTAGCATGTACTGGCATTGTCTCGCGGGTCAGACCGTTTATCCAGTGCAAATGGCTGTGCGCCTCAAGATTCCTTTGATTATTTGGGGCGCACACCAAGGATGCGATCAGGTCGGCATGTTCTCGCATTTGGATGAAGTGGAAATGACACGTAAATACCGTAAAGAACATGATCTGATGGGTTATGAGGCCGAGGACATTATTCAGGAGGCCATGAACGTCAAAGAGGAAGATGTGCGACCTTACATGTATCCTCACGATAAAGAGTTGGAGAAGGTCGGTGTACGCGGCATTTACTTAAATAATTATATCCGTTGGGATTCCAAAAAACAGCATGAAGATATGATTCAGCGATACGGTTATGAAACAATCCCTCAAGAGCGAACATTTGAAACGTATAACGATGTGGATTGCTATCACTATTCTGACCTGCATGATTACGTGAAATTTTTAAAATGGGGATATGGGAAGGTTACCGACCATGCTTGCCGCGAGATTCGCCTTAAGCGTTTAACACGCGAAGAAGGTATCAATCTTGTGGCACAATATCAGAGCAAAGAACCGCGAACACTTAAGATGTTTTTGGAATGGTTGGGGATCACCAAAAACGGCTTTTATTATTTTATCAACCAGCATCGCGATCAAAGGATCTGGGAAAAGGACGATAATTTTCATTGGCATCTAAAGGATTCCATTATTTATCACCGTGACGATCCGGGGGTGGATGCGGTGCGATTAGCCAAAAAGGAGGATTGTCATTTTCAACTCACACCTCTCCGGGCACCGCGCCCTACAGAGCATCAATATATTCTTATTGGGCGTGGGCATGTGGATGCGCAACCATCTCAAGCAAATGCTGTGAAGAAAGGGGTTGTGGTTTACGAGGGGGAGGTGGTGTCATGAGGGTCCTTTTAGAATTTACCACCTTGAATTATAAAATGTGGCACAGCATGGCCAAGCATCTCAAAGAAATTTATCCAGGCAGTTGCTTCGCCGGGATTGTCGGTTATGCGCCGGGGGCGGATCAGGGATTGAAATTTTTGCGTACACAGAAAGATATCGAGTATGAATTTTTAGAAGTCTGGCATGAGGTCCGCAATAAGGCCTTTACTAGTGAGATTGATTTTGAGGCGTTAAAAAGATTCGAAGAATCCACCCCTTATAAAAGTTTATGGAGGATGATTGCCGCGGATAGGAATTATGGTTACGCCTTCATCCATGATGCCGTCTGGACGCGGTCTTTTCTTATCGATAATGCCACCAAAGAAAATATTCTTCGTTCGTTTAGTGGAATCCTCAAACATTGCCGCGAGTTATTAGACCGATTTAAACCAGACCTATTTTTGCCTGCGGCAGCGATGGGAGGCATTGAGGTATATATCTTTGAACAATTGTGCAAAGAGCGAGGCATTATCTATGCGGTCCCAGCGACTTGTCGCATTGAAGATATTTTTGCTTTCGCCCATAATAAATATTCAATTTTCCCTCAAATTGAAGATATGTACAAAAAATCTCTCCACGGGAGAATGTCCCTTGATCTATCGAAAGGGGAACGGCTTTACGAGAAACTCATCGCCGATTTTAAAAACAATCAATTTTTTGATCGGAAGAACAAATCATTTCAAATCCAGAAACTCCATCGATGGTCCGCTAAATGCCAATATCTTGTTGGCACCTTAGGGACGGTGGTAAGAGAGTGTCGTGAGTGGTGGAAAGGAAGTCCTTTACGGAAATCGCAGGACATTCGTCGGCAGACGAATAATTTTCGCTCCTTTTGGAGCAATCTAAAATTTACCTTGGCTCGACGCTATCACAATTATTGTCATTTATTAAACCCAAAATTCGGTGTGAGGTTACCACTAAATCAGAAATATCTTTATTTTCCTCTTCATATGACGCCAGAACTTTCGACCCACATTCAAGGGACCATGTGGTTGGATCAAATTCATCTCATTGAATCTTTGGCGAAAAGCATCCCCGCTGATTGGGTTGTTTATGTCAAAGAGCATCCCGCGACCTTAAACTATCGTTCGCGTCCGTTTAATTTCTACAGACAGATTCAAAAGTATCCTAACGTTGTCATCGCCCCTATTGATATGGATATGCACGAACTCATATCGAACGCTCAAATGGTCGCGGTGATCACGGGAACAACAGGGTGGGAGGCCATTTTGCGAGGGATTCCAGTCATTCATTTTGGCCAATGCTATTGGGATATTTTAGGATTATCTCGACGATGTTCTAATCTTGACCGATTAGCGGTTGATATTCATGAAGAATATCTGCAAAGTAAAAACATTCCTCCGGAAGAACGCCGACGGCGTCTCATCCATTTTCTCGCGGCGGTGTCAGAGGGCGGTTTCCGTATCACCTACGTTCAACAATATGGCTATAACGCACCCGCCACCGATGAACAATTTGAACACATCGGTGGTGAGTTGGCGCAAAATTTGGTGCAGTATTTAGATTATATTAACCGTGAGAGAGAAAAGAGGGACGATTTAGTTAACGCAACCCCAAGGTAAGGTTCCTAAAGAGGAATAATAAAACGATGTCGTCAGAAAATAAAAGATTTTGGGAAAAGCTTCGCTTCCATCTCGGTTATCTTTGGGAAATGATGGTGACCACACCGTATTATCCCTGGATTATCCTTTTTTCTTTACTGGGAGGCTTCTTCACGTTTTTTGGTTTTCCACTCCTGATTCCTGTTTTGGATTATCTGCGGACGGGTGGTTTGCCTTCCAGCAGTCCAGATATCTTGCAATATATGGAAAAGGCATTGGCGGTGGTGGGGATTCAGCCGAGTTTTTATTCTATGTTAGCGGTGGCCAGTATTTTAATTTTGCTCGGAGAACTGTTGGTGAATTTCACGTCTTTGCTGGCCCTCTATGCCTCATTTGATTTGATCAGAAATTATTCGAAAAGAATGTTCGACGCTTATCTTAAGGTTAATTGGCTGTGGTTAACCAGCACAAATTCGGGGGAGCTGAATTATGTGATTTTGCGTGAGGCCGAGATGGCGGCCACCTGTCATTTGTATGTGCAGCGGCTTGTTATTCTTGCGATCCAATGCATCGTTTATTTTTATTTGGCGATTCGCATGTCGGTCAGTTGTGTTATTTTTGCCGCTGTGTTGTATGGCGGGCTTATGCTCTTGAATTTAAAAAATGCGCACATCATTCAAAGAGTCACAGGGATCAATAATGAAATATTTAAGAAAATGGCCGGTCTTTTTAATGGTATTCAACAGAATAAAAAGTTTTTGAAGACATCCCTTTTAAATGAATCGATTGTGGATCGAACGGTCAATAGTATCGAAAGCATACGAAAGAATTATCAAAAAATTGGGTTACGTTTACAGATGCAACAAGGATGGAATTTTATTGTCTTATTTTTATTTTTGGTTTCCTTGATCGTGTTTCACGATCGTATTGGGTTGGATTATTCTTCGCTTTTAGTTTTGATTTTGGTCTTTAATCGCCTCGCGCCACAATTTAATAATCTGGCGGGGGCCTATTCCTCCTTAAATAGCTATTTGCCAATGTACTTTTCTATCAAGAGCCGTTTAAAAGAGATGAATGAAAATATTGAGCAAAGTAGTACCAAACATTTTGATGGCCGAGGGGATATTCGCTTTGAACATGTGGATTTTACTTATCCCAATGGGGCCGAGGTTCTTAAAGACGTCAATCTAACCATTCCGGTTTTCAGAACGGTGGCGATTGTGGGAAGTTCTGGCGCGGGGAAAACCACAATCCTTGACCTGATACTCGGACTCTTAGCCCCTAACGCTGGGGTGATTTATTATGGCGATATTCGACACGATGAATTGAATCTAAATTCGCTCAGAAGCAAGGTTGCCTATATTAGTCAGGATCCAGCGCTTTTGGATGGAACATTACGCGAGAATTTAATCATTGGCTGTCCTAAGGCTACCGAGGCCATGATTGAGGATATGTGTCGCAAAGTACATATGGATAAATTTGTTAAGCAACTGCCCGAGGGCCTAGAAACACTTGTGGGAGAGAACGGCATCAAGCTCTCCGGTGGGCAACGTCAGCGCGTGGTTTTGGCACGCTCATTATTCATGAATCCGAAAATTTTGATTTTGGATGAAGCCACCAGTGAACTCGATTCGGAGACAGAGAAGATGATTCAAGAAACGATCAAGGATTTAAGCAAAGAACTGACGATTATCATTGTGGCCCATCGTCTCTCAACGGTGCGTTTAGCGGATTATATCTACGTCTTGGATGAAGGAGGAGTGTGTGAATCCGGTACCTATCAAGAATTATTAGAACGAAAGGGAAAATTTCATCTCTTTGATTCATTACAACGTTCTTAAGGAAGGGGAGGAAACAATGGACGAGGAATTACTCAAAGGAAATTTTAAGGTAAAGAATCCGATCCGATTAGAGGACAGGAAAGAAAAATTGTCGGTACGCGAGGAGTTGCGCAGCAAAGCCATGGCCTCGTTGGGCGGCAGCATGGTGTATATGGAACGAACCGATCTCACATGGGATGGCGATAATAAGGAGAAGGCTAATTGAAATCCATCATCGCGAAATTTGAAAGCATTGTCAATCAAATCACTGACATCGGTCGCGATCTTCATAGCAAGAACATCCTTGATCACGCGCGCTGGAATTTGCCGTATGTGGAGAAGTCGATACGTGATTTGCCTGAATTGCCTTTTGAAAAGCGGGCATCGGCTATCGTCATTAGCGCCGGCCCTAGTGTACATAAGCGCAACTCGATTCAACGTATTAAGCAATCGGCTTATAAGGGGACGATTATTGTCGTCGATGGCGCGTATATTGCCTCTCTAAAACAAGGATTGATTCCGGATTTTGTCTTAACACTTGATCCACATCCCACACGCATAGTGAGGTGGTTTGGTGATTCCAACTTCGAAGAAAATAATAAACATGACGATTATTTCCAAAGACAAGATTTAGATTTAGAATTTCGCAAAAACACCATTCAGCAGAACCAGTATCACATTCAACTCGTCAACCAGTATGGATTTCAAACAAAGGCCATTGTGGCTTCAACCGCACCGCAGAATGTGGTGAGACGAATTTACGAGGCACAATTTGACAGGTATTGGTGGAATCCCTTAGTCGATGATCCGAATAGTGAAAAGAGTTTGACACGGCAACTTTACGATTTGAATAAACTCCCCTGTATGAATACGGGAGGCACCGTTGGAACCGCGGCATGGGTCTTTGCTCATTCGATTCTTACGATACCTAAAATCGCGGTGCTCGGGATGGATTTCGGTTATTATGCCGACACCCCATTTAAGAAAACTCAGACGTATTATGAACTGGTCAAACATATCGGCCAAGAGGAGGATGTTCAAGAGTGTTTTATGGAAATGGAATTTCCTCTGACCAAAGAGAAATTTTTTATTGATCCGACCTACTTTTGGTATCGTCGGAATTTCTTGCAATTGTTGGCCAAATCAAGAGCTAAGATTTTCAATTGCACTGAAGGGGGAACGCTCTTTGGTGATCAAATAGAGTGTATTTCTCTTAGCGAATTTCTGAACCATCATACCTAAGGAGTTTGGCGATGGCGAGAATATTAATGATTAATCCTGTTGTAAGACAAGAGGACAATCCCAAGCACATTCCTTATGGGATTGCCTTATTGGCCGCGATTGCAGAAGCCAAAGGACATTTGGTTCAAATTTATGATGAGAATGCTTGGCGTAAAGGCCCAGAGGTGATTGCTCAAGCCTGTGCTGCCGATGACTGGGATGTGATTGCCATTGGTGGTTTGAGTACCACCTATGGATCGATTAAAAAAATCTTGAAGATTGCGCATGCGGTTTGTCCTAAGGCTTTTATTACTTTAGGTGGCGGTATCTTAACGAGTATGCCACGAGAAATGATGACGTGGCTTAAAGAAGTAGACTTAGGCATTGTGGGCGAGGCCTTTGTGACATGGCCGGAGGTCCTTGAGAAAGTTGATGACAAGGATTTTGATTTTTCCAAGACGTTAGGTGTTTGCTATCGTGGTAAAGACGGAACACCGATTTTGACGAATGTCCGTCCCAATATCAAGGATATGGATGTCCTTCCTTATCCAGCGTGGGATATGTTGCCAATGGAGATTTATTTTAGGAATTCGCAAACTTTATATAGCGAAGCGGCCTATGTCTGCAAGCGGCGCATCGATATTATGGGGAGTCTTGGTTGTGGCTTAATCTGCAAATTCTGTTGGCATCTGGGGACAACCGGCGACATGGTGGTGGAGGAGAATGAAAAGGGAGAAAAGGATGTTCGCTTCACCTATGGACGAAATATCCGTTATCACAGTCCTCAATACCTTGTGGATATGGTGAAAACTCTGGTTAAAAAATATGGTGTCGACTTTGTTAGTTTTGTGGATGAAAACATGATGACCATGGATGCCTCCAGTGGCCGTACCTGGCTTCGTGATTTATGCGAGACATGGATGAAGGAAGGTCTTCAGCCCACTTCTCGTTGGGATGGAGTGCCGGATGAACAAAATAAAGGCGGTGTCTTTTGGTCAGGCACGAGCCATGCGAGCTTAGCAAAGAAAGAGACATTGGATTTGATGTATAAGGCCGGTTGCTCCCATTTGGTCTATGGAATTGAATCATTTGATCCGGGAATCTTGAAGCATCTCGGAAAAGGTGTTACACAAAAGCATAATTTAGAAGCGCCGCGCATCTGCATGGAGTCGGGGATCATCCCCATTCCTAATATTATCATT
>Ga0137796_10000557_pt1 | contig 22613 bp, 21 predicted proteins | sample OV2TP3_FD_97704 | JGI IMG/M metagenome (GOLD analysis project Ga0137796, IMG submission 97704) | reverse complement strand
GAAACCTCGTGGTGCTCGGCCTCGTAGCCGAACGCGCCCGCCATGCCGCAGCAGCTCGACTGGACGGTGGTGACCTCGAGGCCGGGAACGAGCGCGAGGGTCTGCTCGATGGCCGACATCGCGCCGAACGCCTTCTGGTGGCAGTGACCGTGCAGGAGTGCATCGCCAGAGAGGGGCTTGAGGCTAAGACTCAGGCGTCCGGCCCCGGCTTCCGCGGCGAGGAACTCCTCGAGCAGCAGCGCCTGTCGCGCCAGCGCCTCGCTTTCGGCCCCCGGGAGCAGGACCAGCAGCTCGTCGCGCAGCGTGTAGAGGCAGGCGGGCTCCAGGCCCAGCACCGGCACGCCGTGCGCGATCCAGGGCGCGAGCGCTGCGAGCACCCGGCGCGCCTCGCGGCGCGCCTCCTCGAGCAGCCCGTAGGCGAGAAAGGTCCGGCCGCAGCAGAGCGGCCGGCCCGCGCCGGCGGGCTCGGCGACGTGCACCCGGTAGCCTGCGGCCTCGAGCACCCGGATGGCCGCGCGCGCGTTCTCCGGCTCGAAGTGCCGGTTGAAGGTATCCACCAGCAGCACCACCTCGCGCTCGCCGCGCTTCGCCCAGGGACGGGCGACGAACCGGTCGCGCCGCCAGCGCGGCAGGCTGCGGCCGCGCGCGAGGCCCAGCGGCCCGCGCGCGAGGCTCTGAAGCAGGTTGGCGAGCGGCGCCAGACGCGAGGCGTGCGGCGCGTAGCGGGGCAAGTAAGCGACCAGCCGGTCGCGCAGGCGCAGCCCGGTGCGCGCCAAGTCCTGTGCGCGGAACTCGATCTTCATGCGCGCCATGTCCACGCCGGTGGGGCACTCGCGCCGGCAGCCCTTGCAGGAGACGCACAGCTCGAGCGCCTCCCGCACCGCCGCTTCGGGCGCGGCGCCAAGCTGGCCGGAGAGCGCCAGGCGCAGCGTATTGGCGCGGCCGCGCGTCGAGTGGATTTCGTCGCGCGTCACGCGGTACGACGGGCACATGGTCCCGGCGTCGAACTTGCGGCAGTGGCCGTTGTTGTTGCACATCTCCACCGCCTTGTCGAAGCCGCCCCACTCGGACCAGTCGAGCGCGGCGCGCGGCACGCGGGTCGCGTACCCCGGCGGGAAGCGGAACAGCCGCGCGTCGTCCATGCGCGGCGGATCGACGATCTTGCCCGGATTCATGAGGCCGCGCGGATCCAGCCATCCCTTTACCTCGGCAAGCGCGGCCGTGAGCCGGGGCCCGAAGAAGGGCGCGATCCACTCCGAGCGGACCAGGCCGTCGCCGTGCTCCCCGGAATAGGCGCCCTTGTACTCGCGCACCATGGCGCTCGCCTCCTCGGCGATGGCGCGCATCTTCTGCGCGCCGTCGCGCCGCATGTCGAGGATCGGGCGCACGTGCAGCGTGCCGACCGAGGCGTGCGCGTACCAGGTGCCGCGCGTGCCGTGCTTCTCGAAGACCTGCGTCAGGCGCTCCGTGTACTCGGCCAGATGCTCCAGCGGCACGGCGCAGTCCTCGATGAAGGACACGGGCTTGCCGTCGCCCTTCATCGACATCATGATGTTGAGGCCGGCCTTCCTCACCTCCCAGATGTCCCTTTGCAGGCGCACGTCGGTCACCTCGACCACGCTGCCCGGGAGTCCGAGGTCATCCAGGAGCTGGGCGAGCTCCCCGAGCTTGTGGTCCTGGCGGCCCTCGCCCGAGAACTCGACCAGCAGGATCGCGTCGGGTTCCCCCCGAATGACGCGCTCCACGGTCGAGCGGAACGCGGCGCTCTCGCGCGCCAGGCCGATCATGGTGCGGTCCACCAGCTCCACCGCCGAGGGACCGAGCTTGACGATGTGCCGCGTCAGGTCCATCGCGGTGTAGAAGCGCGGGAAGTGGCACACGCCGAGCGCGCGCGCTGCGGGCAGCGGCGCGAGCTTGAGCAGGATGCGCTCGAACCACGCGAGCGTGCCTTCGGATCCGACCAGCAGGTGCGCGCTGTTGGCGTGCGGCGCCCCGAGGTGGTCGAGGTTGTAGCCCGCGACCCGGCGCAGCAGCTTCGGCAAGCGCGCCTCGATCTCGGCCTTCTCGCGCTCGTAGAGCGCGCGCAGCCGGCGCGTGAGCTCGCTGTCGTCGTCCATCGGCCCGAAGCGCAAGCGCCGGCCCTCGCTCGTCACGGCGTCGATGGCGAGCACGTTGTGCACCATGTTGCCGTAGGCGATCGAGCGCGAGCCGCAGGAGTTGTTGCCGGCCATGCCGCCGAGCGTGGCCTGCGCGCTGGTGGAGACGTCCACCGGGAACCACAGCCCGTGCGGGCGCAGCCGCGCGTTCAGCGCATCGAGCACGACCCCCGGCTGCACCAGCGCCGTGCGCCCCGCGATGTCGAGCTCGAGCACGCGGTCGAGGTGCTTCGAATGGTCGATCACCAGGGCAGCGCCGACCGTCTGGCCGCACTGCGAGCTGCCCGCGCCGCGCGGCAGCACCGGCACGCCTGCCTCGGCCGCGACCGCGAGCGCGGCGCGCGCCGCCGCCTCGCTGCGCGGCAGCACGACGCCGAGCGGCTCGACCTGGTAGATCGAGGCGTCCGTCGCATAGCGCCCGCGCGAGGCGGGGTCGAACAGCACCTCGCCGTCCACCTCGCGGCGCAGGCGCGTGGCGAGCCCCGCTTCGCCCGCTTGCGCGCGCGCCACCTTCACCGCAAAGCTCGGCGCGCTCATGGCTCGAAGTAGAATACACCGCATCGAGGAGGCTTCATGCCGCGAACCGCCGGGCGCCATTTCCTGCAGATCCCCGGACCGACGAACGTTCCGGACCGGGTGTTGCGCGCGATCGATTTCCCGACCATGGACCACCGCGGGCCCGAGTTCGCGGCGCTCGGCCGCGGCGTGCTCGAGGGCATGAAGCGGATCCTGCGCACCTCGGGGGAGGTCGTGATCTACCCGGCTTCCGGCACCGGCGCCTGGGAGGCGGCGCTCGTCAACACGCTCTCGCCGGGGGACGCGGTGCTGATGGCCGAGACCGGGCACTTCGCGACGCTGTGGCAGAAGATGGCGGCGCGGCTTGGCCTTGCGCCCGAGTTCATCCCCGGGGACTGGAGGAGCGGGGCGGACCCCGAGGAGGTCGAGCGGCGGCTGCGCGCCGACGAGGCGCACCGCGTGAAGGCGGTCTGCGTGGTCCACAACGAGACCTCCACCGGCGTCACCTCGCGCATCCCTGAGGTGCGGCGCGCCATCGACGCGGCGCGCCATCCGGCGCTCCTCATGGTCGACACCATCTCATCGCTCGCCTCCATCGACTACCGGCACGACGACTGGGGCGTGGACGTCACGGTCGCCGGCTCGCAGAAGGGGCTGATGCTGCCGCCGGGGCTGTCCTTCAACGCGATCTCGGCGAACGCGCTCGCCGCGGCCAGGTCGGCGAAGCTGCCGCGCGCCTACTGGAACTGGGAGGAGATGATCGCCAACGGCAGGAACGGCTACTTCCCGTACACCCCGGCGACCAACCTGCTCTACGGCCTGCGCGAGGCGATCGCCATGCTGGAAGAGGAGGGCCTGGAGAACGTCTTCGCGCGGCATCGGCGCCACGCCGAGGCGACGCGGCGCGCGGTGCGCGCCTGGGGGCTGGAAGTGCTCGCGCGCAACCCGGCGGAGTACTCGAGCTCGCTCACCGCGGTGCTGCTGCCCGCCGGGCACGACGCCGACCGCGTGCGCCGGTTGATCCTCGAGCGCTTCGACATGTCGCTCGGCACGGGCCTCGGCAAGCTCGCGGGCAAGGTGTTCCGCATCGGGCACCTGGGCGATTTCAACGACCTCGCGCTCCTCGGCACGCTCGCCGGCGTCGAGCTCGGGCTGGAGCTCGCCGGGGTGCCGCTACGCCAGGAAGGCGTGCGCGCGGCGATGGGCTTTCTCGCCGAGTGCCACGCGAGCCCGGCGCGCGCCGCGGCCTGAGCCGAGGAACCGGCTTACTGCGTGCGCAGACGGGGGTCGAGCGCGTCGCGCAGCGAGTCGCCGAAGAGATTGAAGCCGAACACGGCGAGGCTGATCGCGAGGCCCGGGAAGATCGCCATCCAGGGAGCGCTCTCGGCGAACTCTACTGCCGCCCCGCGCAGCATCAGGCCCCAGGCGGCGATCGGCTCCTGGACGCCGAGGCCGAGGAACGAAAGCGATGCTTCGAGCAGGATCGCTTCACCGAGGAACGCGGTGGCCATGATGAGGATCGGCGCCATGACGTTGGGCAGCATATGGCGCAGGATGATGCGGCGGTTGCCGAATCCCGCAGCGCGCGCCGCGTCCACATAGGGCATCTCGCGGATCGAGAGGGCGCTCGAGCGCACCACGCGCGCGCAGCGCGGCACCATCGGCGTCGCGATGGCGAGGATCACGTTGCCGAGCCCGGTGCCGAGGATCGCCACCACTGCGAGCGCCAGGATGATGACCGGAAACGCGAAGAACACGTCCATGATGCGCTGCACGATGAGATCCACGCGCCCGCCGAAGTACGCGCTCGCGACCCCGATCACGGAGCCGAACACGGCGCCGATCGCCGAGGCTCCCAGGCCGACCATCAGCGCGGTGCGCGATCCGTACACCATCCGGGAAAGCACGTCGCGGCCGAAGGCGTCGGTGCCGAGCCAGTGCCCGTTGCCGGGCGCGGCGAGCATCGCCGCGTAGTCGGTGGTGAGCGGATCGTACGGTGCGATCAATCCCGCCGTCGCCGCCACGATCACCATGAACACGATGATCCCGGCGCCGATCGCGCCGAGCGGCCGCTCGCGCACGAAACTGGCCACCACGCCGATCGGGCCGCGCGGCTCGGCTGCGCGGGTGAGGTCCTCTACCGTTTGCGGGGTGACGGCCATGGTCAGCTGTACCGGATGCGCGGGTCGAGCCAGGCGTAGGCGATGTCGACCACGAAGTTCACGATCAGGAAAAACGTGGCGACGAGCATCACCAGCGCCTGCGTCAGCGTGTAGTCGCGCCGCGCAATCGCCTCGACGAAGAGCATTCCCAGCCCGTTGAGATTGAATACCTGCTCCGTCACCACCAGCCCGCCGAGCAGAAACGCGAACTCGAGGCTGATGACGGTGAGCACCGGCAGGATCGCGTTCTTGAGCGCGTGGCGCGCGAGGATGAGCTTGAGCCAGAGCCCTTTCGCGCGCGCGGTGCGGATGTAGTCCTCGCGCAGCACCTCGAGCATCGAGGACCGCATCATGCGCGTGCCGACCGCGGAATAGCGGTAGCCCACGGCGAGCGCCGGCCAGATCAGCTGCGCGAGATTCTCCCAGGGATTCACCCACAGCGGCGTGAACACCATCGGCGGCAACCACTTGAAGATGATCAGCATGCCCAGGATCATGAGGATGCCGAGCCAGAACGAGGGCATCGCCAGCCCGGCGATCGAGAACACGCGCACCGCATAATCCACCCAGGTGTCCTGCTTGATCGCGGCGAGGATGCCGAGCGGAATCGCCAGGCAGGTCGCGATCGTGCTCGCCATGATCGCGAGCTGCAGCGACAGCGCGAAGCGCAGCTTGATCTCTTCCGTGATGGGCGAGCCGGTCCACATCGAGAGCCCGAAATCGAGCTGCACGATGCCCCACATCCAGGTGGTGAACTGCTTCCACAGCGGCTGGTCGAGGCCGAGCTTTTTGCGCTCCTGCTGCATCAGCTCTTCGGACTGGTACTGCCCGCCCTCGCCCAGGTAGCGCGCCTCGACGGCGTCGCCGGGCACCACGCGCAGCAGCAGGAAAATGAGCACCGCGACCCCGAACATCGTCGGGATGATCGCGAGCAGCCGCTTGAAGATGTAGAACGCCATCGCCAGGTCACGCCGGCGGCGCTGCGCGCGCCGCCGGCGCGGCGCCTGTTATTGCGTCAGCCAGACGGTATCCAGCGTGTTGTTGAGGTAATGGCTCGGCGTGATCGTCCAGCCCTTCACTTTCGAAGAGTGCGGGATGATTCGATGCCACTGCAGCGTCATCAAGTAGTGCGCCTCCTCGTCGAGCAGGCGCTTCTCGAACTGCCGGATGAGCTGCTTGCGCTTCTCGACATTGGTCTCCCGGCTCTGCTGGTCGTAGAGCTGATCGAGCACCGGGTCCTCGTAGTAGCCGTAGTTCGCCGGGTTGCGGCTGGTCGACAGGAACTTGTACATGTCGAGGTCGGGCTCGACGATGTAGCCGCACTGGAAGTCCATGTGCACTTCCGCCTCGCCCTTGCGGATGTAGGGGAAATAGGCGCGCGACTCGATCACGTTGTGCTTGACGTTGAGGCCGATCTGGCGCCACTGGTCGATCATCCAGACGCCGAGCGGCTCGTAGGGCATCGGGATGCCGCGGTTGGAGAACGTGAAGGAGAAGCCCTCGGGCACGCCTGCTTCCTTCAGCAGCCGCTTCGCCTCGGCGCGCGACTTGTTGATGTCGGTCCAGTAGCCGGCGACCTTGGCAAGCTCGTCGGGCGGGGTCGCGAAAGGAGTGCCCGGCACCTGCACGCCGGCAACCGCCTTGACGATCGCGATCTGCGACAGCGCCTTGGAGCCCTCGTAGCGGTCGAGCGCCAGCGTCAGCGCCCGTCGCACACGCTTGTCGTCGAACGGCTTTTTCTTGTGGTTGACCCCGACCATCAGGATGCAGTCCCAGGCCGACTCCTGCACGGTGATCTTGTCGCCGAGCGCGGCCTTGAGGTTGTCGCGGTCCTTCGACGTGAAGCTGCGAAACTGGATGTGCGCCCGCTCGCCGCGGATCGCCGCCACCTGCGCCGCCGAATCCCGGATGAAGATCGCGCGGAACCCTTCCAGATAGGGCTTGCCCTTGTCCCAGTAGTCCGGAAACTTCTTGCCTACCACGTGCGAGCCCTTGACATGCTCGACGAAGCTGAACGGGCCGGTACCCATGATGTTCTTCTCGTACCAGTGCGGGTCCTTCGCCAGGATGTCCGCCTTGTAGATCCAGTTCCACGGCGAAGCGAGACCGGCGAGGAACGAAGCGCTCGCCCACTTGAGCTTGAATACGACCGTGTTGGCGTCGGGCGCCTGCACCGACTCGACGACCGCGTACTGGCCCTTGCGGGTCGAGCCGACACCTTGCGGCGGGAAGATGATCTTGTCGTAGGACGCCTTGACGTCCTTCGAGGTCATGTCGCTGCCGTCGTGGAACTTGACCCCCCGGTGAAGCTTGAACGTATAGGTCTTGCCGTCGGGCGACGCGGTCCAGCTCTCGGCGAGCGAAGGCACGGGCTTGGTGCCGCCGGGGTCGTTCGGATCGACACGCAGCAGCGTGTTGTAGAAGGGCGCAAAGGGATGGATCAGCCCGAAGGTCTCCTCGCGATGCCCGTCGTACGAGGGCGGCTCGGACGGCACCGGGAACACCAACTCGCCGCCGGAGCGCGGCGTTTGCGCCGCAAGCGGCGCCGAGAACGCGGCGAGCGCCGCGATGGCTACGAGACTGCAGAAGCGCCTCATGGAACACCCCCTCCTGATGTTGACATGGCGACCAGCGATACCCCCGTAAACGAAGGCTGCGCTAGTTAATTCCCCCCGCCCGGCACTGTCAAGCGAGCCGGTCAAGCCTGCGGCCCTGGCCACGGCTCAGACCAGATGACAGGCCGCCCAGTGGCCCTGCCTGATCTCGCGCAACGGCGGGATTTCCGCACTGCAACGATGCTCCGCGATAGGGCAGCGCGGGTGGAATACGCAGCCCGGCGGCGGATTGAGCGGGCTCGGTACTTCGCCGCGCAGCACCATGCGCTCGCGGCGGGCCTCGAGCTCGGGATCCGGGATCGGAACCGCGGAAAGCAGCGCTCGCGTGTACGGGTGTAGGGGATCCTCGTACAAGGTGCGGCGGTCCGCCAGCTCGACGATCTTGCCCAGGTACATCACCGCCACCCGGTCGGAGATGTGGCGCACCACCGAGAGGTCGTGCGCGATGAAGAGGTAGGTCAGTCCGAACCTCGACTGCAGGTCTTCGAGCAGGTTGACGATCTGCGCCTGGATCGAGACGTCGAGCGCCGAGACCGGCTCGTCGCAGACGATCAGCGAGGGCTCCATGGCGAGCGCGCGCGCGATGCCGACCCGCTGGCGCTGGCCGCCCGAGAGCTGGTGGGGGAAGCGCTCGGCGTGCTGCGGCAGCAGCCCCACCTGGACGAGGAGCTCCTTGACGCGCTCGGCGCGCGCAGCCTTCTCCACGACGATGCCGTGCACCTTCATCGGCTCGGCGAGGATGTCGCCGATCGACATGCGCGGGTTGAGCGACGAATACGGGTCCTGGAAGATGACCTGGATGCGGCGCCGCACCTTGCGCAGCTCGAGCTCGGACATGGCGGTCAGGTCCGCGCCCTCGAACAGGATGCGGCCGCTGGTGGGCCGCTCGAGGTGCAGGATGCAGCGTCCCGTGGTGGTCTTGCCGCAGCCGGACTCGCCCACCAGGCCGAGGGTCTCGCCGCGCCGGATCGAGAAGTCGATGCCGTCGATCGCGCGCACCAGCCCCGCGCCGCGACCGAGCATGCCGCCGCCTACGATGAAATGCTTGACGAGGCCCTTCACCTCGAGGAGCGGTGCGCTCACGCCGCGGCCTTCCGCGTGAGCCGCGCCGACTCCCAGCACGCGGCGACGTGGCCCCCTGCGGCGACCGCCTCGAGCGCCGGCGCCTCGGCCTCGCAGCGCGCGACCTTGAAGGCGCAGCGCGGCGTGAAGGCGCAGCCCGGCGGCAGGCGCGTGAGGTCCGGCGGCTGGCCCTCGATCGGCACCAGCCGCTCGCGGATCGGCTCGTCCAGGCGCGGCACCGAGCGCAGCAGCCCCAGCGTGTAGGGATGGCGGGGATTGGCGTACACCTCCCGGGCGGTGGCGCGCTCGATGATGCGGCCGGCGTACATCACGTTGACGCGATCGGCGTAGCGCGCCACCACGCCGAGATTGTGGGTGATGATCAGCATCGCCACCCCGAGCCGCTTGGACAGGCTCTGCATCAGCTCCAGGATCTGCGCCTGAATCGTGACGTCCAGCGCGGTGGTGGGCTCGTCGGCGAGGATGAGCTGAGGATTGCAGGCGAGCGCCATGGCGATCATCATGCGCTGGCGCATGCCGCCGCTGAACTGGTGCGGGTACTGCGCGAGGCGCCGCGCCCCGTCCGGAATCCCGACCAGGCCAAGCAGCTCGATCGCGCGCTCGCGCGCCTGCGGCGGCTGCAGCTGCATGTGGATCTCGAGCCCCTCGGTGAGCTGCCGCCCGATCGAGAGCACCGGGTTGAGCGAGGTCATCGGCTCCTGGAACACCATGCCGATCTCGCGGCCGCGCACGTGGCGCATCTGCTCCTCGGTGAGCTTGAGCAGGTCCCGGCCCTTGTAGATGATCTCTCCGGATTCGATGCGCCCGGTGGGCGGGGCCACCAACTGCATGATGCTGAGCGCGGTGACCGACTTGCCGCAGCCCGATTCCCCCACCAGCGCGACGGTCTCGCCCTCCTGCACGTCCCAGGAGACGCCGTCGACGGCGCGCACCAGGCCGGCCGCCGTCGTGAACGTCGTCTTGAGGTCGCGGACGTCGAGCAGGGTCGCCACGGCGCGCGCAGTCTAGCACGCGTGAAATCCGCGGCTAGAGCGTGCCTTCGGCGCGCAGCCGCGCGATTTCCGCCTCGCTTTTCCCCAGCAGATCGCGCAGCACTTCGTCGGTGTGCTCGCCGAGCTGCGGCGGCGCAAGCCGGTACTCCAGCGGCGTCCCGGAGAAGCGCATCGGGCTCGCCACCATCGGCAGGCGGCCCGCCACCGGGTGCTCGAGCTCGATTCGCACGCCGCGCGCCCTGACCTGCGGCTCCTCGAACACCTGCGCGACATCGTTGATCGGTCCGTTCGGCACCCCCGCCGCCTCGAGCAGCTCCACCCACGCCCGCGTATCGCGCGCGAGAAAGATCTCCTGCAGCAGGCGCGTCAGCTCGGCGCGGTTCTCCACGCGCTTGCCGTTGGTGGCGAAGCGCTCCTCGGCGGCAAGCGACTCGCAGCCCGCGGCGGCGCAGAACTTGCGAAACAGGTTGTCGTTGCCGCAGGCGACGATCACCTCGCCGTCGCTGGTGCGGAACGGCTGGTAGGGCACGATGTTGGGGTGCAGGTTGCCGATGCGCCTGGGCGCGACCCCGGTCGCGAAGTAGTTGGTGTTCTGATAGGCGAGCAGGGCGATCTGCGAGTCGAGCAGCGCGAGGTCGAGGTGCTGCCCGCGCCCCCCGCGCTCGCGGTGCGCGAGCGCCGCGAGAATCGCGATCGAGGCGTACATGCCGGTGATGATGTCGGCGACCGGGACCCCGGCGCGCTGCGGCTCGCCGTCGGGCTCGCCGGTGAGGCTCATCATGCCCCCCATGCCCTGGATCATGAAGTCGTACCCGGGCCGCTCGCGCCACGGCCCGGTCTGGCCGAAGCCCGTCACCGAGCAGTAGATCAGCCGCGGATTGAGCGCCTCGAGCCGGGGGTAGCCGAGGCCGTAGCGCTCCAGGTCGCCGAACTTGTAGTTCTCGATCAGCACGTCGCTCACGCGCGCAAGCTCGCGCACGATCGCCTGGCCCGCCGGCGAGGCGATGTTGAGCGTCACGGACTTCTTGCCGCGGTTGGCCGCGGTGAAGTACGCCGAGTCCGTGGTGTCGCGGCCTGCGCTGTCCTTGAGCCAGGGCGGGCCGTAGGCGCGCGAGTCGTCTCCCTTGCCCGGGCGCTCGATCTTGATCACCTCGGCGCCGAGGTCGGCCAGGTTCTGGCCCGCCCACGGCCCCGCCAGCACGCGCGTCAGGTCGAGCACCCGGATGCCTGCGAGCGGGCCGGCCATGCGCGCCCGGATCCGGCGGCTACTTGACCACCAGGTTGTTCTGCACGCGCGCGACCCCCGAGACGCCGGCCGCCACCTTCCCGGCCTTCGCCTTGATGGCCTCGCTCTCGACGAAGCCCGAGAGCAGCACCCGTGCCTCGTAGGTCTCCACCGAGATCGAGAAGGACGGCACGCCCTTCTCGGCGAGCAGCGCCGCCTTCACCTTGGTGGTGATCGTCGTGTCGGAGAGCACGCGCGCATCGTTGTCCTGGTTCGCCTTGACGAACTCCTGCACCGACCAGCGGCCGTTCCCGTCGGCGTCGAAGCGCTCGAAGCGCTTGGCGAGCTCCTTCTCGCCGGCGAGCTCCTGCCGGCTCAGCGCGCCGTCCTGGTTCGCATCGAGCGCGTCGAAGGCCTCGTTGCCCGATCCCCGCAGGCGCTGCGCGTGGGCCGGCAGCGCGCAGGCCGCGGCGACGGCGATGGCGAAGAGAACCTTCATAGCCGCATTCTAGGCTCCCCAGAGCCGCGTGAGCATGCGCAGCCCGAGCGCGAGCAGCAGGACCGCGAATGCGATGCGCAGCCGGCGTACCGGGAGTCGGTGCGCCAGGCGCGCGCCGAGAGGCGCGGCGGGCATGCTCGTGGCGACGATGAGGGCGAGCGCGGGCAGGTAGACGAACCCCAGACACCCGTCGGGCAGCCCGCTGGCGCGCAAACCCTGGATCACGTAGCCGGCGCTGCCCGCCGCGGCGAGCGGGAAGCCGATCGCCGCGGCGGCGCCGATGGCCCGCTTGAGCGGCACGTTGCACCAGGCGAGGAAAGGAATGCTGAGAAAGGCCCCGCCCGCGGCGAGCCCGCTCGAGACGCCGCCGATCACCGCACCGGCAACGAACAGGCCGGCCGGTCCCGGCAGCTTGCGGGTGGCCCTGGGCTTCGCCTCGAAGAACATCTGGAGGGCGGCGTAGAACAGGAACGCGGTGAAGAGCGCGGCCAGCACGCGGCCGGGCGCGATCCCCGCGAGGAGCGAAGCGCCGAGCGCGCCCGCGACCACGCCGGGCACCATCGAGCGCACCACCGCCCAGTCCACCGCGCCGTGGCGGTCGTGCGCGCGCACGCTCGCGAGCGACGTGAACATGATGGTGGCGATGCCGGTGGCGATCGAGAGGTGCATCAGGTACGGGGCCGGGAAGCCCTTCTCTGCGAACACGAGCGCCAGCATCGGCACCATCAGCATGCCGCCGCCGAGGCCGAACAGCCCGGCGAGAAAGCCCACCGCCGCCCCGATCGCGAGGTAGACGGGCCACCACTCCATCAGCGTCCCTGGAGCAGGTGCGCGGCGAGCTCGGCGAACCCGGCGCCGGAGGCGGCGCGCGTCACGTACTTCGGTTCGGCGGCGAGGCGGCCGGCGAAGCGCGCGACGTTCGCGACCCCCACCGAGTTCTCGAAGAACGCGAACAGCGGCGCGTCGTTCGGCGAGTCGCCCGCGAAAGCGTGCCGCGCGTTCTCCGCCTCCAGGTCCGTGGCAAAGCGCTCGGCAAGCAGCCGCCGCGCCATGGCGAGCTTGTCGTAGGCGCCGAGCCAGCCGTTGACGTGGATCGAGCTCACCTTGGCGGTGAGGCCCGCCTCGCGCATCAGCGCGGCGATGCGCTCCGCGGCCTCGAGCGGCAGCGCCGGCACGTCCTCGCACCAGTCGATCGCGAGGTCGGTCTCGCGGTAGAGCTGGTCGGCGGCGAGCGCGCATCCGGGGACCTGCGCCAGGATGCGCCGCGCGATCGCTTCCAGCCGCGCCCGGCCTGCGGCGCGCGCCGCGGGCTCGTCCTGGTAGACCCGGTGCAGCCGGCCCTCGGCGTGATAGAAGTAGAAGGCCCCGTTCTCGCCGACCACCGCGTCCACCGGCCACATGCGCGCGATGTGGTCGCACCAGCCCGCCGGGCGCCCGGTCACCGGCACGAGGCGCAGCCCCGCGCGCTTCAGCCGCTCGAGCGCGCCGAATGCCGCGGCGGTGAGCCGGCCTTCGGTGGTGAAGGTGTCGTCCAGGTCGAAGAGCAGCGCGCGGATGCGCTGCGGCGCGCGCAGCTCGGCGAGCGGCCTCATGCCCGGCCCAGCACCTCGGCGACGCGGCGCCGCTGCGCCTCGCTCATCAGCAGGCCCGCCTTGGTGCGCCGCCACAGCACGTCCTCGGCGCCGGTGGCCCACTCGTGCTCGACGAAGTGGCGCAGCTCGCGCTCCGAGAGCCCGGCGCCGTAGTCCTCGCCGAGGTCGCCGTCGCCGACCACGGACTGCGCCAGCGCGCCGTGGCGCCGGAAGATCGGGCGCAGGGTCGCCTCCGGCAGATGCGGATGGCTGGCGAAAAAGGCGTCGCGCGCCTCCACCCGCGGCGCGCCGCCGAAGTCGCTTCCGGGGAGCGGAACGCGCGCGGTCCAGGCGGGCTGCATGCCGGGAAACCAGCGCGCGAGCCGCTCCAGCGCCTGCTCGGCGAGCCGGCGATAGGTGGTGATCTTGCCGCCGAACACGGAGAGCACCGGCGCGGCACCCCCGGCCTCATCGAGCCGCAGCGTGTAGTCGCGCGTCACGGCCGAGGGGTCCGCCGAGCCGTCGTCATAGAGCGGCCGCACGCCCGCGTAGCGCCAGACGATGTCCTGCGTCCGCACCGGCTGCGCGAGGTAGCGGTTGACGGCGCGGCACAGGTACTCGAGCTCGGCGGCGCTCGCCGCCGCCGGCGCGTCGGCCGCCTCCTGCGGCACGTCGGTCGTGCCCACCAGCGTGTGCTCGTCGCCGTAGGGAATCATGAAGACGACGCGGCGATCGTCGTTCTGCAGGATGAACGCGTGCTCTCCGGCATACAGGCGAGGCAGCACGATATGGCTGCCGCGCACCAGGCGCACGCTGTCGCGCGAGGCCTGCGAGAGCCGCTCGTTGAGCACCTGCTTCACCCAGGGTCCCGCGGCGTTGACGATCGCGCGCGCCTGCAGCGTCTCGCCGCTCGAGAGCCGGGCGCGCCAGGCACCCTGCTCGCGCACCGCCGCCACGCACTGCGTGCGCGTGAGCACCCGCGCGCCGCGCGCGCGGGCATCCGCCGCGTTCGCGATCACGAGCCGCGCGTCGTCCACCCGGCAGTCCGAGTAGATGAAGCCGTGGCGCAATCCCGCCCGCAGGCCCGCGCTGTACGGCGGCTCGTCCAGCCGCACCGCGCGCGAGCCGGGCAGGCTGGCGCGGCGCGCCAGGTGGTCGTAGAGAAACAGCCCGGTGCGGATCATCCAGCGCGGTCGCAGCTCGGGCACGTGCGGCATGACGAAGCGGGCCGGCCACACCAGGTGCGCCGCGACCCGCAGCAGTACCTCGCGTTCGGCGAGCGCCTCGGCCACCAGGCGGAACTCGTAGTGCTCGAGGTACCTGAGGCCGCCGTGGATCAGCTTCGAGGAGGAGGACGAGGTGGCCGCGGCGAGATCGGCCTGCTCCACCAGCGCCACCGAGAGGCCGCGGCCGGCGGCGTCGCGCGCGATCCCGGCGCCGTTGATGCCGCCGCCGATGACGAGGAGGTCGTAGTGTTCCAAGCTCAGTCGGGCAGATCCAGCGCCACGCGCAGCGCCGCGAGTCCAGCGCCTCGCGGTTGAAGTACCAATCTACTGCCCGGCGCCCGCCGCGGCAAGCGTCGCGCTCACCCGCACCCCGCCCGCGATGTTCTCGGCCCGGATCACGCCGTCGTGGAACTCGGCGATCAGCCGCGCCACGTACAGGCCCAGGCCCAGATGGGGGCCCCGGGCGGCGCCGCCCTCGCGTCGCGAGATCATCGACTCGAAGAGCGCGCCACGGATCTCCGGCGGCAGTGGCGCGCCATGGTTTTCGACACCGATCATCAGCCGTGCGGCCTCGCGTACCAGCGCCACGCGCACCACGCTTCCCGGGGCGGCGAAGTCGACCGCGTTCTCCACCAGCTTGTCGAGCATCTGCGCGAGCAGGTCGGGCGCGCCGCGCACCCACGCGGGCGACTCCGGCAGCGCGAGCTGGAATGCGCGCGGCGCATAGGCGAGGCGGTAGCCCTCGACGCAGCCGCGCACCACCGGCACGCAGTCGAAGCGCTCGCGCGAGGCCGCCTGCAGGCTCTGCTCGAGCCGGCTCGCCTCGGCCATGCGCTCGAGGATCCGGTTCAGGCGCACCAGGCCCTCCTCCGCGCGCGCGATGTAGGTGCGCGCCTCCGCGGGCGTCGGGGCGAGCTTGAGGTTCTCGAGCGAGGAGCGCACCACCGCGAGCGGCGTGCGCAGCTCGTGCGAGAGCCGGCCCGCGAGGCTCTCGAGGTAGGCGTGGTGCTGGGCGAGGCGCGCCAGCACGCTGGAGAAGCTGCGCGAGAGGTCGCCGATCTCGTCGCGCGCCTCCGACCCCGCGGCGAGCCGCGTGATGCGGCCGCGCGCGTCGATCGCCGATTCCGCCTCGTCGCGCAGCCGCCGGATGCGGCTCGAGAGCCGCGTCGCGAAGCCGATCAGGACCGCCGCGGCACCCGCGAAGGCGGTCAGCGTGAGCGCCAGCAGCCGCTCGAGCGCCGCGCTGCGCAGCGAAGCGATGGGATTGGTGGTCTCCTCGACCACCACCGCGCCGAGCACCTCGTCGCGGCTCCACACCGGGTGCGCGGCCGACATCACCACCGCGCGACCGTCGGGGGTGCGGCGCGCGCGCGTGCCCGGCGTGCCCTGCAGCGCGGCGGCGATGTCGCGGCCGGTGGCGAGCACGTCGTCGGGCACCGACTCGGCGAATTCCTCGGTCGGACGCTCGATGAGCCAGCCCGCGGCGCTCCGCCAGAGCGCGCGCAGCGCCGAGGGCGTCTCGGGCCCCGGCTCGGGGCGGCGCAGGCTGCCGGCGAGCGCGAGCACCTGGTAGCGGCGGTTCACCACCCAGAGGCGCGACTCGGAGCGCTGCACGCCGCGCAGGATCGCCGTGATCTCCTCCTGCGCCGCGCCGGCGGCGAGCGCCGCCTCGCGCGCGAGCACCGCCTGGTCCAGGGCCGGCTCGCGGCCGGCGAGCCGCTGCAGCTCGGCTTCCGCCTCCCGGCGCAGCTCGTCCTCGCGCGCGGGCGAGGCGACCAGCAGCTGCGGCCGATCGTGCAGCGCCGTGGCCACCGCGCGCGCCGCGCCGAGCAACGCGCGCTCCTGCCCCGCGAGCAACGCGCGCTCCATCTCGTTCACGTAGAGCACGCCCGTCCAGGGCAGCGCGAGCAGCACGAGCGCGACCAGCGCGAGCTTCGCGCGCAGGCCCAGGCGCGCGCGCACCCTCACGGGCTCTTCCAACGGTAGCCCATGCCGTAGGCGGTGTCGAGCGCGTCGAAGCCGGGGTCGACCGCCTGGAACTTGCGCCGGATGCGCTTGACATGCGAGGTCACCGTGCCCTCGTCCACCACCAGCTTCGCTTCCTGCATCAGCTGCTCGCGGCTCTTGACGTGCCCGGGGTGGCGCGCGAGGGCGTGCACCATCCAGAACTCGGTGAGCGTGAGCGTCACCGGGGCGCCGCGCCAGCGGACCGTGAAGCGCTTGAGGTCGAGCTCGAGCGCGCCGCGCTCGATGCGCTCCTCGAGCGAGCGCGGCACCTGCGAGAGCTCGGCGCGGCGAAACAGCGCCCCGATCCGCGCCAGCAGGTGCGGCAGGCTCACGTCCTTGGTGAGGTAGTCGTCGGCCCCGAGACGCAGACCCGCGACCACGTCGAAGTCGCTGTCGCGCGCGGTGAGGAAGATGATGGGTAGCGCGGCGGAGAGCGCGCGCAGCTCGCGGCACAGCTCGAAGCCGCCGTCCACGTCCGCGCCCAGGCCGATGTCGATGATCGCGAGCTCGGGCAGGCGCGTGCGGGCGGCGGCGAGCGCCTCGGCGCGCGTCGCATAGGCCGCGACCTCGAAGCCGTGCTTGCGCAGCGCCTCGGCGTAGTTGGCGCGGATGGCCGGGTCGTCCTCGACGATCGCGATGCGGCGGGCCATGGCAGGCGCTGCAAGTGGGTCGGGCCACTATAACCGATGACGCCTCGTCTCGAGCCGGCTGCCACCGGATTGCCAGAATCGTTCGCCGCCTTTGCCCCGGCGCGACGCGCCGCTGCCCGCTCCGGGGAGCGCAATGCGGCCATGTCCGAAGCGCCGAACCGACGCCTCGTGATGGCGGATCTCGCCGCTTTCGTCGCGCTCGCCGCGGCGATCGCCGTCTCGCTGGGGATCGTCCTCGCGGCAACGACCTTGCTCCTCGCGGGCCACGCGCCGTGAAGGGCTACGGCGAGGTCGTCCTGGGCGTGGAGTCCGCACTGCCGGGGGACTTCGATCCGTTCGGCCGCTTCGTGCCTGCGAACCGCGGCGGAGGGCGCGCCGGGCCCGGAAAGGAGGGTCGGGAACACGGCTACGGCGCCGCCCTGCCGCTTCGGCAGCTTGCGCTCGCCGGCCGCGCAGGGTCAAATCGGGAGCGTGGCCCCTGAGCTGACGCTGGTCATCGGCAACAAGAACTACTCCTCTTGGTCCATGCGCCCCTGGGTGGCGCTCAAGGGCCTGGGGATCCGTTTCCAGGAGCGGCAGCTCAAATTCGAGTCGCAGGACTGGGCGAAGCACGTCGGGGCGCTTTCGCCCTCCGGGCTCGTCCCGGTGCTCTGGGAAGGCGCACCGGGCGCGGGCTTCGCCACCTGGGACACGCTCGCCATCGCCGAGCGGCTGCACGAGCTCTTCCCCGAGCGCGGCGTCTGGCCGCGCGAGGCGCGGTTGCGCGCAGCTGCGCGCTCGGTCTGCGCCGAGATGCACGCGGGCTTTCACGCCCTCCGAGGCGCGATGCCGATGAACCTGCGGAGCCGCTATCCGGGGAAAGGCATGAGCCCGGAGGTGGCGAAGGACATCGCGCGCATCAGCGCGATCTGGGCGGGCGCGCGAAAGCCGTTCCTCTTCGGCGAGTTCTGCGCTGCGGACGCCTACTACGCGCCGGTGGCGACGCGCTTCGTCACCTACGGGGTCGCGATCGGGGGCGCCGCGAAAGCCTATCAGGAGGCGCTCCTCGCGCATCCGGCGGTCCAAGCCTGGATCGCGGAGGGCGTGAAGGAGACCGAGTTCTTCGCCGCCGACGAGCCCTACGCCGTGTAAGGTGGCTTCATGGGCAGACTGAAGATCACCCGCGAGAACCTGCTGAACGGCTCGCTGCACGCGATCGCGCGCCGGCTGCTCGGGCCCGGGGTGCGCTTCATGACGCACGAGGAACGCCGCGAGCACATCCGGGAAATCCTCGCCCGCGCGCCGCAACCGGGTCGGGTGTGGATTTTCGGCTACGGCTCGCTGATGTGGAACCCGGCGTTCCACTTCGAGGCGCGCCGCACCGCGCTCATCTACGGCTATCACCGCGAGTTCTGCCTGCTCTCCAAGGCGGGGCGCGGCAGCCCCGAGCGGCCCGGGCTGATGCTCTCGCTCGAGCCCGGCGGGAGCTGTCATGGCGTGGTCTACCGCCTCGCTCCGAAGCAGCTGCAGACCGAGCTCGACGTGGTGTGGCGGCGCGAGATGTTCACGCGCTCCTACCACCCCGTCTGGGTCGCGGCGCGCACGCCGCGCGGCGCCGCGCACGCCATCGCGTTCGCCGCCAACCGCGCGCACGAGCGCTACCGCGGCGGGCTTGACGAGGCGACCATGGCGCGCTACCTCGCGAGCGGCGCGGGGCCGGTCGGGCGCTGCTGCGACTACCTGTTCGACACCGTCGCGCACCTGCGCCAGCTGGGGATCCGCGACCGCAGGATGGAGAAGCTCGAGCGGCGCGTGCGCGCCGCGCTCGCCTAAGCTGACGCGGTCCCGGCTTCCGCAGCAGGCTTCACACTACTTTACGCAGCCTACAAACGCGGCTTACTTGCTCCGCGCAGACTGCACTCGATCCCCAAACCCAAAGGACCCATCATGGAAGCGCAGCACGCGACCCCCCGCCGGCGCTTTTTCGGCCGCGCAGCCCTCGCCACCCTGGTCGGCGGCCTTGCCGCGGGCATCGGCCTGAAGGCATACGCCCACGGCGGCTGGCGCCGCGGCGGCTTCGACCCCGCGACGCTGGATGAGCGACTGGACCGGATGCTCAAGCACGCCTACATCGAGATCGACGCGACCGAGGAGCAGAAGGCGAAGCTCGCCCCGATCGTGAAGGACGCGGCGAAGGACCTGTTGCCGCTGCGCGAGAAGCTGCGCGCGGCACGCAAGGAGGCGATGGCGCTGTTCTCGGCCGAGCGCATCGACCGCGAGGCGATCGAGCGGCTGCGCGCCGGGCAGCTTGCGACCGCGGACGAGGCCTCCAAGCGCCTCGCGCGCGGTCTCGCCGACGTCGCCGAGGTGCTGACGCCCGCGCAGCGCGGGCAGCTCGCCGAGCGCGCCGCGCGCCACCGCAGGCGCTGGCATCGCGGCTAGGCGCGGGGCCGCAGTGAGCCCCGGCCTGCTGCAAAGAGCGCTCGCGCGGCTGCGCACGGCGTGGCACACGACCCTGGCGCGCCTCGCGACCCTGGGATAGGCGACGGTACACTCGCGGCGTGGCGCAGCGCGTGCTTCTCATCGAGGACGACGCCCGCCTCGCCGCGATGCTCCAGGAATACCTCGGCGAGGCAGGGTACCGCGTGCTGCACGCCGCGAGCGGCCGGGCGGGATTGGAGCGCATCGCCCGCGAGCCGTTCGATGCGCTGGTGCTCGATCTCATGCTCCCGGACATGGACGGCCTTGACCTCTGCCGGCAGCTGCGCGCGAAGTCCGACCTCCCGGTGCTGATGCTCACCGCGCGCGGGGAGCCCGCGGATCGCATCGTCGGGCTGGAGATCGGCGCCGACGACTACCTGCCGAAGCCCTTCGAGCCGCGCGAGCTGCTGGCGCGGCTGCGCTCGATCCTGCGCCGCGGCCGCTCGGGCACGGCGCGGCTGCTGCGCTTCGGGCGACTGGAGGTGGACCGCGACGCGCGCGCGGTGCGCCTCGACGGCGCGGAGAAGGCGCTCACCAGCTACCAGTTCACGCTGCTGCTGGCCCTTGCCGAGAACGCCGGGCGCGTGCTCTCGCGCGAGCAGCTCATGGACCTCGCCAGGGGCGAGCCGCTGGAGGCGTTCGACCGCTCGATCGACGTGCACGTCTCACGCATCCGCGCCGCGATCGAGGACGACCCGAAGCACCCGCGCCGCATCGTGACGGTGCGCGGCGCGGGCTACGTGTTCGCGAGATCGCAGGATTGATGCGCAGGCTCTACCTCAAGATCTACCTCGCGGTGCTCGCGGCGCTTCTCGTCTTCGCGCTCGCCGCTGGGGCGCTATGGCGCCTGCTGGCCGACGACGAGCGCACGCGCCGCGCGCACGAATGGGGCGCCACGCTCGCGCAGAACATCCTGCCGCCCGCCGGCGCGGCCCCCGGGGAGCAGCAGGCGGCGCTGGAGCGGATCGCGGCGAACCTCAAGGTGGACCTCGCGCTCCTTTCCCGGGGGCGCGAGCGCGTCGCGGGCGTAGGTGCGGCGCTTCCGGTCCCGGGCGAGCGCCAGGAGCGCAGCGGCTGGGTGCATTCGGGCTGGCCGAGCGCGTTCGCGGTGAAGCTGCACGACGGGCGCTGGTTCGTAGCGCGCGTCCCCGTAGGGCGCTACGGCCCGCGCTACGGCCTGTGGATGATCGCCATCGTGCTGCTCGCGATCGGGGTGGGCGCCTATCCCGTGGTACGCATGCTGACCCTGCGGCTGGAGCGCCTGCAGGCGGGCGTGGAGTCGCTGGGCGCCGGCGAGCTCTCGGCACGGGTCAAGGTGGAGGGCAGGGACGAGGTCGCGCGGCTGGCCGAGAGCTTCAACCGCGCCGCCGCGCGGATCGAGGAGCTGGTGGGGGCGCACCGCGCGTTGCTGGCGAACGCCTCGCACGAGCTGCGCACCCCGCTCGCCCGCATCCGCATGGCGATCGAGCTGATGAAGGAGGGCGCCGAGCCCAGGCGCAAGCGCGAGCTCGAGCAGGACATCGCCGAGCTCGACGCGTTGATCGAGGAGATCCTGCTCGCGAGCCGGCTCGATGCCTCGACGCGGCTCGAGGCGCTGGAGGACATTGATCTGCTTGCGCTCGCCGCCGAGGGGTGCGCGCGCTACGAGGGCGCCTCGCTCGAGGGCGAGCCGGTCAAAGTGCGGGGCGACGCGCGGCTGCTGCGCCGCCTGCTGCGAAATCTCCTCGAGAACGCGAGGCGCCACGGCGCGCCGCCCATCGAAGTGAGCGTTCGCGCCGTCCCTTCCGGAGCCGAGCTGCGCGTCTCGGACCACGGCCCGGGCGTGCCGGAAGCCGAGCGCGAGCGCGTCTTCGAGCCGTTCTACCGGCGCGCGGGGTCGACCGAGGGAGCGGGCCTGGGGCTGGCGCTCGTGCGCCGCATCGCGCGCCAGCACGGCGGCGAGGCGCGCTGCAAGGCGGGCTTCGTCGTGACGCTGCCCGGTGCTACTTCTTCCTGAGCTTGCGGATCGCGGCGAGCTGCGCGGCGAGCATCGCCATCTCGCCCTCGACCACCGCGATCTCCTGCTTGTCCTTGGCGCTGCGCCGCGCGTCCTCGGCCTTCTTCAGCGCCTCGGCGGCCTTGGCCTCGTCGAGGTCGTGGCCGCGGATCGCAGTATCGGCAAGCACCGTGATGACTTTCGGCTGCACCTCCAGAATGCCGCCCGCGACGAAGATGAGCTGCTCCTCGCCGCCCCCGGGGGGCAGGATGCGCACCGCGCCCGGCTTGATGCGGGTGATGAGCGGCGTGTGCCGCGGATAGATGCCGAGCTCGCCCGCCTCGCCCGGCAGCACGACGAACTCCGCCTCTCCCGAGAAGATGGACTCCTCGGCGCTGACGACGTCGACGTGGATGGTGGCGGCGGCCATGGCTCGGTCTGCTACTTCAGCGCCTTCGCCTTCTCGAAGGCTTCCTCGATCGGCCCGACCATGTAGAAGGCCTGCTCGGGCAGCGCGTCGCACTCGCCCTCGACGATCATCTTGAAGCCCTTGATGGTGTCCTTGAGGTTGACGTACTTGCCGTCCTGGCCGGTGAAGTTCTTCGCCACCGAGAAGGGCTGCGAGAGGAACCTCTGGATCTTGCGCGCGCGCGAGACCGCAAGCTTGTCCTCGGGCGAAAGCTCGTCCATGCCCAGGATGGCGATGATGTCGCGCAGCTCCTTGTAGCGCTGCAGCGTCGCCTGCACCGCGCGCGTGGTCGTGTAGTGCTCCTCGCCGATGGTGTTCGGGTCCACCTGGCGCGAGGTCGAGTCGAGGGGATCGACCGCGGGGTAGATGCCCAGCGAGGCGATGTCGCGCGAGAGCACCACGGTCGCATCGAGGTGGCCGAAGGTGGTCGCGGGCGAGGGATCGGTCAGGTCGTCGGCCGGCACGTAGACCGCCTGGATCGAGGTGATCGAGCCGACCTTGGTGGAGGTGATGCGCTCCTGCAGCCGCCCCATCTCCTCGGCGAGCGTGGGCTGGTAGCCGACCGCCGAGGGCATGCGCCCGAGCAGCGCCGAGACCTCCGTCCCCGCGAGCGTGAAGCGGTAGATGTTGTCGACGAAGAAGAGGATGTCGCGCCCCTCGTCGCGGAAGGATTCCGCCATGGTGAGGCCGGTGAGCGCGACGCGCAGGCGGTTGCCCGGCGGCTCGTTCATCTGGCCGAACACCATCGCCACCTTGGACTCCTCGAGGTTGTCGAGCTTGACCACCTCGGCTTCGAGCATCTCGTGGTAGAAGTCGTTGCCCTCGCGCGTACGCTCGCCCACGCCGGCGAACACCGAGAGGCCCGAATGCTGCGTCGCGATGTTGTTGATCAGCTCCAGCATGTTCACCGTCTTGCCCACGCCGGCGCCGCCGAACAGGCCGATCTTGCCGCCCTTGGCGAACGGGCAGATGAGGTCGATCACCTTGATGCCGGTCTCGAGCAGCTC
>Ga0137796_10000556_pt1 | contig 22618 bp, 22 predicted proteins | sample OV2TP3_FD_97704 | JGI IMG/M metagenome (GOLD analysis project Ga0137796, IMG submission 97704) | reverse complement strand
AAGCACCAATTCTGGAGGAACCAGCCGGCTCAGGACTTTAAAAAGCGCAATCCATGAGGTCTCCCCGATGCGGCGCGAACCTAGAGACTGCGCCAGCAGTTTCTCATTATCGTGCAAAGCACGGCTTTCTTCAGCCGCTCGAATGGCAGGGAGCCACTGGTTATACAGAGCAGTCCTGCCTTCCAAAAGCCGCTGGTAATAGCGTTCCGTGCTAACAATGACCAGATGCACGGCCAGGAGAAGCAGCACGAGGATGGCAGGGAACAGGGGTCGAGAGAGAGAGGCCATATCTATGGTGGGCCGCGCAGCCGCCGTCTTCCGCGCGGTCTTGGGCACGAGGTTGACCCCCCTCTGGGCAAAGGCAGCCACCAGACCAATAGGGATCATGAAAGAAGGAAAAACATCCCGAAAGATGTTGGCCCGCTCCTCCAGAGGTGTCAAATCCAAAGCCCGGCCGGCCCGGACGACCTTTCCATCAACTCCCATCTCTCTCCGCAACCGCGCCGCAAGATCGTCCAACCCACCTTCCCCAGCTAAGAGAAAGATTATTCCTCCTTCCTCCCGATGACGTTGCCGGTAGTAAAGGAGAGCTCGATTCGCCTCTCTCAGGGCTTCCTCGATCAAAGCGTTCGCATCCGACGGTTTGCCAGAAAACTCTCTGTAAAAGCTCCATCTCCCATCCTTGACTCCGAGGAGGTAGCCGTGTTGATCGCCAATGTAGAGGACCGCACGTAGCCCCATCGCCTCCCCATCGACAAACCCAAGAGAACGGAGCAGGGATATCGGCGCGGTCGTAAACAGAGCCGGTCTGAGATGACACCGCTCCAAGAGTTGGAGTGTCCCATCCACCTGGGATTTAGGGGCGATAGCCACCAAAACTCGGAGTTGGCCGAGATTTGCGGAGTCGCTCTCTTCGATAACCTCCCAGTCAAAAACCACTTCCTTCCCCGCAACTCCCCCTACTGCTCGTATCTCTCTCTCCACCACGGGGGCTAGCTCTCTCAAGGGCATGGTCGGGAAATCAAGCAGCCGATGCACCACCTCAGGACCCGAAAGGGCAAGGGCAGCGGGCGAGGACTGAAGTCCTTTTCGTTGAACTAACACCTCCAACTGCTGGGCAATATCTTCCGGGTTGGAGACAAGCAGCTCCTCCATGGCAAAATCGGATACGCTGAGCCTGGACCCTGACATTGCGCCCTGAACCAGGCGGATCTGACTGGAACCCATCTCGATGGCCAAAACGCTAGCGGTGCTCAAGGCCAATGCTACCTCCTCCGGCCCACTCTCCCCAGAGCATCGTACAGGGGAATAAAAACTGCCAAGGCAACCATGAGAACCATTCCTGCCAGGACCACAATGATAAGGGGTTCCAAAATCGCAAAAACCCTCTTAACCGTAGCGGGAATCTCGCGATCGTAAAATTGGGTCACCTTCTCCATCGTACTATCGACCGTCCCGGTGCTCTCACCGACAAAAACCATGCGGACCAGTAGCGGAGGGAAAGCGCCTGTCTCTTTCAGCGAACGCCAAAGTGAACTGCCCTGAACGACTTTATCCCTGGTCTCCTTGATCGCCTGGGCAATCACCGCGTTTCCCACAACTCGCTCGGTAATCAAAAGGCTCTGCGTGATATCCACCCCGGTTCGGAGAAGAACCCCCAAATGGTGCGCGAAGCGCGAAAGACAAATCTTCTCCACAAGCCCTCCGATCACCGGAATTCTCAGCTTGATCGCGTCCACAATCAATTGTCCCCCTTCGCTTGCCTTGAGGATGCGGATAAGGACAAAAATACTCGCCACCCCCAACAGGATCCAATACCAACTGTAGCGGACGATGTTGGCAGCCGCCATAACTGCTCGTGTAATGAGAGGTAGAGGTACGTTCAGACCCTGAATAACCGGAAGAATCCTTGGGAAGACGAATCCTAAAAGGATACCTATAAGCAATACAATCGCAGCCACAATCGTCGCAGGATAAATGGATGCCCGCTTGATCTCGGAGGCAAGTGCGTCCTGCCACTCCAGGAATGTGACCAGGCGCTGCAGGACCTCGTCTAGGCTGCCACTGGCCTCTCCTGCTTTCACCATGCTGACATAAACATCCGAAAAGATTAGCGGATGGCGTGACAGCGATTGGGAGAGACTGCTGCCACCGCGCAGCTCCTCGGTGATCACTCGAATAGCCTTTTTCATCTTTTGGTTCGTGGTCTGTTCCTCCATGTCCTCAAAGGACTGAAGGAGTGGGATTCCCGCTGCTATGGAAGTCGAAAGGTGAACGGTGAAATTGATCAGCTCCCTTCTTTTGACCCATCGACCGATATAGAAGGGGGCTGAAACCTTCTCCGGCTTAGCAGCGATGAGATAAAGATCCATCTCGCGGAGGCTCAGGGCCAGTTCCTCCTCATTGGCGGCAAGCATAACCCCTTTGACCTTTTGCCCTGCCAGATTCCTTGCCCGATAGTTAAAGCGCGGCATCTACTTCTTTAACCGGGAATATTTCTCGACTCCTCACGCCTGGTAGGCAACTCGGACAACCTCATCGAGAGTCGTAACACCGCGGGTGGCTTTCTGTATCCCATCTTCCATCATGGTCGTCATGCCCTCTTCTCTAGCCTTCTGCAGGATCGCCTGAGAGGAACTCCGCTGAGCGACCATCTGGGCGATGGCTGGTGAGATGCTGAGAATCTCAAAGATGCCGATGCGCCCCCGGTATCCGGTGTGGAAACAACGCACGCATCCCTTCCCGTGATAAAAGGTCTCTTCCTGCTTTCGCCGGTTTAGCCCAACCAGTTGCAGAAGGGCGGTGTCCGGCACGGTCATCTCCTTGCAGTGAGGACAGATCTTTCGTACCAACCTCTGACCCACCACAGCAATGAAGCTAGAGGCTATCAGAGAGGGGTTAACCTCCATATCCAACAACCGGGGAATGGCTCCCACAGCGTCGTTCGTATGAAGGGTGCTAAACACGAGATGACCGGTTAAGGCAGCCCGAATCGCCACATCCACGGTCTCTCCATCCCTCATCTCTCCTACTAGGATAATATCGGGATCTTGACGCAGAATCGCCCGCAGCCCAGAGGCAAAGGTCAATCCGGCCTTCGGGTTAATCTGCGACTGGCTGATATTGGCGATCTCATACTCCACTGGATCTTCTAGGGTCATGGTATTCTTCTCAACCGTGTTCACAAAGGCGAGGGTCGAATAGAGGGTTGTCGTTTTTCCCGAGCCGGTAGGTCCGGTAACCAGTATGATCCCATTAGGCCTCCGGACGCTTTTTTTGAAGGCCGTCAGCGCTGCCGGAGAAAATCCGAGTTGTTCCAAACCTAAGACCACCCTCTCCTTGTCGAGGATCCTTAGCACGACCTTTTCGCCGTTTATCGTAGGGAAGGTCGAAACCCGGAGGTCGTAGTTTTTCCCCTCCCAGGAAAAACCGATGCGGCCATCCTGAGGAAGGCGATTTTCTGAAATGTCAATATTGGCCATGATCTTAATGCGGCTTGTGACCGCCGGCTGGAGCACTTTGCTGATATGGGGCCGACCATGCAGAATGCCATCAATCCGAAACCGGGTCTGCAGATTTTTCTCTCCGGGCTCGATGTGAATATCCGTCGCCTCTTCCCGAATGGCACGGCTAATCAAATCGTCGACCAACCGGATCACCTGCGGCCCTACGGTTTCTTCCCCTCCCTGAGCCGCGGTGTAGTTTTCTTTTCCTTCTTTTCCTTCGGTTTGGCCGCTCCCACTGATTCCCCCGCCATAGTACCTCTCAATAGCTTCCAACACCTTAGATTCTGGAGCATAGCGCGTGTCTATATAAAGTCGGGTCATAAACTGGAGTTGGTCAAGCGTGGCAAGCTCAAAGGGGTTAGCCATGGCAACCGTGAGCCGATTCGGAGCCAGGGAGATCGGAAGAAGTTTATGCTCCAAAGCGAACTGACTGGGGACTCTTTTCAAGGCCTCTTGGTCCACGCGCACACGAGCGAGATCTACCTTCTCGATACCCGCATCCTCCGCCAACAGGTACTGGACTGTTTCCGCACTCAGACTGTAGAGTTCCTGCAGCAGATCGGGGAGCAGTTTGCCGGTCTTTTCCTCCTCATAGACCGCCAATGCCAATTGCTCGTCCGTAATAAGTCCTGCTTCGACCGCGAGCCTCCCCACACCCTTCCTCTTATTGCCCGGCTGCCTCTCCACCAAAGGTGGATCGTTTTCTACCGCTTTTCCTTTGACTTCCATATCCTTAAAGCCGGTTTCCATTGACATCTTCGTAACCTAACGATTATACTTATGACCATTACAAAATGCAATTATAAATGGGTTTTATTGTAAACGGCATGTATTTTATCGACGTAAATGACGTTTTAACTTGGATACAGCACCTCTCTAAGACTCATTCAGCTGCCTGACTCATTCGGTGGAAACGAAACAGGAAATTGTCCCCAGCGTCTCGTCAAGAGAGCAACTTCATCTTCGCCTCATCGTCATTATTCCCGTAATTTTCATCCTCGTTTCTCTAGCCGTGGGCCTATTGGCTATGAACCTAACCCAGTCTGCTCTCCGTCCCCCCACGCGAAGCTCCAAGGACCTCCTCTTCTTGCGCCTCTGGATTGTAGGATCGTCTCTCTTGGCTGGTCTTCTAGGAGCTTTTTTCGCTTATTATATTACAGGGCCTGTCAGAAGGGCGATTCGTGAGGCGGAAAAAATGATCCGTTATGTAGGGGCCGACCCCGCTCCAATCAAAGCCACCGATGAAGTGCATGCCCTTTCTGCCCTTTTTGACCAAGCCTATGTCTCTTTCGTTGAACTCGTTCAAGCTAGAGAGATGCTTGACGGAATCCATGAAGGAATAGTGGCGCTCGGTAGGGAGGGAAGGGTTGAGGGTATGAACCTGACAGCCCAGGAAATACTGGAGGTTTCTCTTGCTGAGGGCCGTCAGAAGACCCTGAGCGATCTCCTAGGCTCAACAGCTACTAACAGCGGGTTGCTTGGCATCGCACAGAGCGCCCTCAGAGAGCACGAAGAGAGGTTTCACAACCGGGTCCCCTTTCGCTCGCCATCCGGGCAAGAGTTGGTCCTTTCGGTTAAAGCCTCTCCTCTCGGGCTCAAAAAAAATCCGCCAGAATTCCTTGGCGTCATTATCACCTTTGCGGAGCACCCGGGGGGATCCCTAGAGTTGCCCGAAATCGTAGGGAAGAGCGGGCAGTTCATGGAGGTCCTGGATCTCGTTGTCAAAGTCGCCTCCACGGATTCGACGGTTCTCATCACGGGCGAAAGCGGTACGGGGAAAGAGCTCATAGTGGATGCCATCCATCGCCTGAGCCAGCGCAAGGACAAGCCTTTGATCAAACTTAACTGCGCGGCCATTCCAGAGGGCCTTTTGGAAAGCGAGCTCTTCGGCCATGAAAGGGGGGCGTTCACCGGCGCAATTGGTAGGCGGCCCGGAAGGTTTGAATTGGCTAACGGCGGGACGATCTTTCTTGACGAGATAGGAGATATGACTCCTTCGACCCAGGCCAAGATCCTCAGGGTACTGCAGCAAAAGGAGTTTACCCCCGTGGGGGGCAGCCAGGTAAAACACGTTGATGTGAGAATCATAGCCGCCACCAATAGGGATCTACTCTCGGAAGTCGAGAGGGGAAGCTTCCGCGAAGACCTTTTCTACCGACTCAATGTGATGACGATCAGCGTGCCCCCGCTCAGAGAGCGCAAGTCGGACATCCCTTCTTTAGCCGATCATTTCTTGCACGAGGCGGCCATAAGAAGCAATACTGAGAAAAAGTCCCTTTCAAGGAGAGCCCTGGATTGCCTGCTGGCCTATTCCTGGCCCGGCAACATCCGGGAATTGGAGAACGCCATTGAAAGAGCATCTTTACTTTGTAACGGCCCAGTTATTCAACCTGAAGACCTTCCTATCGGACCTTATGGCTCAGGCTTTCCCTCTGCTCCATCCCAGCTTTCTGCTGAGGCTTCGCGGGTTACATCTACCGCCTCGTTGAATGAGACACTAGAGGCTGTTGAGAAAGAACTTATTGTCCAGGCCTTAAAAAAGAGCCAGGGGGTTCAGGTAGAAGCGGCAAAGCTATTAGGCTTAAAGCACAAGAACCTTTGGCACAAGATAAGAAAACACAAAATTGAGGCCCGAGACCTAAAAAGTAGCAATGGCTAATATTTTTGTCTAGAAATCCTAGACTGGACCTTGAAAATCCAATACTATTAGATTCTCCTTTGACTGGCACTAGCCTAAATCCCTTGTTTCCCAGTTTGTCAAACTTATTGTTTTTAAGGGTATTTCTGCTTTAGATCGCTTGGTATTACGCCTTCCTCTCTCTTAGTTTGGCACATCCCTTGCTCTCTAATTTCCACGAAAGCTTTTCTTGGAGGTCAAAATGACCAAAGGACCACAATTGTTCCTTGATGATTCTCAATTCAGGAATTCCGGTCCCTGCTCCATGTCAAACCCTCTCCTCGCATCTGGTGGCTTCACCCTGATAGAAATTATCGTGATATTGGCCGTTATCTCCATCCTGGTAGCCATCCTCACTCCGACTGTCCTTAAGTATGTGTCAGAGGCGCAGGAAAACAGGGCGGCAGAAGATGTAAAGGTGATCGCCACAGTGCTCAACGATGTAATAAAGGACACGGGACAGTATCCGGGTAATAAACTGGCTGGAAGAACCTTTATATGCGGTCCAGGAACCCAACCCAGCACGGGGACAGAATGGTGTACCAGTTCGAACTTCAGGCAGCTTTCGAATCATCTCGTCGTTAATGACCCAGACGAGGATGGGACAGCCGGTGAGGCTACTGATGATTACCGCCCTAGCGGAAAATTCCGCTGGAAGGGACCTTATATCCAGAGTCTCAACGAAGATCCCTGGGGCAATGCCTATGCCATCAATGCCTCAACCCTTGTGGGGGGAAATACTAATCCCACTTGGGTTATCTCTGCCGGCCCGGATGGGGTCTTTCAAACAGCCACCACTGCCACAACTGTATCCGGCGATGATATTGGGATAAGGATAAAATGAGATAACCGATTTCTATTGAGGGCTCACCTGCTTAAGGAGCGCAAAAAATGAAGAGACTCAAACTTGGACAGCGGGCATTCACTCTGGTGGAGATGGTCTTTGTGATTGCTATCATCCTGACCCTCGTTGCCATATTCACTCCCCTGGCGATGGACAAACTGGTTCAATCAAAAACCGCCAAAGCACAGGCGGACATTGATGCCATCGCAGCCGCGCTGACCAACTTTTTTAGCGATCTGGGCAACTTCCCTTCTTGCGAGGCAACCGATTGCGATCCGCTGAGCGATTCAGCCAACAACTTGAGGTTTCTTGCGGTTGGCACGGGCAGCGGAGACTTATCAGGAGTTTATCCCTCAGATACCGGTGGATTGTGGAATTTGTCGGCTCAGGATGACTCGACTCCCGCTTTAAACAATATTCACAATCACCTAGTGACTAACAATCCAAATGGCAATGGGACGGTCAACGAGGCCGGAATAGATTACAAGACCACCAAATGGAAAGGCCCCTACATCGCTAAGCTGAGTGAGGATCCCTTTGGCAATGCCTATATTGTCCACATCGGCGCGATGCAAAAAAACGGTTGCCCGGTCGGTTCGACCGGTAGTCCGCCAACTTGCACGATCCCGGCCACTGGTCGACAGGGTTGGATCCTCTCCGCCGGTCCGGACGGAAACCTCGATACTGCCCCCACCGCGACCCAACTGAGCGGCGACGACATCGGCTATATCTTCTTCACACAGTAGGGAAAAGGGATTCGCCCTCGTCACCCTTTGGTTCTCATGGGGAGCAGACTCGGAGACGAGTGTCAATTCGACACGTTCTAAGTAGTGAAAACGACCACGCCAACAACCGTGTTACCTGTAAACAAAGTAATTTTAAAGGTAATGCCCGCTCCTTCCACATCGCTATTGAAATTATTAAGCTCTATGGTCGCTGTGGTTGCCTGGCCGGAGATGGTGATGTCTGGAAGCTGGGTATCCGGATTATCTATAAAGACCCTCATGGACGGCCTGGCCGCGGGACTGGCAGCAATCGTCGTATCGGTGATGTCTACCTTCTGCCCGCTCACGAAGTTGTTGGCGTTATCGACCGTTGTTCCATTGATGCGAATTTGATCGTAGTTCAACCCTCCCGAAAACTCGGCCATGATGTGTGTGATCGTGACAGAGCTCTCGGAAAAGTTGTTCACCTTAAATAGGAGATCTTCATTATTTGCAACGACGGTTCCAGGCGCCAAAACAAAGCTAGGCTTTGCCTTCACGGCGCGTGGTCCGAAGGGAGCTGATGTGAAGACATATTCACCGTTCGCATCAGTGATAGCAGTAGTGGTTGTGAGCACCCCGTTGACTGCGGAGTAGTATTCCACCGGAGCACCCTCCAACCCTACCCTTGCTGTGTCTTTCACCTTACCTCGAACCGTCGCCGTGGTCTCGTTTTTTAGGATCTCCAGAACAATGTCATCCCCGGCGGGCGGCGGGCCGTTAAAGACGCCGTCCGGACCGGCTGAGGTAATCTTGCCGTCCGCTGCTTGACCGTCAGCATTGGTAAAGTCAGCATCACTATAACTGTAATCGTTACCCCACTGGTCTTTCTTGAAGTCCTCAGGCTCTTCACCGGCAGCCGCACCAGTTATGTAAGGACCTTTCCACCCGGCTCCAGCCTGCTTGGAGGTATCAAACGCAAAGGCCGCTAACGATCCCCGAGTCAAGAGCTCGTCCAAGTTGGCGGGTATGCGGCCTATGTCTCCCAGAAAGCCGAAGTCGCTTCGGAAATGGCTCTGGAGCTTTCGCGGATCTCCGATCATGGCCCCCTTGAGATTGGCCATTTCCTCCCTGGTCGCTTCTTCCGCCGTGACTTGGAAGATTCTGAAGGCCAGCGGCACAGCGATGGCCGCCAGGATGGCGATGACCCCCAGGATCACAATCAGTTCGACAAGAGTAAAACCTTTGCGACGATTCACGGCGCCCAGCGTAGCAAGTTGCATTCGGCCCTCAGCTCTCAACTCTGGCCCAGAGGTAATACTCTTCCATTTGACGCGCGGAAACGATATCATGTTGCCTTGAAAATCCACGTGGGCATCAACAGACAACAAGGACAGGCCCTTCGACGCAGCTCAGGACAGGCCCTTCGACACAACTCAGGACAAGCCCCTCTCCAAATCATCATTCTGATCGCCCTTATTGGCCTTATAACTTCCCTCCTTGCCTTTCTTCGATACGAATCCGCAGCCGTGATCGACCCAGTCCTGATCTTTCTGCTCGTCGCCTACCCCTTCCTTATCGGCGCTACGATTTACTTTTACCTCCAAGACAAAAAGATCGCGGCCTCCCTTCAGGAGGAATACTACATCAAATGGTTTCTCCAAAGTTTCGCCAAAGTCTGCCTTTCGGAAACCGACCTCCAAATCATCCGGGAAGAATTAGGCGCCACCATCCTGCGCTTGGTCAAACCTGCCCTGGTGATGGTCTATCAGATGAATCCAGAAACTAAGCGCTTGGAGATTATAGAGCAGGCTGGGATCAAAAGCCTCCCCAACACAGCCACTCACGGGTACACTCTTGGCGAGGGTATCCCGGGCTGGGTGATGCAGAACCAGAATACCGTGATTTTAGCTGACATTTCGAAAGAGCAATATCTCCAAGTCGATCCATGGGCTAAGGCCATGGATCTTCGTTCCTATGCAGCCGTTCCTGTTATAGTGCGCGGAAACGCCGTTGGCATTATCGCCATGTACTCCCCAGAACCCAACTATTTTCAAGATTCTAACTTGCTCATTGCCCAGCTTGCCGCCCAGCTCTACGGGCTCAGCCTGGGCGGCAAGCCCGCCTAATAACTCCTCTCGTGCTCACGACTCGCCACGAATTATTCCCTCAAGAGTTTCTTGATCGCGGCCCCTAACTCTCGATGGGTGAAAGGCTTGGCAATATAATCGTCACAGCCGGCCTGGAGACATTTTTCCTTGTCCCCGGGTAAGGCCCTAGCCGTCGCAGCCAGGATTGGAATGGCCCGGGTCTTTGGGTTCTTGCGGATCAGAGAGGCAGCCTCAAGGCCGTCCATTTTGGGGAGAGAGATATCCATGATGATCAGATCTGGTAGATAGGAGGCGGCCCTTTCGACCCCCTCCTTACCATCCTGAGCCACCACGGACTCGTAACCGAGAAATTCAAGCTCCTTCTGGATGACATCGATCGTGGCCGGATTATCTTCCACTAGGAGTATCTTCTTTTTCATTTAGGACTCCTTACAATAAATTATATCACATATCACATCAACACTCCCGCGGGCCACCAATTGTTTTTCGTTTCCATACCCCACCCCTCATTTTGACTTTTGCATTTTGCAATATCCATTTTGCAGCGGTTGCTATAAGTCAAATCGGGGTCTGCGGGCCATTTCCTCTATGAGGTCTTTGTAACGTTCCATAACGACCTGCCTTTTCAGCTTTAGAGTGGGCGTCAATTCCCCCTTTTCTATCGTGAAATCGTGGGGGATGAGGCGGAAGCTTCTCACTGCCTCGGAAGGGGCAAGCTCCTTGTTTTTCTGCCTGATCCTCTCCTTAACGGCGCCGAAGACCCGAGGATGGGAGGCCATCTCCTCCGGGCTGCGGAATTTTAATCCCTCATCCCTGGCCCACTCTCTCACTTTCTCATGATTTAGGGCAATAAGGGCCATGACATGCGCTTGTCGATCTCCCATGACCATGACATTGGCAATCATAGGGTCCGTTTTTATAAAATTCTCTATCATCTGGGGGGCAATGTTCTTGCCGCCTGAGGTCACAATGAGATCCTTCTTCCGGCCGGTGATTTTGAGAAATCCATCTTTGTCGATCTCGCCGATATCGCCCGTGTGAAACCAACCATGCGCATCTAGAGCCTCTTGCGTGCCTTCCGGGTCTCGATAATAGGACTTAAGATTGTTGGGGCCCCGGAGGAGAATCTCTCCGTCTGGTGCGATCCAGCATTCAACCCCTGTCAGGGGCAAACCGACGGTGCCAAACTTGTACCACTCGGCGCGATTGACGTGAGATACCGTGGAGGTCTCCGTCAATCCATACCCCTCAAGGATAAGTATTCCCGTCGCATGAAAAAACTCTGCAATCTCCGCGGACAAGGGCGCTCCCCCGGAGATGGACAGTCTTAGCCTCCCACCGAAAGCGGAGTGGATCCTAGCAAAGACCAGTCTATGTGCCAAATAGCGACCTATGCGGAGGCCCCAGGGAATCTTTTTTCCTTCCCTCTGATAGCGGCTGAACTGCCGACCGACAGATACCGCCCAGCGAAAAAAGAGCCTTCGAAGACGACTCCCTGTTGCCACCCTCGACCGTATCCGTTCATAGGCGTTCTCATAAATCCTCGGGACGGAGAAGAGAATCGTAGGACGGATAACCAGGAGATCCTTCGCGATGGTTTCCAAAGAGCGGGCAAAGCCGCAAGTGTATCCCCCGGCCACAACCATAAAATGCTCCAAGCGGCCGTAGGAATGGGCGAGGGGAAGGAACTGAAGATTGACATCCTGACCTGTTGAGGGGATAGCGGCAATAACGGCATCGACCATAAAAAGGTAATGACCGTGTGTGGTGAGCACCCCTTTTGGCTCGCCAGTGGTCCCGGAGGTATAGATGATCGTAAGGTCGTCCTCTGGGCGGAGAGAATAAGCTGTCTGATCAAAGACTTCTCCATGGGCCTCGCCGTACCGACGTCCCATTTCTTGCACTTCATGCAGCGAGAACACCCTGACCGATTCCCCCGCAGCATTGGCGGCGTTCCCCTCTGGTTCGATCTGGATGATCCACTTCACCGGACGAAGGCCGGGATGCAGCAGGCCTAATTTCTTAAGTCGCTCCGCGGAGTCGACAAAGAGGACTGTAGATCCAGAATGTTCCAGGATTTGCAAAACTTGCGGCCGGGTATTGGAAGAATAAATAGGGACAGTCAATACACCTGTGCAGATGTTGGCCCAATCAATGAGACTCCACTCCACTCGATTGGCAGAAAAGATGGCTGCCCGATCTCCTTTCTTGACCCCAAGAGAAATAAGTCCAAGAGCAATCTCCCGGACCAGCCGCAAGCTTTCTCGCCAGGTATAAGACTGCCATTGCCCATTCCTGGCAAAACGGTAGAGGACCCGGTCCCCGTACCGTTCAGCTTGAGAAAGAAACATGTCCGCAAGGCTCTGGTGGGCCATCAAAAAGTCATTATAAGCTCACCTCCTCCTCAAATAAAAGGGTTTGCTTGAAAGCCCCACCCATTTCTGCCATTAGTGGGCCGTGAAGGTCATCGGCTTAACCGGCGGGATCGCCACGGGGAAGAGCACCGTCGCATCTCTGCTGCGCGAACTAGGCGCCAAGGTCATTGATGCCGATGACCTGGCACGGGAAATCGTGCAGCCGGGCCAAGAGGCCTGGAAAGAAACCGTGGACGCCTTCGGCAGCGAGATCCTCCGCCAGGACAAAACCATCGATCGGGAGACATTGAGAAAAAAAATCTTCCAGGATGAAGCGGCAAGAAAGAAGCTGGAATCCATTACCCATCCCCGCATCAGGGCTTTGGCCCAGGCAAGGATCCAGCAACTGGCCACCGAAGAAGCGGATCTCATCGTTTACGAGGCCCCCCTCCTCTTTGAGAACCAAGTCCATCTCTGGCTTCGCCCGGTGATCCTGGTGGCCTGCGATTTGGAGATTCAGAAGCGGAGGCTCAGGGAGAGGGACGGGCTCGACGAAGAAGAGATCCAGCGGCACCTACAAGCCCAAATGCCCCTGCAGGAAAAAAGGAAACTCGCCGATTTCATCATCGAGAATAACGGCGATATCGAAGATCTTAGGAGACAAGTCCGCCAAGTTTGGCAAAAAATTACGAAGATTGAAGATAGAGGATAGCAATCATCGATCCTCCATCCTCAAACGACTATTTACGCCTACTTCACCCGCTCCAGATACTTCCCATCCGAAGGGTCTACCCGGACCCGATCCCCAACCTGGATGAAGGGAGGGACCTGGATCGTCACCCCGGTCTCCAGCTTGGCAGGCTTGTACGACGCCGACGCCGTCGCTCCCTTGAGCGTAGGCTCCGTCTCCACAACCTGAAGCTCCACCGTAGAGGGAGGGCTGATACCGACGGGCTTTCCCTCAAAGAACTCGATCTCCATCACCTGATTGGGAAGAAGATAAGACAGCAGCTCTCCGATCTCCTCTTCCCCTAATGAGATCTGGTCATAGGTCACCGTGTCCATGAAGATGCGGAGATCTCCCTCCTCATAGAGATATTGCATCATCCGAGTCTCCAGCGTCGCCTGCTCCACTCGGTCCTCAGACCGGAATTTGTACTCCGTGCCCAATCCCGTCTCGAGATTCTTCAATTTCGTTTGCATGAACCCCCTCTTATTCCCGGGAGTCAGATGCTTGACCGAAGTGACCCGGTAGAGGTCCCCTTCGTGGATGATGATCATCCCTGGTCTCAGTTGCGTTGCGTTGATCATACTTCCTATCCTTTTCCCTCCCCGACAGCTATCAGCTTGCAGCCATCAGCCGAAACCAACGATCGCCGACCGCTGACGGCTCAATGCTGAAGCTGTTCATCATGCATAAAGTCCGCGCCACAGCATAGCTCGAGCAACGCGGTTGACACCGATCATCAGCGCCGCCAGCCGCATGCCCACTTTCTCTCTCTGACTTCTATTGAGGACCTCCCGGAAGGAGCGCGTCAATATCTCTCGGAGCTTCTTATTGACTTCTTCCTCTGTCCAGAAAAAATTCTGCAAATCTTGCACCCACTCAAAGTAGGAAACAATGACGCCGCCGGCGTTGGCCAAAACGTCGGGGATCACAAAGATGTCCTTCTCCTTAAGGATTTCGTCGGCCTCCAGAGTCGTCGGGCCATTAGCTCCCTCGGCCAACATTCGGCACTTTAGGCGCCCAGCATTCTCGCCAGTAATCTGCATCTCTCCTGCGGCGGGAACCAAGATATCGCATTTCAATTCCAAGAGTTCATCGCCAGAGATATTGCCTGCTCCGGAAAATCCCTCAAGTCTTCGATTTTTTTCCTTGTGTAAAATGAGATCAACTACGGGCAGGCCATGGTCGTTGCAGAGCGCGCTAGACCGATCGCTCACTGCAATAATCTTCACGCCTAGGTTAGATAACTCTTTGGCTGTAACGGTGCCTACGTTGCCGAAGCCTTGGATGGCAGCGCTGCATTTTGCTAGATTGATGCCGAGGTGCTTCGCTGCCTCCACAATCGTGTAAACGACTCCCCTACCCGTGGCCTCACGACGGCCTAATGTGCCTCCGATGGCCAACGGCTTTCCCGTGACGACCCCCGGCACGGCATATCCCCTATGTTGGCTGTAGGTGTCCATGATCCACGCCATCACTTGTTCGTCGGTACCCATATCGGGGGCCGGCACATCCACTTCAGGCCCGATGAAATTTAGGATCTCGGCAGTGTAGCGCCTAGTCATCCCTTGGAGCTCGTTGCGGGAAAGCCCTGCTGGGTTGCAGGCGATCCCGCCTTTGGCTCCTCCTAAGGGAAGACCCACAAGGGAGCATTTCCAAGTCATCCACATGGCCAGAGCAGAGACCTCTCCGAGGTTGACATCGGGGTGGTACCGTATCCCTCCCTTAAAAGGTCCTAAGACATCGTTATGCTGAACCCTATAGCCCGTGAAGACGTGGACTCCCCCGTCATCCATGCGAGTTGGGACGCTTACGATTAAAGCCCGATCAGGCCTCCTGAGTCTGGTTGCAATATTCTTGTCGAGGCCCAACTTTTCAGCAGCCATCTCGAGCTGTCTAACGGCCATCTCACTCGCCGGACTGCGCCATTCAACCGTTGCCATAACTTACCTCGTGCTCCTCGCTCGTGTCCGTGCCCGCTTCCTTCGAACCCTTTAACTCTTGAACCCTTAAACCCTTAAACTCTTGAACCCTTTTGATTTAACCTGGGGGCCAGGTAAACCTCCGACCGCCCAACAGGTGAAAGTGGATATGATAAACGCTCTGCCCTGCCGCGGCTCCGCAATTGACGACCACACGGAAGCCATCCTTGGAGATTCCCTGATCTCTGGCCAACTTAGCGGCAAGGTAAAAGATGTCGCCGATCAGCCCCTTGTCTCCCTGCTCCACATCGAGGAGAGTGGCTATGTGCTTGCGCGGAACAAGCAAGAGATGAACCCGAGCCTTGGGGTTGATGTCCCTGAAAGCGACAACCGAGTCGTCTTGATAGACGATGTCCCCCTTGATCTCGCCCTCGATGATGTCGCAAAAAAGGCACTCGCTCATCTGCACCCCTCCTTTAGTCATTCAACACTTCGGCTTTTAGATAACTCTCAGAGCAAACCCCTCTCTTGTGGACAAAAGGCGAGAATCTTCCCCTGACTGACTTCCACGGGCACTCCCTGGAGAAAAGCCCCAGCGCAGGGACCCCAAACACATTCTCCGGTTGCTGGTTCATAGGTGGCGCCGTGGTTGGCACAGATGAGGTAACGCTTGTCTTCGGTAAAGAAATGGTTATCTACCCAATCCATCGATAGGGGAATGTGACAACAACGATTGAGATAAGCAAAGATATTCCCCTCGTAACTAACCAACAGGCCCTCGAGGGTCTTCCCTTGGCACCTAAGTCGAAACTTCTTCGTCATGCCGTGGGAGAGCTCTCCGGTTCGGGCCACGATCTTACCCTTGCACCTTATTCTCCTCATGCCTCGTCCTCAATCCGCCAAAAAGGACAGGTCGCCCGATGGGCAACCCACCAGCACCTCTCCCTGGCTTACGAGAACCGGAAGCCGATAAAGGGAAAGCCCCTTACATGGTCCCTCCACACAGAGTCCAGACTCTGGTACGTAGACCGCGCCGTGGGTGAGACAAATGAGGCGCTGGCCATCCTCGGTAAAAAACTGATAGCGAACGAAATCAAGCGGGGTGGTCATGTGACGGCAGCGATTGATATAGGCATGAAACTCCCCTTGGTAGTTGATCAGGAACCCATCAACCCGATATTTTTGGCAAATGAGCCGAAACTTCTTGACCGAGCCAGGCCGCATCTCCTCCACCTTGGCAATCACCCTTCGGCCTAACCTGCTCTCCTGCTCCATCAAGGCCTTGTCGCGGAGGAAAAAGACCCTGCGGAGGGTCAATCCCAAAAGGTAAAGGCAAAGAAAGAAAAGGGAAAGATAGATGGTTGCATTCATAATGCATTCAGCGCTCAGCGATCAACAGTCTCCGCCAGAGGAAAGGCTCCGCCACAGGCGGATCAGCCCTTCGGCTGAGGCTTCAGCCCTGGCTGAAGCCATCACGCTTAAAGCCAACGGCTGAAGGCTAAAAGCTTATAGCTGGGGGTTCTCGCTATTTGGATTCCTTCCCGACCGTTTCGCGGATTCGTTTGACATCCCGTGGAGTCTGGCTTCCTTTGATCCCCATGACCCTCATCAGCTGAGTTGCCATCTCGGCTGTCACCTGGTCTTGTATGCTGCCCCTCCCATCCGGATCCGCCTTGAGGAAAAGCACAATTTTTTCCTTGGAAACGCCTGTCCTCCCCAACTCGTCCAGAAACTCTCCAAAACTCACGTGGCCTCCCAGTTCCTCAAACCGTGCCAGGAGCTTTTTGCAATCCCCACATATCCTGGACCAAAAACCTGCCCGATCCCCGCAGTAGGCGCACCGAGCCCTCCCCAGACCAATTTTTCCCAGAATGTCCAAATTCGCTGAAAATCACTTTCTGTCGGCCAAAGCTTCAGCCAACATTCCCTGCAGAGCCCGAGCCAGCATCTCGTTCGACGCGACGATACCCCGGTACAGCGCATCTTGTTGATTAAAAACAAGTGCCTTTCCATCCCCATCCAGTACCACCCCCCCTGCCTCCTCCACAATTAACACTCCGGCGCAAACGTCCCACTCGTGCAGCGAGCGGAAGGTCAGAGTTCCATCCCCCTGGCCCTCAGCCACCTTTGCCAGCCGATAAGCAATGCTCCCCATCGATTCCAACCGGCACACATTTGCGAACGACTGAAACCTCCGACGTGGCTCCGAACGACTGACCAATAGATAAGCCCCCGGCACCTCTTGCCGCAAAGAGACATGAATGGGATGGTCGTTGAGCAGAGATCCACATCCCTTGACAGCCTGGTAGAGCTTCTTTTCGGCTGGATTGTAGACTACCCCCACCATGGGGCGCCCCGCGACAACCAGACCCACGGAGACAGCAAACTGAGGGATCCCCGCAATAAACTCTTTGGTCCCGTCTATGGGATCGACCACCCACACACGGTTGGCCCGGAGCCTTTGAGCATTGTCCTTATCTTCCTCAGAAAGCCATCCATCCTCCGGATAACGACCCAGAATGATCTCCTGGATCTTACGATTCGCCTCCAAGTCCGCCGTGGTTACGGGATTGCCTTTCCCCTTTTCTTCTATGCGGTAGTTTTTGCCATATAGGGCCATGATAATCCATCCCGCCTCCCTTACTGCTCTTTCCGCAGTTTCAAGCTCTTCGGGAAAGTGATTCTGACTAATCACGAGCCCTCTTCCCTACATCTCGTGGCCCTGGCACGGACCATCTCAACGATGGCGCGCTCCGAATCGCCCGGATTCAGATCCACCCCTCGAATAGCGTCCTCAAGCAGGACCACTGCGAATCCTTCCTTAAGCCCGTCAAGGACAGTATGCTTGACGCAATAGTCCGTGGCTAGACCACCCACAAATATTCGCTTAACTCCCTGTTGGCGTAAAAGATCGGCCAACTTCACCCCTTCTGTGTTTCTACCATCGAACCCGGAGTAGCTATCCTCATCAGAGCCCATACCTTTGGAAACGATGACCACATCGTTTGAAAGTTTGAGATCCGGATGGAAATTCGCGCCCGCGCTGCCTTGCACACAGTGAGGAGGCCATTTCCCTCCAAAGGTATTGAAGTGCGTGGTTCTCTGCGGGTGCCAGTCGCGAGTGGCAAAGATCGGCAGACCGGATTTTCTGAAGCTCTCCACGTAGCGATTCAGAACAGGCACAACTTTATCCCCGCCTTTCACCGGGAGAGCTCCTCCCGGGCAGAAATCGTTTTGAACATCAACGATCACAAGCGCGTCACCAACTTGCATCAGCTTTCATTATAATGGAAGATAAAGCGGTTGCAACAAATCTATCTGCTCATCTTTTGATGCTGGAGTGCCCGGCGTAAGGCTAATCTATGCCTATCAAAGCTGTCTTTTTTGATGCCGCGGGGACGCTCATAAAAAGCGCCGCACCGGTGGGCGAAAGCTATGCCTTATTAGCGAAGAGGTACGGCTTGGAAGTCTCACCCGAAGAGATCACGGAACGCTTCCGAACCTGTTTTTCCTCGGCGCCCCCTCTGGCGTTTCCCGGGGCAGAAACTGAAAACCTCCAGGGTCTGGAGCGTCAATGGTGGAGAGAGCTGGTAGGAAAAATCTTCCAGCCGTACGGACATTTTGCCCGTTTCAACGACTACTTTTCTGAGCTCTTCAGCTATTTTGGCAGATCCGAGGCTTGGTCTCTCTATCCCGAGATTAAAGAGACGTTAGCGGCCTTAAGGGAGCACGGCCTTATCCTCGAAGTCGTTTCGAATTTTGATTCGCGCCTCTACGGCATTCTTGACGGGTTGGGTTTAGCGGGTTGGTTCGACTCGGTCGTGATATCGAGTCGGGTTGGGTATGCGAAGCCAGCACCGGAAATATTCCACGCGGCGCTGCGGCTCCACCGTCTCAAACCTGGAGAGGCCTTACATGTAGGGGACAGCCTGGACAAAGACGCCGCCGGGGCCAGCAACGCGGGTTTAATGGGCGTGCTAGTAGACCGTGATGGCGGAGTTGTGCTAGAGCCTCCTCTTCAAGTCCGGAATCTCACGGAGCTGGTGGCGCTTGTCGAGAGCCTGCGGTAAATCAGGTTGGAAATTCAAAGGAGACCACAGGAGTCCAGTTTGCCTTCCGCCTGGTCGTCCTCTGCGCCTCGCTCTCTCCGTCGTAATTGGCTGTAACTGGTTCTTTCTTAAAGCGGTCCACGTCATCAAGGGCGTTGATGTTGACCGTGGCATAGGATTTATCGCCAGCTTTAAGTACAGCAGCCACATAGATCCCGCATTGGCCACAGATCAAAAAGTCCGCCGTCTTACTTCCTCCTCTCTCTCAACGCTCTCCACACGCGTTCAGGGGTGAGGGGTAGGTCTCGTATACGAACTCCTGTACCGCGGGCCAGGGCATTGCTGATGGCAGGAGCCACTGAGACGAGCCCTCCCTCTCCCATGCCTCGGGCACCGTAGGGGCCCGGGCCATCCCGGTTCTCCACAAGGACGGTTTCAAACTCCTTTGGCACATCTGCAAAGGTGGGAACACGGTAATCGACGAGGTTGGAGTTGACCAGTTCTCCTCCCTCTTCATAGACCATCTGCTCGAACATGGTGTGGCCAATCCCCATCATGGCAGCGCCTTCCTCCTGACCAATACAACCCGCCGGATGGATCGCTTTGCCCACGTCCGCGACCGAGACATAGCGCTCGACGGTGATCTCTCCGGTCTCCTCGTCCACATGCAGCTCCGCACTCCCCATGCCGATCTCCCAGAAAACCGGCAGGGTGCCGGTGATCTCCGGCCCGACATCGCCGTGACCGATCAGCTCCCCGCCGGAGCCGCCGAAGCGGCGCGCCATGGCCTCCCGAAAACTAAGCCTCATCTCGCCGCAGATCAGGGCGCCGTCAACTAACTGTACCTGGCTCGGCTTGACGCGAAAGGCCTCAGCGCCAATTTTGAGAAGCTGGTTCTTGAGATCTCGCCCCGCCCGTTGAACTGCGGTGCCCATGAGCGTGGTCGAGCGACTCGAACCAGTAGAGCTGTCGTAGGGAGTGACCCTGGTATCCGCCCCGCCGATGTGGATCGCCTCGAGAGACAAACTGAGTTCATCGGCGATGATCTGGGACAGAACGGTCCTCACCCCCTGTCCCATTTCGGTGCTGCCGGCGAAAACGGCGAGCGAGCCGTCCGGCTGGAGACGGACCATCGCAACGGATATCGGCGTTGCGCCGGCATTGGTGGCGCCGCAGGCCAGCCCTATGACCGCCCCTTTTTTCGAGCGCCTCTTCCACTGGCTAACGGAGACGAGCTTGTTCAGGCTCGTGGCGAGGTTCGCATCCATCCCGCGCAGCTTGGGACGAAGCTCTTCGCCCTTTCTAAGAAAATTTTTGAGTCTCAGCTCCGCCGAATCGATCCCTAGCTTAGAGGCGATTATGTCCATCTGGGACTCGGAGGCAAAGATCGTCTGGGGTGCGCCGATGGCGCGAAAGGAGCCTGCCGAGCCGGAATTCGTGTAAACCGCAAAGGCATCGCTCCGGATGTGGGGAATCCTATAAGGACCGAGAACTCTGGTGGCGGCACGAATGGCAACCTGAGGCCCATTGTCGGCATACCCCCCTGTATCGAGGTAGATCTCAGCCTCGCGGGCAACGAGGATCCCATCCCTTTGAACCCCTGTTTTTAGTCTGACCCTGGCCGCATGGCGGCGCACAGTCAGCATGGACTCGGTGACGGAGTTACAGATGCGCACCGGCCTCCTGGCTTTGCGCGCGAGAGCGACCACTAACGGTTCGAACTTCGTGTAGGACTTGCTGCCGAAGCCACCTCCTAGGAAAGGAATGACCATCCTCACCTTAGTGGGATGAAGGCCAAAGACCCTGGCGATATCACCTCGAACCTGAAAAGGGTGTTGGGCTGAGCTCCAGACCGTAACCCCCTCATCGTTGAAGTCGGCGATGACAGAGTGCGGCTCCAAGGCATAATGGTAGACCATGGGAAAGGTGAAGGTATCTTCGAAGATTTCGTCGGACTCGGAAAAGCCCAGCTCGACGTTCCCCTTCTCCACATGCTCATGACTGCAGATATTGGTGCTCAAGTCTTCATGGATTAGGGGCGCTCCGTTGCTCAGCGCCGCGTCCAAACCAACCGCAGCAGGGAGCTCGTCGTATTCCACTCGGATCAGCGAGAGGGCCTCTTCCGCGGTCTCCAGCTCCTCCGCCGCTACCGCTGCCACCGGCTCCCCCACGTACCGGACTTTCTGGATGGCAATGACTGGACGGCCATTATAGATGGGATCGGTGTCCGAGATGTCGCCTGCCGTGAGCAGCGCAACCACACCCGGCAAGGCCTCAGCCTGTGAGGCATCGATACGACGGATGCGCGCGTGGGGATAAGGGCTGCGAAGAATTTTGCCCTGGAGCAGCCCCGGGACCACGAGGTCCCCGGTAAACTTCGCCCTTCCGGTTACCTTCTCGATCCCGTCAACCCTCGGAACACTCCGGCCAATAAACCTGAGTGATCGTTTCGGCATGGATACCCGATTCAAAAAAACTTCCCCACATTAACAGAGGTAGAATGGCTGCGCAATAAGAGAAGAAGGAGCAGGGACAGCGAGTTTGGCGAGGCGCAAAGAGGGGTAATTTTTTGAAACCGGTGACCCAAAATGGTCCCCATTAGAGATTTTAGAAAAATGGCAAACCCTTAAATCTCAAGTGGTTATAGCTTGGCATCCCTTTTGCGTCAAAATCAGCCAAACTTCAATTGCCAAGGAGGTTATTTATGCTGACTCGAGTGATCGCACCGCTTTTCGCCATTCTTATTGCCGCTCCAGCGCTCAAGGGCTGTTCACCCGTGCCTTCTAATATCTCCCCTGGCTCCTCCTCTTCAGAGGCTATGCAGAGTGCCGGGGCAGGCTCTGGAAAGTCCGATTCCAGTTTGGAGTTGATGCGCCGGGGCGACTTTACCTCCTCTTCCGGTCCCCTGAAGGAGGTCTATTATGAGTTCGACCAGCACACCCTTCGCGTGGAGTCCAGGGAGATTCTCAAGGGCAACGCAAACTGGCTGAAGGCCAATCCTGGGGTTCGAGTGGAGATCGAGGGCCATGCTGACGAGCGGGGAACCAACGAGTACAACTTAGCCCTGGGCTCGAAAAGGGCTGAGAGCTGTAAGGACTATCTCGTTTCCCTAGGGATCCCAGAGGAGCGGCTCAGCACAGTGAGCTACGGCGAGGAAGCTCCTGCTTGCAGGGACCACGCTGACGCATGCTGGCAGAAGAACCGGCGCGCCCGCTTTGTCATTGTTCGCATGGGGCGAGCTTCATAGCAGCCATACAACACTCGAGACTGCAATAAGGTAGTCGAACAAAACCAAAGGCCCGGCCACTCACAAGCTCGTAGCGTCCGGGCCTTTGGTTTATCCTCAATCACTGATCACTTTTTTCCACTTCGCCCGAACTTTTTCCTTAAGATCGGGACTCGACTCGGCGACCGGCGGGAAATCCTTCATCCATTCAAAGGGACGGCAGGCATCGATCACAGCCCGAGAGTTAAAACCCTTTTTCCCAGGCTGAATTCTTGGGTCAAGGGGCCCGCTCCAGCAGCGTCTGAGAATCTCAATCGATTCGACAGGGTCCGAGCGCGTCGCGAGTGCCCACAGAACGTCAAACGTATTGGTGGGATCGATGTCGTCGTCCACCACAATGACATAACGTCCCAAATAGGCCCCCGCATGGACCTGGGAGGCAACCAAGGCGGCCTGGCGGGCATGACCTGGATAACGCTGCTTAATCGAGATGATATT
>Ga0137796_10000555_pt1 | contig 22619 bp, 23 predicted proteins | sample OV2TP3_FD_97704 | JGI IMG/M metagenome (GOLD analysis project Ga0137796, IMG submission 97704) | reverse complement strand
GCGGTGTCGCTCGTCGTCGACAACCTCTTCAAGGTTAGGTCTCCTCCTCGCTCCTGGCGCTGCTCGCTTCTCAGCCCGCCGCGGCTTACGAGCCTACCGGGATGGGCTCTTATTCCAGCAGGCGTTATAGGTGACCATCATGCTGTCCAAGATCGTGACGATGCGATTGATGTCGTCCTTGGTGGCCATCGTCGCTCGAATGTCCTTGATGTCCTCGGTGTTCTGGACGACGTGCGCCGCGAGCCGATTGAATTTCTCGTTGAGTCGCTTCTCGAGGGCGGCGAGCTCGGCCTTGAACTTCGCGAGCTCCTTCTTGAATTCCGCCCAGGGTACCGGTCGAGATCCGTTGCTGGCCACGGAGGAATCCTACGTGGGCTTTCGCCTGGAGTCAAGCGGCCCTTCCTCGCCCCGCATCACCTGCTCCACGTCCTTGTCTCCTCGTCCCGAGACGTTGATCACGAGAATTGTCCCCTTTCTCATCTTCCGAGCGAGTGTTTCGGCGTAGGCGACGGCGTGCGCGGACTCGAGCGCCGGAATGATTCCCTCTTCCTCCGCAAGCCGATGGAAGGCGTGCAGGGCTTCTTCGTCCGTGACGGCGACGTACTCGACCCGCCTCCGGTCGCGTAGGAGCGCATGTTCCGGTCCGACGCCGGGATAGTCCAAGCCCGCGGAGACGGAATGCGTTTCGGCGATCTGACCCCACGCATCCTGCAATACGTACGTCATCGCTCCGTGGAGAACGCCGGGCCGTCCGTGGACGAGCGGCGCCGCGCTTTTCTTGGGTCCGAGTCCGCCCGCCTCGACTCCGACCAGCCGCACGTCGCCGTCGCGTACGAAGGGGTGAAAGATCCCCATCGCGTTCGAGCCTCCCCCCACGCACGCGACGATCGCCTCCGGCCGCTTGGGACGCAGCTGGGCCCGGACTTCCCGACCGATGACCGACTGGAAGTCCCGCACCATTCGGGGATAGGGATGCGGCCCGACGACGGATCCGATCACGTAATGCGTCGTGTCGACATTGGTCACCCAGTCCCGGATGGCCTCGTTGATTGCGTCTTTGAGCGTGCGCGTGCCGCTCGTGACGGGCCGGACTTCGGCGCCGAGAAGCTTCATCCGGTAGACGTTGAGCGACTGCCGGCGACAGTCCTCCTCGCCCATGTACACCACGCAGGCGAGGCCGAAGAGGGCGCAGCCGGTCGCGGTCGCGACGCCGTGCTGACCCGCGCCGGTCTCGGCGATAATGCGCTTCTTCCCGAGCCGGCGCGCCAGGAGAAGCTGTCCGAGGACATTGTTGAGTTTGTGGGATCCCGTATGGTTGAGATCCTCCCGTTTCAGGTAGATCGTCGGGCGGCCGATCCTCTTCGTCCACCGCTCCGCGAGCGTGAGGGGGGTCGGTCGTCCCGCGAATCGTTCGAGATAGTCGCGGAACTCCCGGCGAAATGCGGGGTCTCGTCGGGCGGTCGCGTAGGAGCGGTCGAGCTCGGCGAGATTCGCCATCAGCGTATCGGGGACGAACTTCCCGCCGTAGGGACCGAACTTGCCGCGGGCGTTGGGAAAGGGCCAGTCGAATCGGGGCACGAGGGTGAGTCGCCTACCGGACTTTGACCCGCACGGAGGTCGTCGCCTGCTCCGCCTCGCGGGCGGCGTGGAGGAACTCGCGGAGCTTGCCGAGATCCTTCCGGCCCGGCGAACTCTCGGTCGCGCGGCAAACGTCGATGCCGAAGGGGCGGACCTTGCGGAGGATCTCTCCGACCGTATCCGAAGTCAGTCCGCCGGAGACGATCACGCGCCCGAATTTCTTCGCGCACACGGCCCAATGCGGGTCCACGACCGTTCGAGAAATCGGATCCTTGGGGAGATCCAAGAGAAAAGCGAAGACGTCGTACTTGCGCAGCTCCTCGAGCGTTTCGTCGCGGTAGGATTCGAACGTCTTGAACACGGTCGCCCCGATGGTCGCCGCGTAGTCCGGGGATTCGTGACCGTGGAGCTGGGCGAACGCGAGGCCCGTCTGATGAAGGATGGCGCGAACTTCCTCGAACGGCTGATCTTTGAATACGCCGACGGGGATGGTGGAGGCAGGACAGGCGCGAACCACCTCGCGTGCGACGGCGACTTCGATCCGGCGCGGGCTCTTGGAGAAGATGAGGCCGAGGTAATCCGCCCCCTCTTCCGATGCCGCCCGGGCATCCTCGACGCTGGTGATGCCGCAGACCTTGATCTTAAGCATCTGGGTTCAAGTCTATCCCCGGGAAGGGGGGAATGCAAGGCGCATTACGATTCGAAGTTCCACCGAATCGAGATCGGTCACGCCCACGGTTCCGGAGGCGTGCGTCCGTTTCGGGCGAACCAGGCGCGGAGCGCGGATACGCTGCTTCGAAAGGCGAGCTGATCCCAGGGAACTTCTTCCGGCGGGAACAACCGCGCCTCCCCCGCGTCGGTGCCCGCGGTGAGATTGCCCCCCACCACTTTCGACAAGAAGACGACGACGACGATCGACCCGCCCCACCAACTGTCCGGATACGAAAACGTGCCCAGCGATTCGGAGAGTTCCACCGCCAGGCCCGTCTCCTCCTCGGTCTCGCGCCGGGCCGCTTCTTCGACCGTTTCGTCGATCTCCATGAAGCCGCACGGAAACGTCCAGCAGCCGAGCCGCGGTTCGATGTTCCGGCGGATGAGGACGAGGCGACCGTCCACTTCCGGGATGGACCCGCACGCGACCTTCGGATCCAAGTAGTGGACGAAGTCGCACCGGGTGCACGCGTGCCGGGGCTTCTCGTCGCCGCGGGGAACGCGCTTGGTCATAGGCGCGCCGCACTGGGAACAGAACTTCGGTTCAAGGATGGCGGCCATCGTTCGTCCACGCAATCCACGTTTCCAGTTTTCGTGCGGCCTCGCCCGAGTCGATCGCGGCGGCCGCGCGTTCGACGCCCGAGCGAGGCGACGTTGCGGCACCGGCGGCGACCAGGGCGAGCGCGGCCGAGTAGAGGACTCCGTCGCGCCAAGCGCCTTTCTCGCCCCGAAGCACCTTTCGCGCGATCTCGGCGTTCTCCGCCGGCGTACCTCCCCGGAGATCTTCGAGTTTCGCCTTCCGTAGCCCCGCCTCCGTCGGACGGAGCGTGAGGCGCGAGACCTTGCCCTTCGCCAGCCGCGCCAGTTTCGTTTCCCCGAGGAGCGAGGGTTCGTCGAGTCCTCCCGCGCCGTGGAAGGTGAACGCGGCGCGCGATCCTAGGGCGCGCAGGACCTCGGCGAAGGGGACGACATAACTGGGGCTGAAGATCCCGATCGTCTGAACGTTTGCGAACGCCGGATTCGTGAGCGGCCCGAGCAGGTTGAAGATCGTCCGGAACCCGAGCTCCTTCCGCACCGGAGCCGCGTGCTTCATCGCAGGGTGTAGGGCGGGCGCGTGAAGATAGGCGATGCCGACCTCGCGCAATCCGAGCTCGAGCCGTTCGGGGGGGAGCTCGAGCCGCACCCCGAGGGCTTCCAGGAGATCCGCGCTCCCGCATTTCGAACTTGCCGCCCGATTCCCGTGCTTGGCGACGGGAATCCCGCAGGAGGCGCAGAGGATCGCGGCGAGCGTGGAGAAGTTGAAGGTGCCCTTGGCGTCCCCCCCGGTTCCGGCGGTGTCCAAGACCACGTCCAGCCCGTCCGTCCGGACGCGCACGACCCGTTCGCGCATCGCCCGGGCGCAGCCGGCGATTTCGGGGACCGTTTCTCCTTTCATCCGAAGGGCGGTCGCGAAGGCGGCGATCTGCGCGGGCGTGGCGGCTCCGTCCATGATCTCCCCGAGCGCCGAGGCGGCTTCGTCCGCGCGGAGGTCTCGACCGGCCACCAACTCCGCGAGCGCCTCTTTGAGCATGCGCGGGGATTCTACCGCTTGCCTCGGATCCGCTCCAGCTCCTTGTCGAGCCGATCGATCAGGGCCACCGCGACGTTGTGGAGAGCGACGGCTCCGAGCTCCTTTCCGATATCCGTCCGATCGTCCTCGGGGAGGGTGAGATCGCCGTAGACAAGCGCGTTGACGGGCCGGGTGGCGCGAGACACGAGATTGGAGAGATGGCCGACGACCTTGGGGATCCCGTCGTTCGCCAGAATAATGTTGTGGGGTTTGAGGTCGCGGTGGACGATCCCAGCGCGGTGAGCGGCGCCGAGCCCTCGAGCGATTCCCGCGGCCTCCCGGGGATCGATCGGCCCTTCCCGAATCCGGTCGAGTCCGAGGTGGCGGGATCAAGGTGATATACTCCCGCGTGGTGGCCGATCACGATTCCTACGCCTACGGTTTCGGGACGACGCATTGGAGTCAGGTCGTCGGAGCCGGCAGCGACAATCCGCTGGAGCGCCGATCCAATCTGGAGCGCCTTTGCCGCCAGTATTGGCGCCCCCTCTATTCGCACATACGGCGCTTCTGGGGTTTGGAGCCCGCTGCGGCGGAAGATCGGACCCAGGAGTTCTTCGCGTATCTTCTGGAGCACGACATCCTCTCGCGCGCCGCTCCCGAACTCTCCCGATTCCGCACCTTCATCAAGGGAGTCCTCCGGAACTTCCTGAACGCGGAGCGAAGGCGAGACGGACGACTGAAGCGCGGAGGGGGCCAGCACCCGCTCTCCCTCGACGCCGCCGCGACCGACGACGCAACCCTTCCCGAGGTCGCTTCATCGGACCCGTTACCCGAGGAGGTCTTGGACCGCGAATGGGCCCGTCGCGTGCTCGAGCTGGCCCGCGAGGAGTTGGCGCGCAAGCTGCGAAGCGAGGGGAGGACGGTGGATCTCGAGATGTTCGAGCGGTACATCCAGTCTCCCGAGGAAAAGCCGCCGACGTATGCCGAACTGGCGAGACAGTTCGGTCTGACCGAGTGGGACGTATGGAAGCGTCTCTCGTCCTTGCGCGAAGAGCTCCGGACGACGATGCGCTTCCGTGTCGCCGAGACCGTCCGCGATCCGCAAGAAGTGGATGCCGAATTGGAGCAACTCCTGTCGCTCTTGAAGTGACGTTCCCTACCCGACCTCCCTCTTGCGGCAGAGGACAAACCAGAAGAACTTGTCGATTCCCGCGTTTTCCTGGATCCACTTGTACGTTCGCCGTTCCTGGCTGACGAGCCGGGGGACGTGCATTCCCTTGCCGTCTTCCGTATAGGGATCCGCGAAGGCCAAGAGCGTTCCTCCCGGCGTGCCGTCTCCGGCCATTCCTTTGAGGACGAAGGCGTGGGCGTAGGATCCGCAATCGTTGATGATGAGGAGCGGGCCGACGGACATCTTCTCGTAGAGCTTCTCGATCGGCCAATCCCGCGACTCGTCGACCTCGAACCCATAGATCTGGGCGAAGGTGTAAAAGCTTCGGATCGTCAGACCGTTGACGCCGCCGTCTTCCTGCAAGCCTCGGGTCCAAGGAGTGTATCCGAGGATCATCCCCGCTGCCGCCGCCCAACAAGTCGTTTTGGTCAACTGTCCCGTGCCCGAGAGGCCGCGGATCGGACGGTCGTGGATCGGGTGGTTGATGAAGAAACTCATGCTGAGCATGTCGTGGCCTCCTTCCATTCCTGGCTTGCTTGGGGAGCGAACGGCGTGCCACGTCGATAGGACCGGCCGAGGCGATGCGTGGACCGAAAGGGCGGCACGCTCGGATTGAGAAACGATCAGTGCGGAGGGATTTCCTCTTTTTCTCCCGGCCCTCTCCTTCTGGGGACATAATTCATGTAGATGGACCCATCCTCGAACGGCGCCGCCCGATTCTTGCGCGAGCCCTTTCCGCCGCCGGCCAAAGAGGAGGAGACTCGGGAGACACGTCTTAGAACGGACACCTCCCGACTGGTTGCCTCCGTGCCTCAGCGGCTGGGGGGGTACGAAATCGCAGGGGAGATCGGTCGGGGCGCGATGGGGATCGTGTTTCGGGCCTATGACACTCGCCTCAAGCGAACGGTGGCGCTCAAGGTGCTCAAGTCGGAGGTGCTCGAGCCCCACTTCCTGGATCGATTCGAGCGGGAGGCGATCGCGCTGGCCCGCCTGAGGCATCCGGGGATCGCGACCCTGTACGAGGCGGGACAGGCCCAGGGGATCCGCTTCGTGGCGATGGAGTACATCGAGGGGGAGACCCTGGAGAGCCATTTCGGGAAGGCTCCGCAGCGGAAACTCTTGGAATGGCTGGAGCAGGTGGCGCGGGCCGTCCACCATGCGCATGAGCAAAACGTCGTTCATCGCGATCTCAAGCCCGGAAACATCATGGTGGACAGGGAAGGTCATCCCCACGTGGTGGACTTCGGGCTGGCGCGGGTGCGGTCGGAGAAGATCTCGCTGACGGTATCGGGCGAGGTGCTGGGAACCCCGGCGTACATGGCGCCGGAGCAGGTGCGGGGTGCGACACGGGAGATCAACGCGCAAACGGACGTGTACGCGCTGGGCGCCATCCTCTTCGAGATTCTGACGGGACGGTTGCCGTTCCTGGCGAAGACGCCGGCGAAGCTGTATGAGCAGATCCAACACGCGGATCCGCCCAGTCCGAGTCGTCTCCATAGGACGGTTTCTCGAGATCTCGACCTGGTTTGCCTTAAAGCGCTCTCGAAGGAGCGGGGAAGGCGGTACAAGACGGCGCTCGAGTTCGCCGAGGACTTGGGGCGCTTTCTCCGGGGCGAGGAAGTACAGGCGCGTCCGCCGAGCGCGTGGTATCGGCTGGGCAAGACCTTCCGGCGGCGGCGAGTCGTCGTTCTGGCGCTTTCTGCGGCCGCGGGGGCCGCGCTCCTGGCGGTGGGAGTGACGCGCGTCGTGCAGGCGCGGTCGGCGAAGAATGCGGAAGATCGGAGAATCGCGGCGGAGCGGCAGCGAAAGAAGGAGCGCGTCACGGCGCGCGAGCGGGCGCATCCCCAAGTGGAGCACCTTCGAGAGAATCTTGGGAAGATGCGGTTCTTGCTTCGTCGAGCGCCGGTCGACCCCCACGACGTGCAACCACTCCTGGAGTCGTCTATTCGCGCCTACGAGAAGGCGTTGGACATCTGCCCGGAATATCCCGAGGCGCACGTATCCATGGCGCAATTCTATGGGCTGTTGGGAAAACGCTTGGAGGCTCTCCGGTACTTGAGCGAGGCCTACAAACTGGAACCGGAGTTCGTTCCCGCAATTCTCGTCGAGGCGTCCCTTGGAATCGACTCGATCGAGAGAGAACATCACAAAGGCGACTCGTCGATTGTCGAAGAACACATCCGGAAGGACCTCATCCAGAAGCTCCGCAGAGTTGCGAACCGATCCGCTTCGGAATCCGAGCGACGGAAGGCGAAGGCGCTTCTTCGTTACGCGGAACGAGAATACTCGGACGCAGCCGAGTTGTTCCGACTCCTCGCGGAACAGGAACAAGATTCCTTCGAGGTCTGGCTGTGGTTAGGGCATTCGTTGTTCCATCTGAAGCGGTATTCCGAGGCCGTGGAGATGTTGCTGAAGGCCCGGCGATTGACTCGCGTATCTCCTCTCGTGGAGCTCTATCTGGGATGGGCGTATGCGGATCAGAACGAGAATGCTCGCGCGATCGAATGTCTCACACGAACCATCGAGATGGCTCCCGATGCGTTTGCGTACGGTCTGCGAGGTCAATGCCACACTCGTCTTCTCCGGCCGGCCGAGGCCATTGCCGACTACACGGCCGCCCTCAACCTCGACCCAAACAGTTCCTTCGCGTACCTCGGAAGGTGCAGGGCCCATTGGGATCAGGGCTCCTCGAGATTGGTGTTCGAAGATGCGAGCAAGGTGATTGGGCTCGATCCCGGAGCTGCGCTCGCCTACTATCTGCGAGCCGTAGCGCGCAAAGCCCTCGGACATCCCGACGACGCGATTCTTAAGGATCTCTCCGACGCGATCGATCGGGATCCGAAGCTCGCCGTGGCCTATGTGGCTCGGGGATTCCTCTATTATCAGAAGCTCGGCCAGTATGACCGCGCCATCGAGGATTCCTCGAAGGCGCTGGACTTGGATCCAACGCTCTGCACCGCGCTAGGCAATCGCGGCTGGTCCAAGTTCGGGAAGGGAGACTATTCGGGGGCCATCACCGATGCCTCGGGGGCGATTGCGTTGCATCCTGAGGGCGGCGAACACTTCTATGCGCGCGCGCGAGCTCTGGGCATCCTAGGGAACTTTCAGGAGGCGGTCGCCGATCTGGATCGATGTATCGCGCTGAAGTGGGACGATGATCTTACCTACCTCTATCGGGCGGAATTCCGGAAAAGCCTGAAGGACTACGCCGGAGCGGTCTCCGACTGCTCCGTCGTCCTCCAACGATCCCCCCAGCTCGAGAGGGCCTTTTGCGTTCGAGGTTGGTCTCGATCGACTCTGGGGCAATACGAAGGAGCCCAGGAGGATTTCACGAGCGCCATCCGTCTGCAGGCATGTGGAACCGCCTATTGCGGTCGTGCCTGGGTACGATTCAAGACGGGGGACCTTGAAGGTGCCCGGCGGGATGCCCAGGAAGCGATCAAGAGAAACCCTTCATCGGATGTGCGCAAGATCGCGCAGGAGATTCTGGACCACACGTCCGACCCCGTGAGAAAACCCTGACCATTTCGGGGCCAAGTCGGTTCACCCGACGGACATCAAGGGGTATGAAGAGGATCGCTCTTGCTTGCCTCATCTCCGGGTGGGCCGCCCTTGCGGGGGGACAGGACGCGGTAGAGATCAAAACGAACGATCCGGTGCTCGGCCCGCAGACACGGTTCTCAGTCACGGCGGGACCGGCCGCGACGGTCAAGTCCTACGTCGACCTGAACATGGGGTCGAAGCAAATTCGGAATCTCGGAGCGGGAGTCGGGGCCTCCGATGCGGTGAGGGTCGATCAATTGAAGTTGGCCATCTCGGCTCTTCAGACCTCCTACGTCCAATTCGCCCCTTCCCTCCCGCAGACCACGACCAAGGCCACCACCCCCCTGATCTTCCTCAATGAGGACAATCCGCTTGAGACTCCATCACTGATCGAACTACAAGTGGGGGGTACGGCTCGCTTTGTCGTCTCCAACGCCGGGGGTGTCACCGCGGCCAGTTTCAGCGGAATCGGATCGAACCTCACCGATCTGAACGCGGGCAATGTCTCTAGCGGAACCCTAGCCATCGCAAGAGGCGGTACCAACACGAGTTCGGTCGGCGCCGCAGGAACAATCGCCTACAGCACGGGAACGGCGTATGGCTTCTCGACACCCGGGGCCGGCGGCCACTTCCTGCGCTCGGGCGGGGCGGGCGTGCCGACGTGGCTGGATCTCTTCGGCACGGCGAACACCTGGACGGCGGCGCAGACGATGACGAGCAACCTCACGGTCACGGGGGAGGTCACGGCGACGAGCTTCAGCGGAATCGGATCGAACCTCACCAATCTGAACGCGGGCAATGTCTCCAGTGGAACCCTAGCCATCGCAAGAGGCGGTACCAACACGAGTTCGGTCGGCGCCGCAGGAACAATCGCCTACAGCACGGGAACGGCGTATGGCTTTTCCGCCTCCGGGACCAGCGGCCACTTCCTGCGATCGGGCGGGGCGGGCGCGCCGACGTGGCTGGATCTCTTCGGCGCGGCCAACACCTGGACGGCGGCGCAGACGATGACGAGCAACCTCACGGTCCAGGGCAACACCACACTTGGGGATGCCTCCACGGATTCCGTGACATTCGTGGCCGGGATCAGCAGCAGCCTCGTGCCGACGGTGCACAATACGTACGACTTGGGAACGGCCACGGCCCGCTGGCGCTCGGCCTATCTCGGCACGAGCGTGGAGATCGATGGAACGGCCTCTCGCGCCTTGTTTGCAAGAACCACGATGGGAAGCTCCTCCTCCACTCAAACCAACATCCACGCGTTTCAGGCCATCGCTTCCGGCACGATCACGGGCCACGCGTCCTCCAGCAACCGGGCCGTCGAAGTGAGCGCTTCCAATGCCCCCGCGAATTACGGAGTGATCTCCACCGGGACCAGCGCGGCGGGGACCAGGGCGTGGGGTCTCTATTCGCGGGCTTTCGGCGGAGGGGACTATAACTTCGCGCTGGATGCTCACGCCTCCGGCGCCTCGCTCGAGAACCGCGCCGTCTCGGCCGACGCGGTGAGCGCCATCGGAAGCCTCGCGTCTGCGGTCCGGGCAACCGTCTCCGGCACAGGAAGCACCAATTTCGCCGGCGATTTCAGCAACACGGCCGTCGGGTCCGGGGGAACCCAGTATGGCATTCGAAGCACGGCGACGGGAGCCCTCGGATTCGGGGGCAGCTACAAGTACGGGCTGTACTCGGAGGCGAGCGGCTCGGCGACCCTGAACTACGGAGTATTCGGCAAGGCGAGCGGAGGCGCCGTCAACTATGGTGTCGCCGGTCAGGTGACTGGCGACGCGACAAGCTCGACCTACGCCGGCCACTTCACCAATTCATCGACGAGCACGGGCGCGTACGGTATTCGCGCGGAGGCGACCGGAAACGTGGGAACGGGAATCAAGTACGGAATCTCCGTATCGGTCACGGGGGGGGCTTCGACCAACTACGCGATTCACGCCACGGCTTCGGGCGGAACGACCAACTACGCGGGCTTTTTTGCCGGGACCGTCAAGGTAGAGAGGGCAAGTCTGGTTCCTCTCATCGTCAATCGCACCGCGAATGACGGAGACTTGATCGAGTTCCGACAGGATGACGTTTCCAAGGGGAATATCAGCGTAAGCGGAGGCACGGTTTCCTATCAAGCCTTTACCGGAGCCCACTATGGCTGGAGCCCGGACCACCTCCGATTCACCCGCGGCGAGGTCTTAGTGGCCTCGGGTCCTCACCGGGGACTCCACGGAGGCGAGCTGGGTACCACGGAGACCGTCTACGGCGTGACGACTACGGATCGGGAGGAAGACCAACGCGTGCTTGGCGTGTACGCGGGGGAAACGACCTTGGGAAATGAACGGCTCATTCTGGTGAATGCCGTCGGCGACGGCTTCATTCTGGTCACCGATTCCGGCGGCGACATCGGGATCGGAGACTTTCTCACAACCTCTTCGCGCCGCGGGTATGGCCAGAAGCAAGCCTCGCGGGCGATGTTGCCTCAGACGATTGCGCGCGCCATGGTAGACGTCCGGTGGACCGAGATTTCACGGGATCCGCGTGTGGGGTTCAAGTGGCGGTTGATTCCCTGCACCTTCCGCGCCGGATGATCACCAAAACTTCAGCCGCCGAATCGCCTGCGACACGCCGCGGCCGATCGAGCGCATCCCCGCCCAGGTCTTGGTCAACGCCTTGTCGATGACGGGCGTGAGCTTCTCGGCTCCGTAGAGCATCAGCGCCACTTGGCCGATCTCGAGCGCCGCGATCCCCACCCATCCCACAGGACCCGCGGCGAGGAGGGCGGGATAGACGGCAGCCCGAAGAGCCGCCTTCACCGGCATCATCGCGAGCATCGAAACGCCGAAGGATGTCGCGTCCACGGCCGCGGACTTGAGATCCCGCCTACCGGCGAGCGCGTTCAAGATCCCGACGCCGGCGTAGAGCGGAAGCGAGAACTTCGTGACCGAGGCGAGCGCCCCGCGCATTCCGACCGCCGCGACGCCACGGGCCGTGATGTACTCGAGACCCGTGAAGAGGGCGAACCCTCCCACGAAGGAAGGCGAAGCGATGTGGCGGAGACTCTCGCGGATGCGGCCGGGGTCGTGATTCCAGAGCCCCTGGATCGTCTCCTTGAGGATCACACCGCCGGCGAAGAAACCCATCCCCATGGCGCCGCGACCGGCCGCGCCCTTGAGGCGCGTCAACGCGGCCCGGTGGGGACGGGCGGCGGCGTTGCCGTAGAGCTCCGGCCATCGTGCCCGGATCTCGCGGCCCAATTCGGCGTCCGTCATCCGGGAGATCTCTTCATGGGGGAAGTAGGAGCGGAGCCCCGCGCGGCGGGCGAACGCCGCCTCGGCGCGGAAGGCCGCAACCTCGCCCGCGGGCTTCCCGGACTTCACGAGTCCGTAGACGTGCGTCCCTTCGTGAACGAGCTCGACCGCTAGCGATTTCACGTCGTGGGTCCGGTCGAGGAAGATGTCGGGACCTCCCGCCCGTGCTCCGGCTCGCCCGAGCGTCCGCGGGTCCGCCCAATGGACGCGGATCTCCCTCGTGCGCACGGCGTCCGCCAGATGGCGGGTTCCCGGCCGATCCAGAAGCGAAAGGACCTCCGCGAGCTTGGCATCCTCCACAGGGTCTGCGGTTCGAATCGAGGAAGATCCGCTCCAGCCCTCCCACAGACGGCTGGGGGAGAGGCGTCGGCGGAGTTGCGAGAGCCGCGAATCCGGCCGCGCACTCGAACCGGCGACTTCCGAGAAACCGATCACGTCCGAGGCCATGACGTCGCCCTTCGCATCGAGCGCCTCGACCTTGAAGCGGCTGCGGCTACTCATTCGGACTTGACCGACGCGGACCTTGGTCCCGTCCGCCAGAACGACTTCGGTCAAATCGACCGGCTTCCCCGAGATGCGAACGCCGCCGACCTTGGCCCCCACGCGAACTTCGTAGGACATCAGTCCGTCCCGATCGTCGAAGTACCGAACCTCGACCCCCTTTCTCTCGAGACGATAGGGCTTCGGAAACCGGTCCTTCAGCCACCGCGAGTAGGATTTCCACTCCAGCCCCAGTTCGCCCAAGAGCTTGCGGAATTCGGATTCGGCGACGGAGGGACTCCGCAGGGCTTCGCGCTCGACGGGAGTGAATCGACGAGGTTCGAGAGGGCGCCCCTGCTTCTCCAGATGCTTGAGATATCGTGCCAGCCATCGCGCCTGATCGTAGAGATCCTGCGCGTCGGTCTGGCCGCACAGGAATCGAACCTCGACGGTCGGAGGGTTGTTGGTCCAGAGATTGATCAGATTGACATCCCGATACCGTTCGTTCTGGAAAAGGGGCCGCAATCCCTCCAGCACGTCGTTGAACTCGTACTTTCCGCCTTTGGAGGCGGCGGTCCGGTCGATCTTGCGGACGGCCTCGATGAAGGCGTCCTGTTCGCCGCGCTCGTAGACGGTTCGCGCGTTGACGTGATCGCCGAGGTCGTTGAAGATTCCCTCGAGATAGGCGCGGTTGTGGACGTCGACCAGGAGGTTGCGGAGGAGCAGAGGGTCACGTTCGAAAACGCCTTTGTCGAGATGAACGTGACCCCCTGTTCCCCACGTCGGGTTGTCGGGGAACTTGGTCGCGAGATTGGTGCTCCAAAACGCCTCGTACATCGGCTGGAGATATCGCTTGATGTCGGCAAGTTTCATGGGAGGAGGCTGGACTTCGATGACGCCGGGGTCGACGTCGATGTTCCAAGTGTGTCCCTCCCACTCGACGCGGACGCCCATGTACCCGGTCGACAGCTTGCGCGCTCCGGCGGCTCGTGTCAGGAAGGCATCCGCGACCTTCACCTTCAGGTCTTCCTGGTACTGCGAGAGGTCGCCGCCGTACATCGTCTCGTCGGTCGCGGTGGGTTCGAATCCGAACCTGAGATCCTCTTCGACGATCTGAGCTTGGACGAGGCTTCCGAGGGCGAGGAGGAGAAGGGGGATGAGGGCGAGAGTTCTTCGAAGCATGAAGTCTTCGGGAGGCAATTCCCGTGCCGGGGTCTCCTTAGACATCGAATCGGCGAAATCGCCCGAAATCGGGCGGAAGCGGTCGATTGCGGGCGACCGGTACCTGGGAAGAGGGAGGCGGCGAGGTCGGATGGATGGAAAAAGAACTGGACATATTTTCTGTCCACAGGTACGGTACCAGCATGAAGGCCATGGCCGCCGCGAAGTTCAAGGAGCAATGCCTGGCCGTGCTCGACCGGCTTGGGCCGGAAGGGGTCGTGATCACGAAGCACGGCAAGCCGGTGGCTCGACTCGTCCCGTACGAGTCGGAATCCTCTACACTCGTGGGCGCGCTCGCAGGGAAGATCAATGTCCGAGGAAGGATCCTCTCCACCGGACTCCGCTGGGATGCTGAATCTTGACACCCACATCCTGATCTTCGCCTTGGCAGATCGTCTCTCTCCGCGGGAAGGACGGATACTCAAGTCGGAGCCTTGGAGCATCTCGGCGATCGTCTACTGGGAATTGGCCAAGCTGTCGGACATAGGCCGAATCGAGCTAGATCTGGAAGAGGCAGAGGTGCGGCGCGTCCTCTCCCGAATCCACGTCTGGCCGATCGACCTCGACGTCTGCCGGGCCATCCGGAAGCTCGATTTCCGGGGAGACCCCGCAGACGAGCTCATCGCCGCGACCAGTCTCGTGCATGAGGTACCATTGGTGACCCGCGACCGGCGGATCCGCGGCTCGCGGGTCGTGCCGTTGGCGTTCAAAACCCCTCGTTGAGTGCCTTCGCCCAGTCCCCCAGAAAATGGAACAGCAGTCGCCGCTCCCGCACCACGATCCGAGCCTCCGCGTCCATTCCCATCGCGACCGAACCGCGGCCGGCGCGGCCTCGCACCTCGGAAGCCAGGAGTCGGATCCGCACGCGGCGAGTGCCGGGATTCTCTCCGCCCTGCGAGTCCGGAGCGATCTCGTGGACCACGGCCGGAACGGAGCCGTAGTCCAACACGGGAAAGGCGGCCAAGTTGACTTTGGCTTCCATTCCTTCGTGGGCCCGACCGGCTCGACCGCCGGGGAGCCACCCTTCGAGAATCCATCCGGCTCCGGCGGGCTCGATGGCGAAGAGCCGATGTCCGGCTTGGACGAACGCTCCGACCTCTCGAACGGCACCGAGAATGATCCGCCCTCCACAGGGAGCGGTGATCCGACTTCGCTCGAGTTCGCGCTCCAGCGTCGACCGCCTGGTTCGGCTCTCCAGTTCCTGCCCTTCGGCCTGCCGGCGTTCGGCCTCGAGCGCGCTTCGATGCGAATCCAGAGCGTTCTTGAGCGTCAGCCGAGCCAAGCGGCTCTCCTCCCGCTTCTTCTCTCGCTCCGTGCCGCTGATCGAGTCCAGTCCCTCATGCGATTTCCACTCGCGCTCCGCGGCGTCCGCCTTCGCGCGATTCACGGCGAGTTCGCTCCGGATGGCCGCCAATCGTTCCCGATAGAGGCATACGTCCTTCGGATCGGAGTCGCGATCGAGCGACTCTAGGATTCTCGAGATTTCAGACGATTGACGTTGGGTGCGGAAAAGTCTCTCCTGCTCGATGCGGAGTTCTTCCTGCGCGGTCCCCGGATCGAGCTCAATCAAAAGTCGCCCCTGGAGTACGACGTCGCCCTCACGCGCATGGACCGCGCGGACACGGCCGGCCCTCTCGGCATCGACCAGAACGGTTCCCTGCGCGGGGCGGATGAGCCCGCGGGCCGTCACGGTCTCCGGCACCTGGATCAGGTAGGAACCGACGGCGGCCCCGATCAGGACGGATGCGAATCCGAACACGGCTCCCCGGACCATCCTCGGAGGTTTTCGCAACTCGTAGTCGATGAGCCCGCGGCAGGCGACGCGATCAACCGGCTGCACGATCATCCCACGACCCTCCCAGTTGACGGGACCACATCTTGCCGTAGGTTCCCTCTTCGCGCAGGAGCGATTCGTGCGTGCCCTCTTCCACGATCTTTCCCTGCTCCAAGACGACGATTCGATCGGCGGATCGAGCCAGTCCCAGCCGGTGGGTGCAGAAGAGGACCGTGCAAGTCCGAAGTGCCTGACGAAGCTTTAGGACGATCTCCCGTTCGATGCGAACGTCGAGATGAGCGGTGGCCTCGTCCAGAAGGAGGATCCTCGGACGGGCGACGAGGGCGCGCGCGATCGCGAGCCGCTGCCTCTCGCCGCCGGAGATTCCGATGCCTCGCTCGCCGACAACCGTGTGGAGCCGCTTCGGAAGCTTTTCGATGAAGTCGAGCGCTCCCGCGACACGGCAGGCGTCGATCACCTCCTCGAGAGTCGCCTCGGGGCGTCCGATCCGGAGATTGTCCAGGATCGATCCGGCGAAGATCTGGCACTCCTGCTCGATCAAGAAGACCTGCCGGCGCAAAGGCCGCAGAGGGATGTCGCGAATGTCGGTCCCGTCGATGAGAATGCGACCGTGCTTGGGCGAGTAGAATCTCTGGAGGAGATGAAACAGCGTGCTTTTTCCGGCGCCGCTCTGGCCGACCACGGCGATCCACTCTCCGGCGCGGCATTCGAACTCGATCCCCTGTAGGACCTCCTGGTCATAGCCGTAGGCGAAGCGGACACCCTCTATCCGAAGACTGCCCCGGATGTCGATCGATCCCGGTTCCTCGAGGGGTTCTTCTTCCGTATCGAGCACGTCGGCCAGGCGGTCCATGGCTACGAGCGCATCCTGCAAACCCAGGTTCGCTCCGGCAAGGCTGCGGAGGGGGCCCATGACGTACCCCGCAATCGTGCTGAACAGCATGATTTGTCCCAGGCTCAGGTGGCCCTGCATGACTTGGGCCGCGCCGAACCAGAGGATTCCGAGCATCGCGAAACCGTGAACGAGACCGGCCATCGTGGTGCCGGCCAGACCCAGGAGAGCCGTACGGCGCTCTTCTTGGGCGAGTCGGACGAGCGGCCCTTCCATTTTCCGGAAGACCAATTCTTCTGCCCCCGCTCCCTTCACAACGGCGATTCCCGCGAGATTGTCCACCGTCTGGGCGTTGAGGCGGGCGCTTTCCTCCATCAGCATCCGGAAGCGCCGTCGAAGGGGCGTTCCGAACGCCCACGCGATGAGGAAGAAGAAGGGGCCGGTCCCGAGGACGAGAAGCGCCATCCGCCATTCGTAGAGGAGGAGCACCGTGCCGGCCACGACGAGGCTAATGCCGTCGAGAATGACTCCGAGAAAGAGTCCGGTGATGGCCTGCTGGATGTGGGAGGTGTCGTTCAATCGCTGCAAGACATCTCCGGATCGGCGACTGTTGAAGTAGGCCATCGGAAGACGAAGCAGGCGTTTGTAGGTCATCGACATGAGGTGGAGATCCACCTTCTGACCGAGATGGGTCATGAGGTAGGTGCGGAAACACTCGAAGACGGTGGAGAAGAGGGTGACGGCGATGATGGCCGCTCCGAAGAGGTGCAAGGTCTTCATTCGGCCGCTGGGGATGATTTCGTCGAACAGGAATCGATTGAAGAAGGAGGAGGCGAGGGCGAGTACGGTCATGAGAAGACCGGCCAGGAGAGCGTGGAAGAGGAGCCCGCGGAACGGCATGGCGAACTGGAAGATGCGACCGAGGGGCGAAGCCTTCTTGAACTCTTCCTCGCGGAGCGGCCCTTCCGGCGCGAGAAGGAGCGCATAGCCGCTCCACATCTCGTTGAACTCCTTCGCGGTGAGCGTGCAAAGGCCTTCCGCCGGATCCGCGATGGTTACTCCCCGCCGCGCCTCGTGGACGACGACGAAGTGCAGGAGATCCTTCCGGACGACGTGCGCGACCCAAGGAGTCGGAATCTCGCCGAGGACGGTGCGGTCTTCCACCTCGACCGCGCGGGCCTCGAAGCCCATCCGTTTGGCCGTTTCGCTGAGGCCCAGGAGGTTGACCCCATCGCGGCCGGTGCCGGCGGCGTCCCGGAGTTTATGGAGAGCGGTGCTCAATCCGTAGCGCTCCGCGACTGTCGCGAGGCACGCGGCGCCGCAGTCGGTCTCGTCGACCTGCAAGACGCAGGGGAAGCGGCTCATGGGGGTTCTCTACCCCTTCATGTCCATGGGAGGGGAGGGGCCGGGATAAATCCGGCATGGGTTACCCAGGCACCTCCTCCCGGCCGCACGTGAGGAAACCCGAGACCGGTGGAATCGCCGGTCCCGGGGCAGACCTCTGGCTTGCAGAGAACTCAACGCCCCAGCCACACCGATTCGGGGCGTGCTCCTACTTTCCAAATGGGTTCCGTGTCTGGGTGTTCGAGGGCACCATTTTTCTCAACTGCTGATAGATTTGCTCATTGTCAAGCCGCTTATTTTGATAGAAACGAATCCACTCGACCATGGCGTCATAACTTTCACAATCCTGGCCATCGTAGATGGGACGGATTCCAGGGGCGCGGACATGACCCCCGGCGATTTGCCTTGCTTCTTCTCCGGCAATGGCTCGAATACTCATAGCGAGTTCCTTCATCAAGTACGGTTTCTCCAGGTGACTACACGGCAACTTCGATTGTGATCTTGCATCCAGGATCGTCGTCCGACACCCATCTAGTGCCTCATTTCTGACGGTTGCTGCAGGAAAAGCGATACTCCCGAAGCCACCTCTCTGAGAATGCTCGCAGTGCCAATTAGTGAGTCGGTTTCACCGCTGTGGGTAGATCCACGGATAGAGGCTCTCCTCAGGAGTTTCTCGAAAAGGGCTACAAAGAAGATGAGGTGCTTGGCCCTCGTGCCTCAGGCCTTCGCAATTCCAATGGGGACTCACCACTGGAGGGCTCCAGAAAGGAGGATCCATGGATAGTCTTAGACTGGTTTCTGCCGACGAGGCCCAAAGTTGCAGAGGAGGATGGTCTCTGACGGGAATCGGGCTGGATGGAAAGATCATCGGGACGTACTCGTAGCCGATTCCCTCCAGAAGATTCTGAGAAAGGTCGAGACATGAAAACCCACACTCTTCTTGCGGTTGTACTCGGAGTCGTCGTGGCCCTTGCGGCCGGATGCGGGGGGAACTCAGGCGATCCCTACGACAATCTGGTTGAAAGTCTGGAGGATCGAAACGAGACCGCTTCGGAGCTCGAAGGCGCGAAGAAGAAACTGGCCAAGTTCGAAAACGAGGCTAGGGCGATCCTTTCTCAGGATCCCTATTCGATTGTCGGCCCCGTGAGTGTCGGAGGCGTTCGATACTCCAATGCCCGAGCCGTCCATCAGCGGCGCGGGGAGCTGCAGGCGGCGGTTCGGACGCTTCAGGGGACCCTGGGCCAGAAGGGGGCCGCCGTCCAGACCGCCTGGGAGACTTTCTTACAGTCACCGCAAGTGCGGGATGGAGAAGAACTTCTCCAGGCGGCCCTTAACGCCTATCGAATTGTGAATAGCTTGCCGACCGGCTCGAACTATCCCAATCGAGAAACAGTCTTGGCTGCTCTCCGGCACGGAATAACCCAACTCATGGGAAGCTGGACGATCGGCTATGTCAGAGCCCTGGGGATTGTTGTAGACGGGATTCAGCAGGGACGGGCCGTCGGACAGATCCAGCGCGGCATTACTCAGCTCGGGTCAACTCCGGAAGAGCAGAGATTCTTTCAGACCTTGGCTCGGAATCTCGCTCCGGTCCTTCGACAAATCCTTCTCTCGGGTACCGGGGCCGAGCTCGATCAACGCTTAGCCCTTGTCGGTCACTGGATCAATGCGATCAACTTCGTCACGCAAGGAGTCACGGGGGCTGATGGAGACCCTTTTACCCCCCAGGAGCTTACGAGCCTCCAGGGCTTTCTGGAAGCGATCCGACTCCTGCCCTATCTCTCTGCCGTCGCGCGTCCTGCGGAGGGGTTCTTCATCGGGCTGGATATCGTATTGGTCGTCCTTGGCCACATTCAGAACGGTCTTCGTGCGATCCAAATTCAGACGGCGCAACAGAACATCCAGCTCCTGATTCATGCGGCTCTGGACAATAACGAGACTCTCCTCGGGACACTTCCGCTTCATCCTACAGCGCCATTCGGCGCCGACCCCGCGTCGATTCCTCTCCCGACTTCCGGGACTCGGACGGGTCTGAACAAGGGCGAACTTCGAGCGCTCCTTGGGGAGAGTCCTAACACTGGGGAGGGAATTGCCCCTGTGACTGGACGAAGCGTTTCTCTCAGCACTCCCCCCAGCGCGAGCTCTACACGATCGATGGAGCTCCCATTGCTCGGATCGGGGGCGAAGGGAGTCTCTACCCGAAGATTGGCGCCCTCGTCGATCCCGCAATTCCACTCTTTCGTCGGGCCGATCGTTTCGACTGGCTCTATCCAGAATGAAAGAGGTTTGCAACCGGCGGCCCTCGATTTTAGCTATCCCCGCGTGCTGGGGACATGGACGAGCACGAACCCCCGGCGGGGCGGAGGCTACATCAATGGGGTGGGGCAGTTTCGTCCCGAGGCGCTCCTGATCGGGCGCTGATTCCGCAGGGCTCCCCGCAAGAGGGTCACAAAGAGCATGTCCATTCGAAAGGAGACAGCCATGAAACAAGTACGTAGCTTATCGGGCCCGGACTCCCGGTTGATCGTCGGAGGCGGCGGGGATTCGCAGCAAGAGATCTACAAACAGTGGTGGAGGGAGATCGAGAACCTTCCTGGGGTACAAGCGGATCCGGCGAATGCTCGCCAAGCGATTTTGTTCGAAGCGGGATGTGAGGCCCGGCGCCGAGCGAAAGCGAGTAAGTGCCGCAATCTGCGATCCACCGATGCATGGCCGATGCCGTTATGAACGCGCGCGGAGCGAACCCCGATCTAACGGCCCGGGGATCGTGAAATGTCCGCAATCGGCTTGCAATGGAAGAGCATGAAGATACTGAGTTTGGTGAGATCGGGAGACTGGCTCATGACCCCCGCGGGGAATTGAATGAACTCCAGAGCGCAGTACCCGATCGATCTTCGAAACGCCTGCGCCGAAGCGCTCGCGTATCTCCAAGTCCACGGTCGTTCTTTCGTGCGGGGTCACCTGGCGGGATCGGGCGAGGCGCGGGTTCGTTGTCAGTCGCTTCAGAAGGAACTTCGGGAGTGGCTTCTTCTCGTGGATCGAATCGCGGGGCAAAACAGCTGAGGCCGCGCCCTCATCGGACGCGGCCTCCTATCGTTCCCGCTAGCAAACCACGATGATCAGGGCCAGCATGACCGCATACTCGACCGCCGTCGGGCCCGCCTTTACGTTCGTGTTCAGCTTCATCTTCATCTCCTTTTTCGTTCTCTTCGTCCGATACCTTCTCTCTCGGGCGGAGCGGGTTTCTTGGTTCGGTGCGATTGTAACATGTTTGTAGACAATAAGATGTGCGAATACCGTCACCTTCAGCCTGAAATGACCGCGCCCGCCCCGAAGGGCGGGCACGGAATTGAGTTCTGTCGGGTGGACTACTTCAGAATGGCGCCACCCTTCACGTTCGTCTGAATGTTCATCTTTGTGTCCTCCTTTCGCGATACCCATTGCGCGGGGTCGGACATCTTCTCAGCCTTTCGATCTTGAGTTCCCAGAGGATGGATCCTCGCTCCCAGACGGGTCGCCCGCATCAGTTCTTGGGAGGGAAGAGCGATCGGAGGAAGAAAGAGGAGAAACCCGGCGGAAGAGGCACGGTCCTGCCGGGGGCGGTTGATCGCAGGCGTCATCCTTATCCTGGGGGCTCTGGCCCTTATTCCCCTCATGCTATATCTGAGAGCGGAGAAATCGAACATTCTGCTGGTGAGCGGCCTGTTCTTCCTTCCTGTTCTCGTCGGAGCGGCCTTAAGCGGGCCCGCGTCGTACCGGCTGCGCGAAATCGCGGTGATTCGAGAGGTGGAAAAACGGTCGGTCGAGCGGGAGGGGCGGGGCCCTTCATTCCTCCCTTGATTCCTCCCTTCTTCCGCAGGAAACTCTATGGTGGATGAAAATCCACCCCATCACCGACGACTACTTCGACTTCATGGCCTGGCAGCTCGCCGAAGCTCTCCAATCCTGGAGGCGCGACTATCCTCGGGACACCCTGCGGCAACTGTGGGATCGATTCAACGAGTACTCCTTGAAGTGCGACATCCTCGACCGGAGAATGCGCCCGTGGATACGCCGACGCCTCCTGAAAAAACTGCCCTCTCTCAGGCGGTCCGCGAAACCCTTCGGCGCGCTCTGGCGGTTCTTAAACGGTTCAAACGCCCGCACGCTGTTGTTGGCGCGGTCGCGTTGACGGGGTACGGCGAACCTCGCGGCACCAAAGACGTCGATTTCATGGTCTTCTGCTCCTATGAGGATATGGGCAAGATGGCGTCACTCGCCAAGAAGGAGGGACTGCATCACGACACAGCATGGACGGAACGGAATCCATTCCTGAACGGGCTTGTGGTCCGGTATCGATACCGCGGAATGCCCGTGGACTTCTTGGTTCCTCGCGACCCGCACGAGGCCACGCTTCCACGGCGCCTCAAGCGGGTCCGAATTGCGAATCAGACCTGTCATGTCTTGAGACCTGACGACTACCTCCTTCTAAAAGCCAAGGCAGGCCGCGGGAGAGATTTCAGCGACGCCATCCGCGTCGCCGTTCGATACCTCGCCGATCTCGACTACAAGTACCTGCGGAGCTGGTCGATCCGGCTCCATGTTTTCGAGGAGATGCAGTACATCCTCGCGACCGCGGAGCAAGGCGGAGAGTAGCTTGACGAACTCCGCTCCCGGCCGGTAGAGTCCGGTCGGTTTCACCACGCGGAGATTTCGTGTCTCTCGCCTTCTCGCGGTCGACGCGCGCTCTTGAGGCCGATCGGGGCCGGGTCGCCCACACGGCCATCCTCGTCGCCCTCCTCCTCCTCGGCGCCTGGATCGCCTGGTCGTTCGTCGCGCGCGTCCCCATCTTCGAAACCTCCGATGCCGCTCGACTCGAGGTCGAGCGCGCCTCCCATCCCGTCGAAGCCTCCGTCGCCGGTCGCATCCATTCCACCCGCCTCGCCGTGGGCCGCACCGTAAACGCCGGCGAAGTCCTCGTGGAGCTTGATGCCACGACCCAAAAACTCCAGCTGCAAGAGGAGCAAACGAGAACGGCCGCGATCGTCCCTCAACTCGAGGCGCTGGCACGGGAGCTGGCGGCTGCGGAGCAGACCCTCGCCGATCTCAGCGAG